>Ga0302127_10001696_pt1 | contig 13118 bp, 9 predicted proteins | sample CB4_SCM_MG_FD_204452 | JGI IMG/M metagenome (GOLD analysis project Ga0302127, IMG submission 204452) | Marine microbial communities from Western Arctic Ocean, Canada - CB4_SCM | ecosystem: Environmental > Aquatic > Marine > Oceanic | place: Canada: Western Arctic Ocean | collected 2017-09-24
TGCGTAAGGTCTGGGCCCATTGTTCAAGATCGCCGGTAACATCCTGCGGTTTGGCAAGTTCAACCCGCAGTGATTCGATTTCCGTTTCCAGAGTTTGGTTTTGTTTTGCTGCAAGGGGCGAAGCAATGGTTGCTCGCGGGTCGAATCCACTGTTACCTTTTTCTGGCACTTGGTTGAAGTAAGCCAGCATTTGGTAAAACTCGGTTTGACTCAGCGGATCGTATTTGTGGTCGTGACAGCGGGCACAGCCGACGGTCATTCCCAGCCAGACTGCACCGGTGGTAACAACTCGATCCATCACATACTCTACGCGGTACTCCTCACTAATGATTCCCCCTTCGATGGTAATGCCATGATTACGATTAAATCCTGTGGCCAGTTGTTGCTGCAGAGTGCCGTCTGGGATGAGGTCGCCGGCAAGCTGTTCGATAGTGAACTGGTCAAAGGGCATGTTTGCGTTATAGGCGTGGATGACCCAATCACGCCACACCCATTGAGTTCGTTCGGTGTCGTATTGGTAGCCGTTGGTATCGGCATAGCGGGCAAGATCGAGCCAGTATCTGGCCATATGTTCGCCGTAGGCTGAGGATTCGAGGAACTGGTCGACCATGGTTTCATAGGCAGTGTCTTGTTGGTCGGTGAGAAATGCGTCGATTTGCTTAATTGTCGGTGGAAGACCTGTGAGATCAAATGCGACGCGGCGAATTAATGCTTCACGATCAGCTTGAGCGTTCGGTTTCAGATTGGATTTTTCTAAGCGCGCCAAAACAAATTTGTCGATCGAGTTGCGAGCCCATCTTTGATTATTGACGGTAGGGATTTTGACTAGGGTGGGAGTGATAAATGCCCAGTGTTGTTGATATTCGGCGCCCTGATTGATCCAACGGGTAAGGGTTTCGATTTGCTCAGCGGTCAATGCGGCGTGTCCTTCTGGCGGCATGCGCTGGGAAAGATCCGCAGAAGAGATACGTTGTATCAATGCGCTCGCATTTGCTTTGCTTGGTACGATGGGCAATGCCCCACTTGCAGTTTCACGTAATGCATCCGCGCGGACGTCGAGTCGAAGTTCGGCTTTACGAGCAGCGGCATCTGGACCATGACAGGTAAAACAGGCATGCGATAGAATAGGACGGATGTCTCGGTTGTATTGAAGGTTCTCGGGTTGTGACTCAATTGCATGAATGCTCACGCTGCCGAGCATTAAAATCGCAATTGAAGAAGCGAAGAAGTGAGTTGAATTATTCAAAGCGTTACCTGTTGCATGGCAAGGGGCCTACGGGAAGCCCAACGTGTAAAACCGTATACTATCATTGTAATTGTATTGTAGGGCTAGTTGAATCACTAATGGTGATTATGGTAGTTTCAATGGAATCTTGACTGCGACTCTTTTTTGCCGTCGAAAACATTTTTTACTATGGAAAATATATTGGAACGTTCTCAAAATCACCCACAATTTTCGCTGTCGCTTGTGTTTTTAGCAGTGTTGTTATCGAGTAACGTCGTGATCGAACAAACAGAGGTGATTGCTCAACGCCAAGAGTCGGCACCGCCTACGCTTGAGATGGATGCAGCGGGAGAATTAGTTGAATATTTGCAACGAACACTAAACGCGCGGCTTAAGCCATCGCCTAGCTTGGATATTGATGGCGATTTTGGACCTAATACTCGGCGAGCCGTTGAGCTCTTTCAAATTTCTCAGGACCTAGAAGCAACTGGGCGCGTCGATGCAGCGACTTGGTTGGCACTCGGAAAGCTCATTACCCTTGATGATCCTGTTGATGATGTGCAACTGTTTAATCGGCAACGGTTACCTCGAGAACCCAATGATGCACTTGTTGGTTTGCCATTTCTGACATGCAAAGCTTGGGTTATCACGGATGCTGCCACTGGCGAGGTGTTGTGGGGTGAAAATAATAACAAAGCTATCGACATCGCCAGTACGACCAAAATCATGACGGCTTATTTAGTATTGAAGTACGCGAAAACACATCCACAAGTGTTGCAAGAAGTGATTTCATTCTCCAAGCGAGCAGATGGGACGCCTGGTAGTACTGCCGGAGTTCACGCTGGCGAGAAAATCAGTGTCGGTGAGTTGTTGTTTGGATTGATGTTACCATCGGGCAATGATGCGTCGGTCGCTTTTGCTGAGTTCTTTGGTGGACGTTTAAGTGGCAAAGAGGATTGTACCGCCGAGCAGAGCTATGACTTGTTTATTGGGTTGATGAATACGACGGCTAAACAGCTTGGCATGAACGATAGCCATTATGTCAATCCACATGGCTTAACGGCGAAGGGGCATTTGTTGTCGGCCTCTGATTTAGCGAAACTTGCTTACGCAGCATTCGATATTCCGTTGTTTCGTCAGTACGTTAATACGCGGCAACACGCGACTCAGGTCACAACTGCTGACGCACCGCGTCTGATCACGTGGAAGAACACAAATCGACTATTAGGAATCGCTGGGTATGACGGCGTCAAAACAGGCACGACGACCGCAGCCGGTGCGTGTTTGGTATCTCATGGTGTCCGCGACGGTAAGGAGTTGTTTATCGTCGTGTTAGGAGCGTCGGGGTCGAGCGCTCGTTATGCAGATTCACGAAATTTGTATCGCTGGGCGTGGAACCAATTGGCGCAAACCAAAAAGTCCCGACGTGGCCGGTGGTTGTTGAAGTAAAATATTTATTACTAGTTTGAGAGTTCGATTATGAATCAGGAAAATCAAGAAGTGGCATCAATATTTAGTGGTTGTATTCCAGCTATTATGACACCCTGCGTTAGTAGCGAGGATCGCACTCCCGATTATGCAGCCTTAGTCCAGAAGGCTCAGGAGTTAGTCGCATGTGGGATGAATGGCGTTGTTTACTGTGGATCGATGGGTGACTGGCCACTGCTGACGGACGAACAGCGGCAGCAGGGTGTGGCGAGTCTATGCGAAGCAGGTGTGCCGGTGGTCGTTGGTACAGGGGCACAGAACCCCCGCTTGGCAGCGGAACATGCCGCGCATGCGGAGAGTGTCGGCGCGGAGGGATTGATGGTGATTCCGCGAGTCCTATCACGCGGGACATCGGCTACCGCTCAGCGACATCATTTTGCAGGAATACTGGCCGCGGCACCAAATACGCCGGCTGTGATCTATAACAGTCCGTACTATGGATTCGAGACGAAGGCTGAATTGTTTTTTGATTTGCGTTCAGAGTTTTCCAATCTCGTTGGATTTAAAGAATTCGGTGGTGCTGATTCATTGACTTACGCAGCTGAGCATATTACCAGTGGTGATGCTTCCTTGGCCTTAATGGTTGGCGTCGATACACAAGTAGTACACGGGTATGTTCGTTGTGGTGCGGTCGGAGCAATTACCGGGATCGGAAATGCACTACCGCGAGAAGTATTGCGATTGATAGAACTTGCAAGTGCCGCGGCCGCCGGAGATGTGCAAGCGCGGCGTCTAGCCCAAGAATTAGAAGACGCTTTGATGGTTCTTTCGACGTTTGACGAAGGGCCAGATTTGGTGCTGTTTTACAAGTATCTGCTGGAACTTAACGGTGATGCTCAGTACGCCGTGCATTTCAACCAAAGCGACTGCTTGACGGCAAGTCAACGCGGGTTTGTGGAGGAGCAATACCAGCTGTTTAAAGACTGGTGGAGTGCGTGGGACGGGGCCAGTGACTAAACTCGCTCAACAGGCGACGGTTGTTATTTGGTCAACTTGATCACAACGGGAAGTTCTTGCGGGTTGGCGACGAAAACCATTGAAATGCTGTTTACGCAGTGGCGTGTGTCTTTGGCTGTGTACCCCTCGTTCAAAAAGACGTGTCCGAGGTGTCCTTGACAATTGCTGCAGATAATTTCGGTTCGGCTTCCGTCCACATCAGGTACTCGAGTAACTGCGTCTTTGATCTCATCATCAAAACTTGGCCATCCGCAATTGCTCTCAAACTTGTCGGATGATTCATAGAGGGCAGCATTGCAGCGACGGCAAATGTAGGTTCCGTCAGTTTTGTTGTCGGTGTATTCGCCAGTGCCCGCTCGTTCAGTTCCCTTATGGATTAAAACGTATTCTTCATCAGCGTTTAGGTCATTGTAGGATTTGGGTTGTTCGTCGGACACGGTGTTTTCCTTCGTGGCTTGGGCTGAATTGGTTTGTTGGTCAGCGGGTGTATTAGTGGTTTTACTCTGTGCCTGGCACCCAGCGAGTATCACGATGAACATACTGATCATAAGATGGATGTGGTTTGATTTCATGTGGGTGATGATATTCAGTAAAATAATGGTTGCTATTTATATGAGTATGGATTTTACGACATTTGTTGTAATAGTGCTACAATGAAAGTTACGCACCGATAATGTTCAATCAGGAGAATTTGTATGCTGAGGCGTCTGTTTTTGAAAGATGGTAGTCTGCTGTTAGTGGGATCTGCCGTTGCCTTGCAAAATCGAACAGGGATTGCAGAGATCGCTGATGCAAACGTTCGCTTTAGCATGATTACCGATTTGCATTATGCCGATAAACCACCCGCGGGATCTAGGCACTATCGCGAGACGATTGCCAAGTTGAAACAAGCGACTGCTCAATTTGAGAAAGAGAAGCCTGATTTTCTTGTTTGCTTGGGCGATTTAATTGACGCGGCTGCGGATGTCAAAACGGAGCTTGGCTATCTGACTCGCATCACCAAAGAGATGGCTAATATTAAAATTGCTAAGCATTATGTGTTGGGTAACCATTGCGTGGATACGCTGACCAAGAAGGAATTTCTCGGCGGAGTGGGGCAAGAGAAATCGTATTACTCGTTTGATAAAGGCAATATCCATTTCGTCGTTTTAGACGCGTGTTTTCGAAGTGACGGCGTGCCGTATCAGCGTAAAAATTTTGTTTGGACGGATCCGAATGTTCCTGCTGCTGAACTTCAATGGTTGAAACAGGATTTGGCAGATGCCGACAAGCCGACCGTTGTTTTCGCTCACCAACGACTCGATAACGCTGGCTCACACGGTATAAAGAATGCCGATGAAGTACGCAAGGTTCTTGAGGATTCAGGGCAAGTATTAGCGGTGTTTCAGGGGCATAGTCATCAGAACGAACATAAGGTGATTGGCGAGATACATTATTGTACGCTAGTCGCTATGGTTGAAGGTTCCTTAGAAGCGAGCAATGGCTGTAGTACAGCGTCGGTGTTCGCAGACGGGACAATACGTTTGACCGGTTTTCGTAAGCAAGCGTCCTATGCTTGGGAATAAAACCGCTCGAAAGTGAATTTAGAATATTAACCAACTTGGAAATTAGCATCTATGAAAAGTAAATTATCGATAATGTTGTGTTGTTTGAGTTGGATCGGCTTGTGTGGTTTTGTTGCATTAACAACGATTGCTCATGAGGATGAGGATGAGGATGGAGCGAAGAAGCCGGTTGCGGTAACACATCAGCAACGATATGCGGCGTCGGCGATGCCCGATAGGATTTTGCTGAGTTGGCAACACGCTCCGGCAACATCCTTTTCGGTGACGTGGCGCACGGACATGACGGTTGATGTTGGATTTGGCGAAATCGCAGTTGCTACAGACGGGCCTAAGTTTACATCGAAAAAGAAGGTAGTCGAAGCGACCCGCGTGACTTACAAACCCGAGTTTGGTGAAGTGCATCATTACACGGCGGCGTTTACGGAACTTAAGCCCGAGACACAATATGTATACCGAGTGGGCGATGGGGTGAATTGGAGCGAATGGATACAAGTGACGACTGCTGCGGACCAAGCTAAACCGTTTCGGTTTGTGTACTTTGGCGATTCGCAGAACAGTGTATGGTCCATGTGGAGCCGCGTGGTTCGGCAATCATACAAAGACGCGCCTAAATCCGCATTCTTTTTGCATGCCGGGGATTTAGTCAATAAGACCAACTCGGATGGTGAATGGGGTGAATGGTTCCAAGCGGGAGGATTTATCCATAGCAGTACACCAGTGGTTGCGTGCCCCGGAAATCACGAATACTCCTCAAAATTATCAACTCATTGGCGCCCGACGTTTGCCTTTCCGGAAAACGGTCCCAAGGAGTTAATAGAAACGGTTTACTACATTGATTATCAAGGGATGCGACTAGTGGTACTTAATAGCAACGAGGGTATGAATGAGCAGGCTGAGTGGTTGGAATCTGTGCTACAGGACAACCCGCAAAAATGGACGGTGGTATGTCATCATCATCCGATTTATTCGTCCAAAGAAGGCCGCGATAACCCGCTGTTGCGTAATACGTGGCAGCCTATTTTTGATAAGTACAAAGTTGATTTAGTATTGCAAGGGCATGACCACACATATGCTCGATCGGGGTTGATGACGTGGCAGAATGTGCCTAAAGGGGTAACCACTAGAACGGATATCGGTACAGTATATGTCGTGAGTGTTAGTGGCCCGAAAATGTATGATCTTGGAAAGCGTCCTTTCATGAAACGCGGCGCGGAGGACACCCAGTTGTTCCAAGTGATCGATGTCGACGGTGACGAGATACGCTATGAGGCGCGGACGGCTCGTGGTGTGTTGTACGACGCATTTACGTTGGAGAAGCAAGCTGCGGGCAAAGCCAACTTGTTGATTGAGCAGATTCCGGACACACCAGAGCATTTACGATCATCTAAGTAACCGAATACGGAAAAACCGGTACACCTATAAGTACCTATGTGATGGTTTGGCCTATGAAAAGGTGTTTTCCATTGCCGCTGTCTATTTCAGTTCGCCACATTTGTGCAGCGCCATGATGGGATAGAATGTGCCGCTATAGGTGATGAAATGGCGTGTGTCTTTGTTAAGGCTACGAGTCCACCACCGTCCGGATGTTCTTTGGTTGGCCTTGATCCAAGCGATGCCTTTTTGGATTTGCGGATGGTCTGCGGGGACACCAGCGTCTCGCAAAACCATGATAGCGAGACCTGTCTGATGTCCGTCACTCGGTGGATTTGTTACTTCCTTTTCTGCTTTTAGCTTCTCGGATCGACTTCCACCGCCCCAAGTGTCAGGCGTACCGAAGCTACGTAGGGCCCAACCTCCATCTTCGTTTTGGTGTCCGAGAATCATCGTAATGATTTCTTGTTGAACTGCTTTGTCGATGAGCCCGTCCATTCTGGTGTTAGCCCATAAAAGCAGTACTTTGCCATAGTCGTGCGGCGCAGGTTGAGTTTTCAAGTATTCTTTAAGCTTGGCAACTTGAGCTTGTTGATCCGCGTTCATCGTTTCGAGAAAACCTGGGGCCGTACCCAGTGCTAAGGCAGCGACTGTGGCGCCTTGGTAGCTACTGGATTCAAACGGAGGCCAGCAATCGATGTTTCCCCAACTACCGTCGGCGCTTTGGACACTAAGCATCAATTCCATTGCGGAGGTTGTTTCGGCAGTTAGTTTCCCGTTAACGTGTAAGTCCCATTCCGCCATGCCTTGTGCCATGTACGCGATTTGAGTGGGCTTAATCCCTTGTAACAGCGCTGTTGTGGGAGCACGTTTGAACTTGGTGATTTCACTGACGAGGAATTCGTGATTGGCGGCGTTGGGTTTGCCGAGAATGGGAGTGAGTGAGGGGCGTAATTGTATGTAGGTTCCGTTAGTGTGGCAGGCGACACATTTTTTCTGGGCTTGCCAAGCAGTCGTGCCTTGTTCAAGGTACTCGAGTGCTTTTTTTGTGCTGAATTGATCGATGAGAGGCTCTTCAGCTGAGGCTGCCGGGATCGCGATTCCTTCGCTGGCGTATTGTGGTTCCACTGCGTTGGCGGTGTTACACGTAAAGAGTGCGATAATGACAAGCAACATAGTATGTTTTGTGTGGTGCATAATAGTAATTCTCCTTTGGATATATTGTACCAGTTGGCTACGGCGTTGGGGATTTGCACAAAGTCTATTTTAATCTGCTGTTGTGTTTTATAGTAAACTAAATATCTATGCAATTGTTTCAGTATTTTTATGTGAGGGATTCCATGTTATTGAAGATGAGCAAAATGTTTAAAGTGTTGGCCCTTTGTTTGGCGGGAGTGTTTGTGATGGTACCAGTAGAATCAGTTTCGGGCGAAGACCCGTTAGTGTTTATTACTTCGTTTGCCAAAGGTGAAACGGGCGCGATTCATGCGATGCGGTTGGATGCCCAAGGGGTGTTGACGGAAGTGAATACGACGACGGATGTAGAGAATCCGTTTTTTATTGCATTGTCTCCTAATCGTAAGTATTTGTACTCGATTCATGCATCTCAGTTCGGTGGACCTGCGCATAGTGAAGTGGCGGCGTATTCGATTGAGGATAATGCCGGAAAATTGCGGCTGTTGAATCGTCAAACAACTTTGGGAACGACGGCGTGTTACATCGATGTTGCAGCGGGGGGCAAGTCGGTGGTGGTAGCGAATTATAGTTCGGGCAGTGTTGTTTCTTATCCAGTGCAGGGTGATGGTTCGTTGCGAGAGGCTGCGACCTTTGTGCAGCATGAGGGGATGAGTGTAAATGCAACTCGTCAGCAAGAGCCACATGCGCATTGTTTTGTGGTTAGCCCCGACAATCGTTATGTGTTCTCCGCCGATTTAGGAATTGACGAGATTATCGGATACAAGTTGACGTCGCGAACGTCGGAACTACAGTTAAACGGTGCGGCTGAGACGGCGGCAGGAGCAGGGCCTCGGCACTTGATCTTCCATCCCAATGGAAAATATGTGTATGTCATTAACGAGTTGTTAAATACGGTTTCGTTGTTTGATTACGATGCGGAAACGGGAAAGTTGTCCAAGCGTCAGACAATAGCGACCTTGCCGAGTGATTTTGAGGGTGTGAGTCATACCGCGGATTTAAAGATTACTCCGGACGGCAAATATCTATACGGCACGAACCGAGGTCATGACAGCATTGCTTGTTACCGACTGTCAGAGAACGGTAGTTTGACGTTGTTGGAGATTGTGCCGAGTTTGGGCAAGGGGCCACAGAATTTAGCGATCGCTGGCGGCGGAAAGTTGTTGATATGTGCGAATATGCCAGGCAATAATGTGGCCGTGTTCCGCATCGATGCTGCTTCGGGCAAGATTACATCAGTCGGTGCACCCTTAGAGGTCACGAGTCCCTCGTGCATCATGATCCGCTAGGTGCTGGGGAGTCGTGTTGCAGCCCTACGGCGTGCGGTATAAAAATGCGTCGGACGTCAGCAGAGAAACTAGCAGCGCGTTCATACTGCCATCGCTATCTTTATATGCTCGGTATGCATCTTGAAGAACAGGTGCGTCATTAATTGTTTCATTGCGTCCCATCCAGAAACGGAATGCATACCGTACAAACATTTGTTCGGCCCGCTCGCTTTCAGCAAGCTTCTGAATTAATTCAATTGCGTTGGCAACTTTTCCGTCGAGCGATGGGTCGCCGGAATCGATGATTTCACCGGATGTGTCAACGGGATTTTTTAGCTCGAATTCACGGTATAAACCTACGTGGTTAAACATTTCAAACGGCAGTCCAAGCGGGTCCATTTTTTTGTGACAGGTCCAGCAGTAACTCTCACGCGTAACTCGCATACGTTCTCGTAACGTTGCACCAGGTTCATCGGGTAACATCGCGTCTACAGTAATTGGCACGTCTGGAATACCGCCACCGAGTAGACGTTCCTGAACCCAACGGCCTCGCAGGATGGCATGATTGTCCATGGCATCTGAATGCGATACAAGCCAAGCCGGGTGAGTTAGAATCCCTAAACGCTGTCCCTCGGGCAGAGTGGTCGATTGACGCTCAGGTTTCATAGAACCAGCCCCGAAACTGCGGCGACTCACACGAGCGTATTCAGGCGTCCCAGCCAACTTTGCCACGGTGACATTATGGTTAACTCTTGGAGGCTGCTTGGGTTTTTTGGGCTTAGGGGGCTCTTTATCAGGATTCGCTTTCTTCCATGCTTCAAGCTCGGCTGCCGCTTTTTTAATAACTTCTTCCTGTGCTTTTTTCGCAGCGTCGATAGATGCTTGTCGTTCTTCGGGAGAGTTTTGTTTACCGAAGTATACGTCGTCAGATCGTGTAACGACAACTTTATCGGTGGTTAGCAATTGTTTAAACACATCCCGATCTTCTGCGAGAATAATTTCGATCAACCGGTCCGTACTGGCAGTTGCATCGAACATTGAACGATAGTGCTGGTTCGGAGAAGTGCCACTTGCATCGCTCAAAGCTTTTGAATCTTTACAGATATATCCACCGAGATCGTAATCAAAGTAATCTCGAAAAAATTGAAGGACTCGCGGCTTACGAACACTGTTATCGGCAAGCATTCGTTCTACTTCGCGTTTGACATCGTCCTGGGTTCGCATGCGACCTTCGATGATGGCGGTTCGTAACTGTTCGTCCGGTTTGATATATCGCAGTGCGTGATTCACCGCCAAGCCTAGATCCCAATCTTGAAGCATGATGCGCCCATGCTCATCCGTTTTACCCGTTTCGGCTAGCTCTGCACGAAACAGTGCATCACGGTCAAGGAAGATTGATGATAGACCCAAGACCGCTCCATCTTGATCGCCAAGTTTTTCAACCGTGTTTTTCAAAATCTCTAGGTAGATATCAGATTCACCGGGAGTTGGTACTCGAAAAGTGAGAGCTTCAAACAGGAAGTCGACAGCGGCGCGCTGTTGGTCTTCGCTAGGATTCTCTGCTTTAAATAGGTCCGTTACCGGAGTGAGCGGACGCATTACCTTGGTGCTATAAATCAAGCTAGTTGGTAATCCTCGTAGGTCACCTACCATTTTGTCGGCAATGGAATTGGGATCATCAGTGATTTGATATGAATTGGCAATGCTAAGGGGACCATCTGCCATATATCGTATGATATCGTTTGCGACTCCTATGATTTGAGTGGCCTCGGCGCTGTTTACGGTATAGAAGTACGGATAGTTCTCTAATCCGTGTTTACGCGCAGATGAAAGAATTGCTGGAACACTTTTTACAGCCGTCGCATAGGCTACAGTACCGCCTTGCCACTTGATGATGCGGTCGGTACCAAAGTACATTTTCAGTTCGCCGCCATGGTTTGTCGGAACAACATCACCATGGGTTCGCAGGCCTGCACGCTCTGGGCGGTATTCCGGTTCCTTATTAATCAACTCGTTTAGTCGAGTGATATGCTCTTGAGGAGTCACTCGCCAAATTCGAGTTGGTGATGAGGTCGGCGCCAACTTAAGACCTTTGGGAAGTTTGCCAAACAGTAATTGATGGTCTACGAAGTTACCTTTGTTGGGGTCTAAATGATCGCGAAAGCCTCCCTTGTCCTGCATGACGCGTGTTAATTCGCCGACGATCCAAGCGGAGAACTTCAGGCGAGCAATGACTTCCGGTTGCTCGGCATCCTTGGGTGGCATTTCTTTAAGAGTGACCTGAGCCCAGATACTGTTCCAGATCTGCGCGTTGACTTCATCAACGGGCCCAAGATCGTGCAACGACAAATTACCTTCGGGATCTGTGTCTCCGTGGCAATCTACACAGTTGTTTGTCAGAAACTGTCCAGCAAAACTCTTGAAATCTTCTTGGACTGGTTGCCCGATTGTATAAGTGTCGGCTTGTGCCATGGGTAGTAAGTACAACGAGAGCAAAGCCACCCAAACAAGTCTGACCTTTATCATGTCAACAATTCCTTGATAGGACCGTTATGACTATCGAATTTCTTGGCTAGTTTCTCGTCCATATTGAAGCGATCAACATTAGCACCTGCGGCACGCAGGATAGATGTATAGAGAGCATTGATGGGTCGCTTGCCAGAAAGCTGGGTGAAGCAACCTGTTTTGAATGCGCCGTCTAAATTTCCAAGCAACATCACTGGCCAGTTTGCACCACTGGTGTGCTGTTTGTCAGCATTATTACTTGTGTAGACGATCAGCGTGTGATCCATCATCGTGCCGCTGCCCTCAGGAATACTATCAAGAGCATCCATGATTTTAACTAGCATGCGGCTGTTGTATTGGCGAATCTTGATCCAGATTGGATTATCGGGCTGATTCACATGACCAAGGTCGTGACCTTGTTTCTCAACTCCAATACCTTTCCACGCCCCAAAGATTTCACCACGTCCAGAACCGATGGTTAACGTGTTGGTGATTCCTGACGTTAGCGCTGAGATACTGAGTTCAAGTATTGCATCGTGCCAGTCGGTCTCGAACTGAGGTCGAGTGTACCGGTCGTCTACCGTTGGAGCAAATTTACGTAAGTGATCTGATACGGTACTTAGTTGCTCACGCAGACCATTGACATCCTGAAATCCTTGGACGAATTGACCGTATCGTTGTTGACTCGATGCAGGCAGTGATTGTCCTTTAGCGGTGGCAAGCTTCTCAACTTGTTCAAGCAGGCTTGAGCGTGCTTCATGCTGCTTACGAATTTCGCCTGTCGCAATGCCACCGTATAGCATCTGATAGAGATGATTTGGATTGGAGTGCATGAAGATAGGCTGACCAGCACCGCTTGCAGATAGGTTTGCAACGGTCGGTTTGGTGGTCATATTCTCAATCGAATCCATACCGACGCAAAGGTGCGGAAGCAGGGTTTCTGGAAGGATCTTACTTATTTCGTAGTCGATAGTAGACGCACTCGGTGGTACGCCGTCGCCACCGCGGTATCCGCCGAGTGCACCGAAGAAAGCACTGTGGGATGGGCTGGTGTGAGTACCATGCAAACCGTTGATAATATGCAGACGGTCTTTATAGGATTCAAGTGGACTGATCGGCTCTGGCAGAGTGACGTTAGCTAGAGAACCGCTGGTCATCCCCTTGGGGATGCAGGTATCAGGATGAAATCCTTGGTTTTGCATGAAGAAAATGACACGCTTTGTTGTGCGGCTCGTGTCAGGAGCTGCTAGCAGTTTTTGTGGATCTAATGCGGCGCTCATCACGGCTCCAGCACCAGCGGCCATCCCAGCCATACCTTGTAGCATATTTCTTCGGTTAAGCATTATTTTCGTCCAATACAATTACGGGGTTGCAACCTGTAAGTCTATTTATATAGTCGTATAAATTAGCGCCAATTCTGTGCAATATTTTTTGAAAACAGGTTATTCAAACCTATTTCGCATTCTTCAATCTATTGCCATTGCTTGATGATATATAGGTAAATTCAAGTACATATACTTAACTACAGTATAGCATCAAAGGATT
>Ga0302127_10001699_pt1 | contig 13114 bp, 9 predicted proteins | sample CB4_SCM_MG_FD_204452 | JGI IMG/M metagenome (GOLD analysis project Ga0302127, IMG submission 204452) | Marine microbial communities from Western Arctic Ocean, Canada - CB4_SCM | ecosystem: Environmental > Aquatic > Marine > Oceanic | place: Canada: Western Arctic Ocean | collected 2017-09-24
GTGCCAACGCTGGATCGAAGTCCCCCGCGCTCGAAACGAGAACGACATCGATCTCCCGGGCGCGAATCTGTTCTGGGCTCACGGACGCATAGAGCGATCCGAGGTCCGAGAAGACGTTGTCTCCACCCGACAGCGAGAGAATATCGTCGATGTATGTCCCCGATCCTGCGACCCAAGGCGGCGTGCCTCCGAGCACGTACACCGTGCGCAATCGGGGACGGGAAGCGACGGCACTTCGGAGCGCATCCAACTCTGCTCGAATCTCTGCCACTACTGCGTTGGCGGCTTGCTCTGACCCGGTGAGCGCACCGAGCTGAGTTATGGAGGTGTAGGCGTCTTCGAGGCGGTCCGGCCGAAGCGCGAAGTGGGTGATCCCCAGGTCATCCAGTCGCGCCGGAGTCCTGGGGTCCTGCTCCCCCGCGAATCGAATGACGAGATCCGGCTGAAGAGCGACGATTTCTTCGAGATTCGGATCGAGTCCGCCCCCGACCGATGGAAGAATCTGCATCCATGGCGCGGTGTCGAAGTCAGTCCGGCCCACCAGCCGTGACTCCACGCCCAAAGCTCTCAGGGTGCTGGTGGCAGATGGGACCAAAGAAACGATGCGCTGCGCAGGTCCTCGAAGGTGACGCTCTGTCCCGGTCGCGTCGACGACCGTTATGGTCGCGGCGGCCGCCTCGGGAGGTGCGTCATCGATGTGCGGTCCGCATGCGGAGACCGCGAAAAGCAGGAGAAGGTGCATCCTGCTACGAAACGGCGTCGGATGACGCCGCATCAGCCGACGGGTGTCTGACCGCAGGAATCCTCAAACGCTCGTACCCAGGAACCGTTTCGTTGCGCGAGCGTCGCGAACCATCGCGACTCCGAACCGTAGACGTCCAGAAGAACCTCTTCCTGGCCGTCTCCGTTCAGGTCCAAATGGTCGTAGTAGCGCGGCGCCCCTTTCCCCTGCGAATCAGCCGGCCGGTACCACTCGAACGTCTGCTGATACAGGGTGTCCACTTGGGAGCCCATCACGAAAATCGAATAGGCGCCAGCGGCGGGGGCACTCACGGAGAGCTGGTCCCGGAACAGGAAGGTCGCTGCGATCGCCTCTCCAGGTGCGTCGACGAATTGCAGCGCCTGGATGTCTTGGCGGATCGAGAGCGGCCCGTCAGGTGGGAATACAGCGCGCACACGAGCTATCGTCGCGTTCGCCATTCCCAAGGACGCGACCCGCTGGCCGTAGTCGTCCTGATGCACCCGATAGGTGTCGTAGTCCCTCCCTCGGCCCGCATTGGCAGGAAGCCCCATAAGTCGAGTCGTGCCTGCCGCGCCCGGAACGAGTTCAACCGTGCCTGTGATCGTTGCCCGTGGTACGCAAAAATCCTCGTTCAGAGAGACTTCGCGTGCAGTCAGGCTCCCAACTCGGACGCCCTGAGAGAACAGCGTCCATTCTGAGCCGGGAGCGAGTTGTTCTTGGATGAAATACTCGTGGAAGCCCGGGGCGCTTTCTTCTGACGGAAGCTCGTTGATGGCGTCGCCTTGGACTTCGCCCACTACATAGAGGGTCGCCTCTGATCCAGAGCGTACTCCGGCCAACAAGATGGGACCCTGTGGCAACTCGGGTCGAGTGTCTTGCTCCTTGATCGTCGCGGCTGATCCCGGGGCCTCGGCCACCAAGTGGGCACGAGCCGGGGGCGGTTGAAGCTGCACGTCGATCCCGTCCCAGGTGACGTTGTCGCAGCCTGTAGCCACGGTTAAGATCACCGCGATCGCTAGGAGATTCCTACGCATCTGGCCTTCGGGTAGGTGGTTCAGGGCCAAGAAAGCTAGTGCTGACCCCTGCGGGGGCAAGCTGAGAACGCGGACGCAGGCCGGATATGGCCAGCCGCCGCGCCTTCGTCTACGGGTAGGATGGACCAACTGGATTCGGGGATGTTTAGGGATGTGATGAGTCGGTTCCCGACCGGTGTCACCGTCGTAGCTGCCGTTACGGCCGACGGTACCCCGAGGGGACTGACCGTTAACGCGTTCACCTCGGTCTCTTTGGACCCTCCTCTCGTGCTCGTCTGTATCGATAGAAAGGCGTCGTCCCACGATCCACTCATTGCTGCGGGTGCTTTCTGTGTGACGATCTTGGCGTCGGACCAAGCCGATGTGGCCCAACGATTCGCCGGAAACCCGGCGGTGGGGCGTTTCGACAACGTGAAGTGGATGATGAGTGAGGGAGGAAATCCGGTGCTGAGTGACGGAGCTGCTTGGTTGGACTGTGTCCTCGAACGTATTGTGGACGCGGGCGACCACTCGATTATGATCGGGCGTGTGACCGCTTCAGGGACGTCAGAACAGGAACCGCTGCTCTTCTACGGCGGCTCGTTCGGGACTCCGTCCCAGTGACCCGCCTCGACCGCATGTTGGGTTGGCTTCCGGCGCTGTTCGTCGGGGCTGCAGCCGCGGTAGCCGCTGAGGTGGCGATCGGAATCCTTCTCTATGCGGGTACGGGGCTCATGCGGTCGTTGAGCACCGTCCTCGTCACAGAGTTGGGAGCCTTCGCAGTCGGTCTTTGGGCGATGCCCAAGTACGACCCAAAGTTGACCGATGTGCTTCGTCGTAGGTGGGTCATGGCCTTGGTTGCCTTCCTCGGAGCCGCCGTTTTCGGCACCTCATGGACTGTTCTGCAAGAGATGGGCTCGGGCGCCATGGGCCAGGGCATCGGACTCGCGGTATTGGCTGCGTTCCCTCTATACACGTGTGGGTCGATCCTGGGTGGACTTTCGGTTGCCAGCACGCACGATCTGCGCGGGCCTCTCCCCGGACCCGGCGCTCCCGCGGCGTTCGGTGCGGCGATCGGGTTCGGTATCACCGGTCTGATGCTGCCTCGGGCGCCGATGCCGTCGTCGCTGCTCATTGGGTGTCTTGTGATGCTGTCTCTGAGCGGCCTCATCTACGGAGTTGTCCTTGGCGCGCGGCCCCGCGTTGTGGTTCGTGAGGAGCGGACCACACCGTTGGGGGAGATCAGCGTCGAAGATCGAAGCACTGGAAGGCAGGGCTCTGCGCGGGTCCTCATTGAGGGAACTCGGTTGCGCCGTTCGCTGCGCTTGGACGAGGCTGGTGCAGATCCCTGGGACGTAACGATCGCGCGTGCTGCGATGCCAGCTCAGGAGGAGGAGTGGCGTGTGCTGGCTTTGGGCGGGGGTGCGTCTTCGCTCACTCAAGCTGTCGTGCGCGAACATCCCAGGGCGGTGGTCCATGTCCTTGAGCGTACGCGGGATGTCGTTGAACTCGGGAGCGCGCACCTCGACACCGACCTTGAGATCGGCGACGCCGAGCGCCGCTCGGTGCGCATCGGCAATCTGGACGACCTCATCGAGAGACTGGACAGTCAGTACGACCTAGTCTTGGTGGACGGTGACGCCTTAGCGGCTTTGGGCGGGCCTGGAGGCTTATCACGTCGCTCGCGAGAGTCGATCCTGGCTCATGTGTCACCAGCGGGTCTGTTGGCGTGGGGGCCTCATCTAGATGGCGTAAGTGAGCCCACGTCTGTGTGGGAGCACCGAACGCTGCACCGAGAGACCGCTGAAGGAGAGACGGAGCGCATCATGATTGCTTCTCGGGCGGAACTCAGTGCGCTGGATCCCGGATTCGGTGGCTTCTCTACGTCCGTTGGAGGCCCGCCGGACGTATGATCGTTGCGCACCTCTCCGACCTCCACCTCGGCTTCCGTGCCTACGGACGGATCGAACGTGGTGCGGACATGCGAGAGAGAGATGTAGCCGCTGCCTTCGAACGTGCCATCCAAGAAGTCGTTCGAATTGCTCCGCAGGTCATCGTGGTCGCGGGGGATGTGTTTGACCGGCCAGACCCACCTGCCAGCGCCGTCGTAGCTTTAGCCAGGGGACTGGAAGTGCTTCGGGCGTCCCTCCCTGACACGCCGGTGCTTATGGTGGCGGGCCCGAGGGACACCCCGAGGCGGCCCGGGGATCCCGGCGCTCTCGCGGTGCTGGATGCGTTTCCGAACGTCGAAGCTGCTACAGGACTCACCCGGTCGATCCTCATGGAGAAGCTCGGGCTGCATGCGTGTCTGGTTCCTTATCGGGCGGCTGCACGGCACCCCCCGGCCATTCCAGAATCTGACCCACGTATGAAGTGGAACCTCCTCGTGCTCCACGGAACCGCGGAGACTTCGGGTGAGGAGGGCGTCCACGTCGACCCGGACGAGTGGAACTACGTCGCGTTGGGCGGCGCACACCGTAGAGGGTCGGTTGCGGATAACGTACGCTACTCAGGCTCGCTGGAACGGGTCGCGCTTGACCCTTGGGAGGAGGCCGCCGATGAAAAGGGCTTCCTCACGGTCGACCTAGAGACCGGTGAGACGACGTTCCGATCGATTCCTAGTCGGCCGGTCGTTGCCTTGGCTCCAGTGAAAGTCGTCTCCGGTGATCCCAAGAACTTGCAGCGCCGGGTCAAGGAGGTGACCGACGAAGTGCCGGGCGGCATCGACGGTAAGATCGTGCGGCTGCGGCTGGCGGGTGCGTCGCCGGAAGATCTTTTGGCGCTTCAGGGGGACCAGTTGGGCGAACTCCGAAAGCGCGCACTCCACCTCACGGTAGAAGCAGGCAAAGAAGTCCGCGTGCCTTCCGCTGTCTGGCTCCCATTGGATGCTCCCGGTCTTCTGCGGGACGCGCTCGAAGCCGAGCTCGAACGGGACGGCGTCCTTGGTGAGAGCACTCGGGACGTCGTATGGAGTTTGGTCCCGAACGAACTGCGTGCGGAGATGGACTCGGAGACCATCGGGGCTCTTGATGCTCTGGACGGAGACATCGCAGGTGTTGGGCGTGTGAGCACCTCTCTGCCCACAGGACTGACTGCGGTGATCGGCGGTGGTGGACGTGCTCGAAGAGCGGTGGCAGAGCTACTTCTGCGTGAGGGAGGAGGTTGGGCTGGCGGCGCGCTCCGGCGGTTGTGGGGCGGACGGGACAGCGAGACGCTCGACGACGCGGTTCGCCTCGCCATCGAAGCGGTGGCCGTGAGCCGGGGACTCGCCGTAGTCGACGCGGCGCTCGCGAGAGGCGGAGCCCGGAGTGATGTCGATCATTTGGCCCCTAGGACGAACGGCATCCGCGGAGAGGGCCCGGTTCGTGGCGCGGTCCGGGTAGATCCTGAACAGGTCTCTGCGGAGTTTCGCTCCGCAGAGCGCGACCTTCAGGAGCTCCGGGCAGATGTCGTCGAGGTCGACGGGGACCTCGAGGTCGCGACCATGGATTGGCTTCGCGAAAGGCAGGATGCTGAAACCACCCTACATGCATACCGCGATCGAGCTCGTGAGCTCAGGACTCGCCTCAAGCAGATGGAAGCTGCAGGCCCGGAGGCACCGTGCCTCACTTGTGGTCGGGTTCTGGACAGCCACTACGAGGAAGTGCTTTCCGAACTCACCGACGACTGGGAGTCCGTGTTACAAGACGGAAGTTGGTGGAAGAGCCGTTGGGAGCAACTCGAAATGAAGCCGGCGCATCTCCAGGAATTAGAAGGCCGATCCCTGCGGTTGCATGCGGCGTTGGAGGGGGGATCGGAGCGGGTGGAACTCCTCCGCGCCCGTCTTCTCGAGTTGGGTCCGATCGACACCGTTGAGGAGCCCGGTGAGATCCAAGAGGGTCCGCTTGGCGATGTCATCGCATCTCTGAAACGCATCAGAGCGGTTCGTGCGAGCAGGGCGACGGACATGTTGCTCGATCGAGCCTCACGATTTGTGTGCCGAATTTCAGGGGGACGCATTCTCGCAATTACCCGGGTTGATGGTCGGGCGGTGCTCCAGGGCGACCGAGGAATCTTGACCCCCGTGTCAGAAGAGGACTTGGCCACTGCTCGCGTGGCCACACGACTGGCCGCTGCGTCGCTCGTTGCAGCGGGTGGACGGGTGCTAGGGTCGTTGGTTCTCGAGGAGCCCTTCGATCGACTCGACGTGGAGGCCCGGATTCGCACGCTGGTGCTCACGCAGAAGCTTCTCCGTGAGATTCCCCGGATTATCCTGTTCAGCCGGGGAGAAGCGGTCGATGCCCGCCCCGAGCTCTTCGACTCGATTCTCGAGGTTCGAGAGGAGGCGTCCGGAATGGGGCCCGCCCTGAGGCCGGCGGCGTCTGGGCCCGGACGCGTGTTGCTCCGTGCTCCGGTGAAGCCCGCCCAGGGAACTGCAACCTTTCCTTCTTAGTTCTCGTCCTAGGCCTTAGAGGAGCGAGGTGTATTGGGGTACCTCGACGGGCGGAACGAGGTGCCGAATTCCCATTGCTCCTCCGCGGGCGTCCGCAATCTGGAGGACCGCGAGAGATGGGGTAACATCAACCGCGTTGTACTCCATCCCGACGCTCCCTACTGGCTGGCCGCCTGCGGAAGGGGCCCGAGGTCCGGATGCCTGTCGACGCCTAGGCACTCATGGCGAGTCGTTCTCCGGTATCGCAGCGATCGCCTGAATTTCAATGACGAAGTCTGACTTCAATGGGCTGATAGGGACGATCGCCCGGGCGGGTCGGTGGTCACCCATAACTTTCGCGTACGCTTCGTTCACGGTGGGCCAGAGCGTCACGTCCGTGACATAGATCGTCATTTGCAAAGTGAGGCCAAGGTGTGAACCAGCGGCCTGAAGGACCGCACTGACGTTCGCCAACGCTTGGTGGGTCTGGCTCGCGGCGTCCCCCCTAGGTGAGTCTGGCGACGACGGATCGATCGCGAGCTGTCCTGCGACGTAGACCAGTCCGTTGTGGGCGACTCCTTGGGAGTAGTGTCCCGCGGGCTGGGGCGCCTCTGATGTCGATATCGTCTTCATATGCGTTCAGGTGGTTGAGGTTGATGGGCATTCTCGGTGCTACTCAGTCTCCGGTGAATCGAGCTTCTTCAGTTCTCACCTGGCCGAACTTTCTCCACCCGAACCGGGAGGATCGAGGATTCTCGATCCCCTCAACGGCATCCGCGATCACATCTCCAAGCACGGGTGCGAACTTGAAGCCGTGTCCACTTCCGCCCGTGGCCACTACGAGGCCCTCTCGGTCGGGATCTGCACCTATTAAAAAGTCGCCGTCGAAGGAGTCGCAGTACATACACACCCGTCGATATACCACGGGTTGGTCGGCCAGCCGTGGGATTGCACCACGTAGGAAGTCGCGAGTCCGGGCGACATGATCGTCGCTGACGGTTCCTCGCTGGTCCGGGTGAAGGCGAGTCCCAACACCGTGGTTGGCCACCTTCACGCGTCCGTCTTCGAGTGCGGGGAAGCCGTACCACCCGCTCAGGGAAATGTCCGCAGACCACGGGGAGAAATTCGGAGGACTGAACGCAGTGGCGTCGTCGGCTTGAAAATGAAGTACCGGCTGTCCTGTCGCCCAGATTACGTCCGAGAGCCACGGCAACAATGACGGTGACCATGCTCCCGCAGCCACGACAACACGATCGGAAAGGACCCGTTCTCCGGCAGTGGTGAGTACCCCGGAGACACGGCTCTCGTCGGAGAGGAGCGCTGCCATTCCTGCCTCACGGAAGCGCACGCCTTCGGATCGTGCGAGCCTGATCAGCTGGTCGACGACTGCGCCGCTCTCAGCCCACCCCGCGCGCGGATTGAAGTAACCGTCAGAATGGCTGTCGGGATCCCACTGTGACATCAGGTTGGTTGGGATGTCGGTCAGTCGAATTGGATCGTGACCCCGCTCCTTGAGGGCCGCGAAGCTGTCCGCTGAGAAGCTCCCCGCCTCCATCGCCCCCCGTGAGAGAATCAAGAAACCGTCCTCATGATAGAGAGGGCGTGGCCATTCGCGATTCCACCGGTCCCATCCATCGAACGCCTCTTCACCCAACTCCATGTAGAAGACGTCTGAGCCGTAGTCCATTCGGATCACCTTACTCACGTCTGTGGAAGAAGCATCGACGTGCGGAAGCGGTCCGGGATCGATCACGGTGACCTCCCAGCCGCGTTGCCTTAGGACGAGTGCTGACACGGCGCCGAAGACGCCGGCGCCCACGATAGCCACGTGACGGGTTGATTGGCTCACGGTTGGCGAACTCTCATGCGGTGACAGGGATTGGACGATAGAATGGTGCCGATTGGCCGTGGGTTGGCCGTTACTCTGCGATGGCAGGTACCGACATGCAAATGAGAATTCTGTCTGCGGACGACGTCAGGCACTGCGTGGATATGCCGGCAGCGATCGAAGCCATGCGAGGAGCGTTCGCCGCGCTCTCCGGAGGACACGCGACCGTTCCGGTCCGCGTGGCACTGGAATCAGAGAAGGGTGTGAGCCTGTTCATGCCTGCGCATCTCACTGATGTGGATCAGGCTGGAGCCAAGGTCGTGTCGGTGAATCCGGGAAACGCCGCACTCGGTCTTCCCGCGATTCACGCGGTCGTGCTCGTCCTAGATCCGGAAACTGGCTGTCCTACAGCGCTCATGGATGGTACGTGGCTCACTGCGCTCCGGACGGGTGCTGTAGGAGGGCTCGCCGCCGATCTCCTCGCGCGTGAAGAGTCCCGGACCGTGGCACTTTTCGGTGCCGGTGTGCAGGCCCGGACCCAGCTCGAAGCTGTTCGGTGCGTCCGTGACATCGAACACGTCAGGATCTTTTCTCCCTCCGGCTCGTCTGCGGACAAGTTTGCCCGTGAGCTCGTGGATGTGACGGCCATATCTGCGAGCTCACCCAACGAGGCGTTGGACGGCGCGGACATCGTGATCGCCGCGACCAACAGCAAGACTCCAGTCTTTGACAGCACGCTGATCGAGCCCGGGACACATGTCACGGGAGTGGGATCGTTCACGCTGGACATGATCGAAGTGGACCCGGCTCTGGTCCAACGCGCCCGCGTCATCGTTGATCAGCGCGAAGCCATCATGGAGGAAGCGGGCGAGATCGTGGCGGCCATTCGCGAGGGGCTCGTGGACGAGTCCGTCATGGTCGCGGAGATCGGAGAGGTAGTGTTAGGCCGGAGGCAGGGAAGGACCTCACCCGACGAGATCACGTTCTTCAAGTCTGTCGGGAATGCGGTCCAGGACGTTGCCGTGGCGTCACTCGTGATGCAGCGTGCCGAGGCGACCAACCGCGGTGTAGTCGTCGACCTCTAGGCGGGCCGCTTAAGTCCCGAGTACTTGCCAAGCTTCGGCGCGCGCCTGGTATCGATCAATCGCCTCTTGGTCCGACATCTGGATCGCGGCCTGTGTGAGCGCCAAGTAGCTCCACATGTAGTAGTTCGGGATGCCGATCGTGGCGAGGTCGGGCCAGTGGGGCCAATCGTCCGGGATACCGGTTCGGTGGATGAAGACTTCGTCCAATAAGGCGGCGGTCCGCGCCACATCGACCCAATCTCCGGTGACCGGGATATACGGGGATTGTTGCATCTGCAGGAAGCCGGTGTTCTCCGACTCGGGCAGCGCCCCATTGTTCAAGCGGTACGCCAGACCTTGGCGGACCAAGTAATCGTTCACGCCCAAAGCTGAGGCAGCGTTTCCGCTCGACGCGAAGTAGATAGGCCTCTCGTCGATGACGTTGTTGATGAGCGAGAGGGCGTACTGCTGCCAGGGCAGCAGGTTGGCTCCGTCTTGAATCGTCGCGATTACGTTGCCCATCTGGATTTGGCGAGTGCCTTGAATCGGGACGACGCTCTCTGAAACCTGATCGATCTGTTCGTTAGAAAGCGGGATCAGTGACTTCGTCGGTACGCGGATTCCGCCTGGGACCAAGAGCGGCACCTTACCGCCGGCTTCCGCCTCTGCTGATACATAGGCCGCGAGCGTGTTCTCGGCTGTATAGGGCCGCTGACACTGAATTCGTGACCAGTCTGACGAAGGATCGACTCCTGGCGCGCATGGAGCGGTCAGATCACGGAGCTGTTTTGTGTACCAGTCGGTGTTGAGGTACGAAGTGACGATCACGGTCACGTCACGTCGGATACCCTCGACTTCCTGTAGGTACCAGAGAGGGAATGTGTCGTTGTCACCGTTGGTGAACAGCACACCGTAGGGCTCGACGCTCATGAGCAGATTGTGAGCCCAGTCCCGCGCAGAGTAGTCCTCGGCGCGGTTCGCCCACGAGAAATTGAAGACGAGCGGAATGAGCGCCAGCGCCAGGATTGGAGTCGTCTTACTGAGCCCCACTTTCATTTCGTTGGCTGCTTCTCGCCACAGCGCCGTGATCCCGATTCCGGCCCACAGGCCCCACACCGAGAAGGAACCCATGAAGAAGTAGTCGCGCTCGCGGACTTCGTGCAGGTTGCGCCCGCCGGGTGACTCGAGGGAGTACCCGTATTTGAAATTCATGTAGTAGATGAGGGCGAACGACAACGTGACGAAGAGCGTCGCCATGAAGACGAACGAGGCTTTGTCGCGACGCGCGTGTTCAATCGCGCCCCAGACGCCGAGTCCTGTGAAGAGCATGGTGAACGGCAACCGGAGGTTGGCGAACACCGGGGTCGTCCCGTCGAGAGATCGCGCCCACTGCCAGTCGAAATACTGGAGGTAATTGGCCAACTGAGAGGACAATGGCGCCAGTCGCGGAATGAGTCCCGGCTTCTGGTATTGATCTCTGTTCAGGGCCTCGGCCAACGCCTCACACCCGGCTTTCCCGTAGGTCGCAACTGCCGTCAGCGCAGACCCGATGTCTGGGCAAGTGGGTGCGGCTTCGTTGATCACCGGATCAAGTGCGGCTCTGATCGGCAGGAAGAGGTGAATTGACAAACCCGCGATCGCGGCCACGCCGGCCATAACGTACAGCCGCCAGTTGAGCAGCGTCTTCGGATGGACGACCAAAATGAACAACCCGATGGCGGGTGCAGCCAAGAAGGCCATGAGGTGATTCCCGACGCTGAGCGCGAGAATGAACGCCATGAGGACGAGTAGGTTGTCGTCCTTCCCTTTCCCGATGTTCTCTTGCCAGCGGACCGCGAGCCAAGAGAGCACTGCAATGGTCAGCAACGAGACGGTGTAGACCTTCTCATTGACGTTCGACTGGCTCCAAACCGTGAATGCAGTCGAGCTGACCAGCACCGCCACAGAGGCGCCGACGAGTCGGAAGATCTTGTCTTTGGAGAATGAGCGCAGCACGTGGTGTACGACCAAGAACCACATCATGTGCGCTCCAGCGCCCATGAGTGCGCTGAACAAGTTGATCCGAACCGCGACCGAGAGACCGAGGGGCGCCAACAGGACCGACCACGCACGTGCGAACACGACGAAGGTGGGGTTCCCTGGTGGATGCGGGATCCCAAGCATGTGCCCAGTCGCGATGTACTCGCTCGTATCCCAGAAGGCGGTGGTGCGGGAGAGCGTCAGCGCATAGAGACCGAATACCAGAATCCCGGCGATCGCTGCAGCCAAATAGGGCGGCTTTATATCGTCGTCAGACGCCGGGGGCGTCTTCAGGGGGCTCTCGAGGGTCTCGGTGTTTTCAGTCATATGTTTGTAGGTCGCGGTCAACGTGGGCAGCCGTTGCACGAACTGGAAAAGATAACGCGACTGGCTCGGCCCGCAGGGCTATTCGGCGGCCTGACTCAGGTGGAGGGTGCCCCATTCGTCCACGTCCACGACCCACTCCGGCGGGACCCATGTTGTGCCGCTGTATTCCTGCACAACGGCGGGACCCTCGATTCGATCTCCGCTCCGCAGGTCTCTGCGCCAGACACGAACCGCGTCCACCTCGCTTCCGCCACTCACCACGCGGCACGCTTCGGTTGCCGGCATCCCTTGCGACTCGTCGAGCCGATCGACCGCGAGTGGTGGTGGGGGTGCGGTCACCGTCGCGCGTAGTGTCACGGCCTCGACCGGCGAATCGTCGCGCCGGTAGCCGTACCGCTCCTCGTGAGCTTCATGGAAGTCGTTCGTCCACGTAGCTGCAGGCACCCGGAGTTCGAAACTCTGTCCGGCATACCGCGCGTCGATCCAGCGTTCCGTCGTCAGTGCGTCCGCCGGCGAGCCTTCGGCGAGCATCTCTTCGAGGGCAGTCGCCTCAAGCGTGTCGAGCGTCTCTGCAATCACCCGATCGATGTCGGTCATGTCCGTGGACAGGAGGACCGTTCGCGATGTTTCGCGGGTCACCGGGGAAGCGAGCATCCCGTAGGCTGAGAGGAGCCCCGGATCTGGCGGCACCAGCGCTTTCTGCGAGCCCACTCTGCTGGTCAGTTCCGCCACATGAAGGCCACCCGCGCCGCCAAAAGCGACTACGGCGAAGTCCGCCGGATCGTAGCCGCGCTCGACAGAGATGACGCGAAGGGCGCGCTCCATCGCGGTATCGGCAACGGAGAGGATTCCCTCGGCAGCTTCCTCCAGAGTCATGTCCAACGCCGTTGCGATTTCCTGGAGCGGCCCGCGGATCCCATCGCGATCCAACTCGGAGCCGCCGCCTAGAAAAGCCCCCGCTGGCAGGCGCCCCAGCCAGACATGAGCGTCCGTGACGGTTACACCCTGGCCGCCGTGCCCGTAACAGATGGGTCCGGGATCGGCTCCGGCGCTCTGTGGCCCGACCCTGAGTGCGCCACCCGCGTCCACGCGGGCCAACGAACCGCCCCCGGCTCCGACGGTATGGATGTCGATGACGGGAATCGATGTCGGTTGCCCGGCGATCTCGAACTCTCTGGTCCTGAGTGGCCTGCCCGGGCAAAGGGAGACATCGGTCGACGTGCCGCCCATATCGAACGTGATCACATGATCCGTGCCGGCGCGTTTCGCCCAAGTGAGGGCGCCAATCACACCGCCGGCAGGCCCAGAAAGAACCGTGTGAACTGGCTCCCGCCGTGCTCGTTCAACTGGGAGCGCTCCGCCGTTCGATCCCATGATTGTGACGCGCTTGGCTCCCGCCTCCTCCGACAATCTCCCGAGGTACTTCTTCATGATTGGCGAGACATATGCATTCACGACGGTCGTCGATGTCCGCTCGTATTCCCGGAACTCCGGTACCAGCTCGGACGAGACGGACAGGGGCAGTCCGGACTCAGTAACGGCAGCTGCGACGGCCCGCTCATGACTGTCGTCGGCATAGGAGTGCAAGAGACAGATCGCGACCGATTCAGCGCCGGTCTCGGTGAGTCGGGCCAAGAGGTCGCCCAATTCGGCGTCATCCAAAGGCTCGATCTCTTCGCCCCGCGGCCCTAGTCGGCCGCCAATGCCGAG
>Ga0302127_10001700_pt1 | contig 13111 bp, 9 predicted proteins | sample CB4_SCM_MG_FD_204452 | JGI IMG/M metagenome (GOLD analysis project Ga0302127, IMG submission 204452) | Marine microbial communities from Western Arctic Ocean, Canada - CB4_SCM | ecosystem: Environmental > Aquatic > Marine > Oceanic | place: Canada: Western Arctic Ocean | collected 2017-09-24
AGGGCTTCGGTGGGATGAAGATGAAGGTCGGTGCTCTTTCACTGAAAGAAGATGCTGATCGCATCAGGGCGACACGTGAAGCTATCGGACCCGATGTACGGCTGATGTTCGACGCCAACGAATCGTACGACGTCGCCAGCGCTCTCACATTCGCCAACATGGTCGCCGATCAAGACATCACTTGGTTCGAAGAGCCGTGCGCATCGAGAGATTTCATTGCGAACAAGATGGTTCAAGATAAATCTCCGATCCCAATTTCTGGTGGAGAGAGTCTTGCTACCCGATGGGAATTTGCGCCGAGATTCGCTGAACGCACGTTCGATATCGTTCAGCCCGACATCTGCGGAGTCGGTGGGCCTTCCGAAATGCACCGAGTTGGTTTGATGGCTCAGGCTTTCGGAATCAAATTCAATCCGCACTTCTGGGGCACAGGAATCAGCTTCGCAGCTGCACTCCACGCGTTGGCGTTGCAGCCAATAGGACAGATCGGACAAACGAACATTCCGTACCAGAACGAATCGGTGCTGGAGTTCGATCAGACACCTCATCCCGTGCGAGAGAATTTGACCGAGCCGTTCTTCACTCAAAAAGACAGCCGGGTAGAAGTGCCAACCGCACCCGGACTTGGAATAGAAGTAGATGAAGCCGTTTTAGAGCGATTCACAAAAGGCGATGTAGCAATAGTAGAAACGACGTTAGATTCTCAACCATTTTTCTAAATCATTAGTTGGAAACTACCGTCCTCCCTCCTTCAGGAGGGATTGAGGGAGGGTAGATTGCAGCGAGAGACCAAGTCGTCCGACGACGCCCGGAGCCAATAACGCATGAAAATCACCGATGTAACCGTCACGCTGTTCAAGTGGGAGAACATTCCCACCACGAACTACAGCCCACTCTCCGGAAAAATCGGCGGCGAGTCTGATCTCGGGCTAGTGACGATCTCAACTGATGAAGGCGTCGACGGTCATGCCTTTTTAGGCAGCTCTAGCCAACCGGCAAGCCTCGACACAAATTCGCTAATCAAGTACCTAAAGCCCGTACTGATCGGTCAAAACCCACTCGACCGTGAACGGCTCTGGCAACTACTCATCCAACTCACTCGCAAAGCAGGTATTCGAGTAGTCGGAGCTTGCGATATCGCCTTGTGGGACATTGGTGGCAAAGCTGCCAACATGCCAATTCACCAGATGCTCGGCACCTACAGAACCACTGTGAGAGCTTACGCATCATCAACGGTCTATCAACAACCTGAGATCTACGCCGAAGAGGCAGCTCAGATGAAGAGTGAAGGCTGGACAGCTTACAAAATTCACCCGCCTACCGATCCTGAACTCGACATCGAATGCTGCCGACAAATACGTGAGGCCGTAGGTGACAAGCACACTTTGATGCTCGATTCGACCTGGTCATACGACTACCCGCAAGCGATTCGCGTTGGCCGTGCGATCCAAGATCTCGACTACTACTGGTACGAAGATCCACTCGCCGATGACGACATTTACAACTACACGAAGCTAAAACAACAGTTGCACATTCCACTGATGGCAACAGAGTATTCACCCGGAGGCTTCACCGCTTATGCGCCGTGGATCACCGAAAAAGCGACCGATTATCTACGTGGCGACGTCGCTATTAAGGGCGGCATTACAGCAATCATGAAAACCGCCCACCTTGCTGAAGCATTCCACATGAACTATGAAGTTCATCACGGCGGCAACTCGCTTAACAACGTGGCAAATCTTCACACGATAATGGCAATGAAGAACTGCGAATTCTTCGAGGTTTTGCTTCCATCGGGCGCACAAAAATACGGTCTTGAAACCGACATCGAAGTCGATTCCGAAGGCAACGTTCACGCGTTCAACAAACCCGGACTCGGTGCCGACATTGACTTCGACTTGATCAAGCGCAATCTGATTTCAGTCGTTTCCTAAAATCTTCTTTTATTCAAGTACAAATGACGTAAATGACAACTTCAGAAACCACCGTTACCGAACCCAAATCAGTCGATCCAATTCAGGCACAGTCGTATCAGCGAATAAAGCTGACGATGTCGATCTTTTCGATGGCCCTGAACGTCGCTGTACCGCTGGTTTTCTTACTTGCTGGCGGATCGGAAGCGATAAGGAACCTCGCAGAAGGCTGGACCACCGTACCGGCACTGATCGTGGTCTTTTATTTGCTAGTAACTGGCATCGGATTTCAAATCATCGAATTTCCGTTCGAGATTTACTCCGGTTTCATCGTCGAAAAGAAGTTTGGACTAAGCAAGGTGACCGTTACGAGCTGGTTGTACGACTGGCTGAAAGGCACGCTGCTGCAATCGGTTCTACTGGTGGTACTGCTCTCGGGAATGTATTGGCTACTCCGGTCGCAACCCGAACTATGGTGGCTTTGGGCAGCGATCGCAGCGACCATTCTCGTCATCATCCTTATGGCGTTAGTGCCAGTGCTTCTGCTGCCACTGTTCTACAAGTTCGAGCCCATTCCTGAGGGCCAACTAAAAGACCGACTGTTCGCTTTGGCCGACACGATTGGCACGCACGTTCAAGGCATCTATGTTTGGCATCTTGGCGATAAAACTTCGAAGGCAAACGCTGCTGTCACAGGATGGGGTCGTACCCGACGTATCATCATTTCCGACACGCTGATCGAATCGAACTCCATCGAAGAAATCGAAGTTGTCATGGCGCACGAACTGGGTCACCACGTTCGCTGGGACGTTTGGAAGATGCTTGCCGTATCGACAGTGCTTATCTTCATCAGCTTTTTCGTAATCGACTTAGCGCTTGTCGCTTGGATAGATTCGCTGGGACTTCGAGGGATCGATGACATCGCTGGACTGCCTTTGGTTTTGATTGTCGGTGCGGGCGTTTCGCTTGTCGCTCTTCCAATATCAAATTGGCTGTCTCGAAAAGCCGAAACTGCCGCCGATCTATACGCACTGAATCTCACTGGCATGCGAGACGAGTTCATTTCCGCAATGGACAAACTCGGCGATCAAAATCTTTCGCAGAAGAAACCAAACGCTCTCGTTGAATTTGTCTTCCACTCGCACCCTTCGATCCAACGTCGAATCGACAACGCAAATGCGTGGTCTCCGAAAAAGTAGCCCGAGCACATACGAGTAAAAATGCCTGAAACCTCATTCGTACCGAAAACTACCGTTTCTATCGACGGCGACAGTTTTCTCATCAACGGCGTGCCCACCCATCAAGGTCTGTCTTTCAGAGGCAATTCGATCGAAGGACTGATGATGAACAGCCGCATGGCAAACGCCGTGTTCGCCGATGAGAACAAGTACACGAAACATCTGTGGGCATACGAAAAGAACGACCGCCGGCGTGCTGATCGGAACACCGATGAACTGATCGAGATGCTGCCGACTTACAAGTCAAAAGGTCTCGACTGCATCGACATCAATCTGCAAGGTGCTTCGCCACTCGGGTATTACCGTTCAGATGAAGAAGGTCTCGCCGATCTGATGCAACGCATTCACGTGGTCCGTCCCAAGGCGACAAAAGAGCAAATCTGGGCAGGCGTGCCCGATACCGAGTCGCAACCGTGGATATCAGGTGCGTTCACGGATTCAGGAAATCTCAAACCACAGTTTATGGATCGCACAGCGAGAATCATCGAAGCAGCCGACGAGTTCGGAATGGTTATATGCCTAGGCTATTTTTACTTTGGGCAGGACGAACGACTTACCGACGAGGATGCCGTGAAAACGGCAGTCGATAATACGACACGGTGGGTGCTCGAAAACGGCTACACGAACGTCATAATCGAAATAAACAACGAAGCTGATGTGCCGCGCTACGAACACGAAATTTTGTGCCCGCCACGTGTTCATGAGTTGATCGAACGGGCTGCTGCGATTGAGCTCGATGGCAAGCGATTGCTCATCAGTACCAGTTTCACTCGACGTATGGTTCCGACCGACGCTGTAATAGCCGCCTCAGACTATATTTTGCTGCACGGCAACGGAATGCACGACACGGCTCAACTGACTAAGCGTGTGATCGATACGAGAGCTTCGGAATCGTTCCGAGGTCAGCCAATATTCTTCAACGAAGACGATCACTTCGACTTTGAAAATGATGACAACAACTTTGCGGCTGCTTTAGAACAACGTGCAGGTTGGGGTTACTTCGATCCCGGGCCTGGCGCTGGTGGTGCGGCTGCATACGGTGATTATGAAGTCGGATATCAAAACCCTCCGATCAATTGGACCATCAATACCCAACGCAAAGAGAGCTTTTTCTGGTTCCTAAGCGAAGTCACCGGCAATTAAATTCAGGCAGTATTAGCTCCCATAAATTTCGACAGGAACCCGACACAAAATGACCCCAAATCCAAACATCTCGCTCAAAGGCAAAGTCGCCTTCATCAGCGGTGCATCCAAAGGCATCGGCGTATCGATCGCTGAACTATTCGCCGCTGCCGGTTGCGATCTTGCACTCACTGCTCGCAACGAACAGGAACTCGAGCAGACAGCCGAGAACGCTCGTAAAGCTGGCGTGAAGGTTTGGACAAAAACGGCTGAAATGGCTGATGCCGACGAAGTGAAAGCCGTTGGTAATGCAGCTCTTGCCGAGTTCGGTCACATCGACATTCTTGTGAACAACGCTGGTGTCACGATTCCTCAACCGATTCTCGAAACCACGCTCGAAAACTTCCACACGATCATCAATGTGAACGTTCTCGCACCTTTCTTGCTAACTCAGATTTTCGCACCGAGCATGATTGCGAAAAAGAAAGGCAAGATCGTCAACGTGACTTCACGAGCAGCGATCAGGGCGTTCCCAACCGGCAGTGTTTATAGCGCGTCTAAAGGCGCTCTTCAGCTTCTTACGCAGTCGATGGCTGTCGAGTTCGGACCTCACAATATTCAGACCAACAGTGTTGCGCCAACTGTGACGATGACACCGATGGGCGACAACGCATGGCCGCCTAGCCCACGACGTGACGCCAAGCTTGCGAAGATTCCAACGGGTCGATTCGCAGAGCCGGAAGAAGTTGCCGATGCAGTGCTTTACCTAGCATCTGAAAACTCAAACTTCATCAACGGAGTAGAGCTACCAATCGACGGCGGCGAAGGCGCAGGGTAGTTCTTGCGGGTTGCGGGATCTAGCGGAATAAATTTTTACGCCCGTGAGCCGCCGACCCATTTGCTCAGACTGTTGCCACTGTACTTCACAGCTGAAATAGCTATATGCCCCGCTGCTTTGGCATCTTCAAGCGCGTCGTGATGTTCAAATTCGTAATCAAGCTGATCGCACAACTGGTCTAGCTTGTAGCCTCTGTTCGCGTGCTCGGGCCATGTTCGCTTTGCGACAACTATTGAATCGACCCATTTTGCCCGAGGTGGTCGAACCCCGTAGCGAACGGCCGATTTTGTGATTGCCTGTTGATCGAATGGCGAATGGCTCACAACAATCGAATCATCGAGAAACGCATACAGCTCGTCGACTACATCTGAATAGATTGGCGACCCTTCAACTGTTGAAGCTTGAATACCGTGGACCCCAACTTGCCAGACCCCGAACTCTCCCTCAGGATCGATGTACGAGACCCACTCGTCCGTGAGCACCCCGTCGGCGTATCGAGCCACACCTATCTGGCAGATCGATGCTCTTGCGGAGTTTGCCGTTTCTACATCAATAGCAACGAAGTTCATGGTTCTCTTTCAATGCGATAGTTTCGAACTACGGGCATTACATTAAATATTCCTAGACTCAACACATACAGAAAACTAACTACGTGAAATCTATTAGGTCCCTAATACCCGATCTTGATTTGCATGAACTGTTCGGCTAGTTCTACGTCGTACTTCTTGCCGGTTTCGGCTAAGCGCTTTCGTGAACGCTCGTCGCGTTCGTCACTGCGTTCGCCTACCTGGCTTACGTGAGAGTGCAGAGCGTTTTGTCGTGTTTCGAAATGATCGGTTACATCGACATGAATGTTCGGCTGCTCAGGTCTGAATAGCCAAACCTCTTCAACCTTGTGCGGCTCAATACCCTCTTCGAGATGCTCCGGGAACGCAACGTGGTCTCGTGCGTAAGGGAACACTGCGTCCAATGCGACACGACCCGTCATCGAGTGATCCCGGTGACGAATGTAAGGTCGGTTCGGGTCGATGGTCAGCAATAGACGAGGTTTGTGAATACGAATCTGCCTAACAAGCTTCTCTCGGAACTCGTCGTTGTCTTCGAGTCCCTGATCCTTCATTCGCAGAAACACAACGTCAGCGAGGCCGTATGCCTTTGCAGCGTTCAACGTTTCGACTTCCCGAGTAGCAGCAAGATCAGCCGGCTTTACCGAACGATCACTAGTGCCTTTATCGCCGTTGGTGCAAACGACCAACACAACTTTCTTACCCTCAGTGCACCACTTCGCAATCGTGCCACCCGAAGCCGATTCTGAATCATCAGGATGCGGAGTGATTACGAGTATTGAGTCTTGTTCGTTCGTTGCTTCTGTCAAATTATTTCCTTGTAAGCCACATCGAAATTTGATCGATGGCCAGCCAAATCACCAATAAAAATCACCCTAGAGTGCCGATTCGTTCTCGATTTCCACACCCGGCAAATCGCCCGCCGGAGTGAACTTCATCACCCGACCGTAGAAATATAGTTCGCCTTCAAGCGAAGCCTTAATGTTTTTCGACTGTCGGAATCCGTGCTGCTCGCCCTCGAACATCATCAGCGAGAACGGAATGCCTTTTTCACGAAGCGCACCAGCCATGATTTCAGCCTGAGAAGGCGGAACAATCTTGTCTTCCAATCCCTGCAAAATGATCATCGGGCACGACAACTGATCAGTGAAGTTGATCGCAGATCGGTCGTGATAAAGCTGCTTCGCTTCTGGGTAAGGACCTATCAAGCTATCCAAATAACGCGACTCATACTTGTGAGTATCGCCAATGAACACGCTCAAATCAGCAATGCCGTAGTAAGTCGCACCAACCGCAAAACGATCTTCAAACGTAAGTGCGTTAATCGTCGTGTAGCCACCAGCCGATCCGCCCTTAATAGCGAGTCGGTTCGTATCGGCTAATCCTTTAGAAACAAGATAATCGGCCGCAGCAATACAGTCGTCAGTGTCGTACACGCCCCAGTTGCCTTTCAAAGCATCCCTGAACGCCTTGCCGTGTCCCGTAGAGCCGCGGTAGTTCACATCGACAACCGCAAACCCACGACTCGTCCAGAACTGCACAAGAAGGCTTAGTGCCGAGCTTGTCGCACTGGTTGGACCACCATGACTAATCACCAACAAAGGTGGTTTTTCATCACCCGAAGATTCGAAATCTGGATTCGTTGGCGGGTAGTAGAAAGCGTGCGCTTTGCCATCGTCGGTCGAAGGGAACGTGATCGCCTCTGGAATCGACAAATATGAATCATCAAGCTCGATGCTGCTCGACGATTTCAGAGTCGTTGTAGACCCCTTGCTCAAAGTGGCTCGAACGATCTCTGCCGCAGATGTTGGCGAAGCACCGATGTAAACAACATCGTCGCCGATCACGTTTACTTCAGCTATCGAAGTGTGTGCGACCGATGTTTCGGCTACCTCTCGCCCACTGAGCATGACCATCCGAAGCAGGCCTTTGCCGTTCTTGGTTCCCTTGAGCAAAATCGCTCCGTCTTCGAGGAACGAATACGTGGTAAACCCGAACGCCCAAGCAGGACCTCCGTGGTCTTTTTCTTCGGTGAGCAGCGGAGTGACCCTGCCGTTGTCCCACTTCGTTAGATTCCACCAACCCGATTCGTCGGTGATAAATACCAGCGTTCCGTCTGGCGACCAATCGGGCTGAACAATGCTGGTGTCAGTGCCGCCGGTTATCTTCTGAGAGTTACTTACCGAGCCAGTGGCGGCATCGAAATCGGCAACCCAAAGTTCACAGCCGTCCCACGGCATGTTGGGGTGATCCCATGACAGCCAGCAGATCTTATCGCCAGCGGCATTTTGCCGAGGCGATGAGTAGAAATCGTGACCACTTGCAAGCACTTGAACATCGCCCGACCCGTTGGTGGGTACCGCAACGAGTGCGTTATCGGCTTCACGATCTTCGTGATGCGTTTCGCTTACTGCCAATATCCATTTCGAATCGTTAGTCAGTTTGAGATCGGCAAATCGAAGACCTCGTTCGATCACGGGAGCGTTCGTAATTGCCTCAGGTTCACCAGTCGAAGAAGCTTTGTATATCCGCTGGTCGTCCCAGTTAGCGAAATAAACTGCCCCATCACGAACTGCGTACGCGCTTCCGCCGTATTCGTGAACGGCGGTACGAGCGTTGAACGGTGCCGGGTTAATGTCAGCTGTTGAGCCGTCGGCAGAACGCTTCACAATGACGTATCGACCTGCTTCTTCGGGTCGACCCTCGTGCCAGTAAACATCGTCGCCATCCACTCGCACTTCTCCAAGACGCAATCCGCCCTGAGTGATCAGATCGGCCGAAATAGGAGATTCCCACGAGCCGTACGGTGATGTCTGTTTAGTTGGCATGAAGAGATTCTTTCTGCTGATCGAACGGTTCAGTGAACTACCGAAAAATCGAATGTGCAAAAGGCTCGCAGAAGAACACCAACAAGGCAACAGGGTCACCCGGGTAAATATCGACGAACGCGAAACGCCCTACCTATCGGATCCACCGGGCGCAGCGGATCAAATGGTAGGGCGCCTGTGGCAGTTGCCTGCCGAGATATCAGTTCCTGAGAACCCTCAGAAAACTAAACGATTAGCCACCAATAAACGTTCCCTGTCGCTCGCCATTGACGATGACGTCGTACTCAACTCCAGCTTCGAAATCGGAGCCAATGTTGATCGACTGATCTTCGTAAATGATCGCCAGCGTGCAAGGCACTAGTGGAGTCGGGACCTGAGTCAGTACTTCGATATTGACCTCACGCCCTTCGACGCTCCAGCCGATCGAATTGAACGTCTCGCAGCTTCCGCCGAGAGCCATCGTCACACCAATCATGTGCTGTGCAGGAATCGATCGAGTCGAAGCAATGCTTACGTTCTCGATGGTTGACATCTGGGTCGCAAATCCGTTGCCTTCATCACCGATATTGACTGCTGCGAATTCGACACCAGCGAACTGATCGCCGACAGAACCGAGCAATTCACCAATTTCAGCGTCGTTCCCGAGGTAGAGAACAATTGCGTTGCCGAACAAGTACCAGTGTGGATTGGCGATCCAGTGGACCGACATTACTGTTCCATCAGCCATCTCAAAGGTTGAACCATCGCTTGAAACCGTTTCAGAAGCCTTTTCGGCTGATGTACCGGGTGCAAAGCTGTAAACCACTACTTGCTGTCCGTTTACCTTCATCTCAGTTGGGTAGAGACCGAACTGCTTTGAAAATTCGCTCTGGCCACCGTATGAAACGTCGGCACCAAGAGCCTCGAGTGTCAGCTGAAGAGCCTGACTATCGGCAATGATGCTTCCGCCACCGGGGAACGGAGCAGGAGTTGGTGTTGCGGCATCTGGGTCGGCACATCGAACATTCAGAGCAATCGCCTGGAAAGTAACCGACTCTTTGCCAGCGTTCACTGTGTAAACAGCGCAAGAAGCTAGTTCTTCACCCACAGCACCGAACGTTACTTCGACACCTTCTAGTCGGTAGTCGTCTGTGCAAGCTACGTCACCATTTGGCACTTTGACCACTGGGTACACATCAAACACGTTTCGACCCGACTGAACCATATTTGGCTCAACGGCTTCTTTGCAGCCGTTTGAAAGTCCGATGATTACGTTTGCGTAGTAAGTAACCGATCCACGACTGTCTTCACCAATGATGACCTCAATAGCCTCAACCGGAGCAGGCTCAATTGAGAAATCAGGTGCGCCGATAGGCGGGATACCGTCAACTGGTGCTGAACCAGTAGTAAACGTCTCTGCTGGCTGATCGTTCACGTAAACGCTGTACGTTACGCCACGTTCAAAGTCGCTACCAAGAGCAACGTTCTCTTCGTGGATGCCGTAAATAGCGATGCATGACATCACGGCGAGCTGTTCCGGCGCAGGCACCGAGTTGTACACGCTAATATGAATGTCGGTGCCTTCTCTAGCCACATCAGCGCGACCGAACGAAGCACAACCACTCGGTATACCCGAAATGACCTGAACAACAAACTGCTCTGGGTAGGATTTGAGAACTAAGATTCCCACGCTCTCTATAGGAGCAATTTCGTCAACGACTTCGTAACCGAGGTCGACTGGTAGCTCATCGCCACCAACAGGCTGTGTCGGCTGTGCGCCAACTCCGCCGCTGCCATCGTTATTCGAAACAAGCTTGGTCTCATCTGTGCCACACGCAATCACGAATGCTGCGAGGGCTGCGATTGCAACCAGTACGAGCCACTTATTTTTAGTTCCGCTAAACATTTTTCTGTTTCCGTTGATTGGCCCGAGTTGAATCGACGGACCTTAGAATTACTTTACTTGGACGCCTAATTAGGTCGCCTGTTATAGCTAAGACGCTAAGGCATTCCGATTTGTTTCATCTATTCTCAGCGATTCCCACATTTCTCTTTCATGCGTGCCAATCCAAACGTGTTTCACGTTCAGACTCTCAATGAAAATTGACTGCACGCCCCTTTAGGGGCTAGTCTTGAAGTTAGTTAGAATTTCATATTTGCGTTGATCGGGACTAGTAAGTTTCGTTACGGATCAAAGAGAGTCGGGGCCAGCTGGAAGCCCGATATCACGACCGGAACCGAATGGACCCGTGAGCTTCGAAGCCAAAGTATTGTTCCAATACGAGTAGCTGCAGACGGAGTGGGCACCGTTATCAGAGCCCAGGGCCTACGATCTTAGATAGCCTTGATCGTGTGTCCGACAGAGATACTGTTCCGATAAACCGGGACGGTGAATTAGGGTGGCACCGCGGGATACATACCTCGCCCCTTGAAAATTATTTCATTTGGGAGTGAGGTTTTTTTATGCCCGATTTTCAGGCGACCAAAACCTCGATCACTAGACAAGTAACTAAATCGAGAGTCGACCGACATCATGGCAGCGGTATCTAGCAAAAAAACTAAAAAGCGAATTCTTACTGGTATCCGACCCACCGGAGCACTCCACCTGGGTCACTACGTCGGTGCGCTCCACAACTGGATCGACCTGCAGGACGAGTACGACTGTTACTTCCTGATCGCCGACTATCAAGCACTTGGCGACCACTTCAACGACATCGATCTCATTAGGGATTCGGTGCTGCAGGTAACGCTCGACTGGTTGTCGGTCGGGTTAGATCCCGATAAATCCTCGTTCGTTGTACAGAGCTATGTTCCCGAGTTTGCAGAACTCGCAATGTTGCTCAGCTTCATCACGCCACTCGGCATGCTCGAACGAAACCCAACGCTCAAAGGCGAGTTGGCCGATCTCGATGTCGAACGACGCACGGTTGGATTCTTCAACTACCCAATGAGTCAGGTAGCCGACATTCTGCTTCCACAGGCTAACTTGGTTCCGGTTGGCGACGATCAGCTTCCGCATATCGAAATGACTCGCGAAGTCGCTCGTAAGTTCAACCGAATGTTCAAGCCGGTATTCCCAGAAGCCGAATCGCTAGTCGGTAAGGTTCCACGACTTTCAGGCACCGACGGTCAAGGCAAGATGAGCAAGTCGAAGGGCAACGTAATTATGCTTTCCGACGACGCAAAGACCGTTACCAAGAAGGTGAAGAGCATGTTCACCGATCCGAATCGTATTCGAGCCGATACTCCCGGCAAGGTCGAAGGTAATCCGGTATTCCAATACCACGATGCGTTCAATCCAAACACCGAACAGGTTGACGAGTTCAAAGCTCGCTACCGTAAAGGAACGATTGGCGACGTCGAAGTAAAGATGGCTCTAGCCGAAGCTCTTAATAACTTCCTCGACCCAATTCGTGAAAAGCGTGCTTACTACGAAGCCAACATGAATCTCGTTGAAGAAGCGATCATGAACGGTGTTGGAAGAATGCGAGTAGTCGCTGCTGAAACGATGGAACAGGTTCGAGATGCCATGCGAATTTCGAGCTACACCAAAAACTGGTAAGCGAGCGGCTAGCCGCATTTTCTTAGGACTCTTCAACTCATTTCACGACCACTCCAATGTTCAATCGAATCGAAAAAACAATAATCAGCGGCACTTCTTGGCGAAGCCACAACTAATCCACTTAGTTCAACTTCATAAACCCAAGATAAAAAATCATGCCTAACTACACACCCGATCTCTCAACATTCAAAAACCTCGCTTTAGACCACAATCTGATTCCGGTCTATCGCGAAATCAGCGCCGACCTCGAAACGCCAGTATCTGCTTACCTAAAAACAGCTACCGGCAAACACTCGTTCCTATTCGAATCGGTAGAGGGCGGAGAGAATCTCGCTCGATACAGCATTCTCGGCACTGAGCCTTCAGAGGTTATGACCACAGGCGCAGGAACCGAGTTGGGCGAAATAGACCCGCTCGAACTGCTTCGAGAACGCATGTCGAAAGTTAGCTACGCAACCGTAGAAGGACTTCCAAAGTTTCACGGTGGAGCAGTCGGTTACCTCTCTTACGACACGATTCGATACTTTGAACCTTCAGTACCGCCGATCTCTGACGAAAAATCAGGACTCGACGTTCCCGAAGCAGTGTTCATGCTTACCGATTCGATCCTGATTTTCGATCATGTACGCCACACGATTTTCGTAGTCGTTCACGCAGCAATAAACAACGGCGATGCAGAGGCGTCTTACGAACGTGCAACAGCGAAAATCGAAGAAGTAATCGCACGACTCGACAAGCCTGTTCCAGCAAGCGGCGCACGACGTAATTTCCTGCCAACTTCAGGCTTCACGTCACGAGATCCCAATCTCGATTACAGCTCGGTTGGGCATCCCGATCAGTCGCCAATCGAAGGCGGCGAAATCACTGGCCAGCCGTACATTCCAAACATGACTCGCGAGTACTACGGCGAAGCAATCGCCAAGTGCAAACAGGCGATTCAAGACGGCGAAGTTATTCAGGTCGTGTTCTCACAGCGATTGTCACGACGAACACCCGTCAAACCGTTCGATATGTACCGCTCACTTCGAGCTATCAATCCTTCGCCCTACATGTTCTTCCTTGAAC
>Ga0302127_10001701_pt1 | contig 13110 bp, 12 predicted proteins | sample CB4_SCM_MG_FD_204452 | JGI IMG/M metagenome (GOLD analysis project Ga0302127, IMG submission 204452) | Marine microbial communities from Western Arctic Ocean, Canada - CB4_SCM | ecosystem: Environmental > Aquatic > Marine > Oceanic | place: Canada: Western Arctic Ocean | collected 2017-09-24
TAAACAGACAGCGGGAAGGCAGCTAATTGACTACTCTTATAAGGTGTTTCAATGTATTCTCGGCACAATCTCGATCTAACAATAAGTAGCTGGTGGGGATGAAACAAGCATTCTGGAAGTCCGACTGGTTCGTCGGAATCACAATATCGGTCGTATTCTTAGTCCTTTGGCTCGGCGGCAACGCAGTGCTCGGTGGCATCGAGCGCGACGCTTACGATTTAGGCGTTAGGCTCTCGTCAGAGGATCCCGGCGACAAGATTTCTGTCATTGCGATTGACGACAAGAGCATACAAAACATCGGACGGTGGCCGTGGTCGCGGGAAACGCACGCGGGCATGATTGATAAACTGACCGCCGGCGGTGCTAAAACGATTGGCAACACGATTTTCTATTCGGAACCGCAGGTAGACGCCGGTTTAATCTGGATCCGCCGACTTCGCTCGCAACTTGCGAACATGCCCCTTGGCGTTAAAGACGCGCAGCAAATTACCGAAACTTTGGCGACAGCCGAACTGGAACTCAATACCGATGGGATATTAGCTAAAAGCTTAACTGCGGCAGGAAATACAGTCCTCGCGATGCAATTTGTCCCAGGAGAGCCGATTGGAAATCCGGACGCTGACTTACCGGATCACGTCACAAAATCCACCATCCCAGAAGCTAACGTCAACGACCCGACGGATTTAAGCCCCTTACCATGGCAAATGATTGCTGCGGTACCGCCAATCGCAACGCTGGGTGGACCAGCGCGCGCCATAGGCCACTTACTAACGCCGCCAGATGTCGACGGCGGGATCCGCTCCGAACCGCTGATCGTGAGCTACTACGACCAATTTTTTCCATCGCAATCATTAATGATTGCTGCGGCAAGTCTTAACCTAACGGCCAAAGACATCAAAGTTAATCTTGGTGACAGTGTCGAAATTGGGCGGCTAAAAATAAAAACGGATTCGGAGTTATTCATCAACACGTTTTACTATAGCGGCCGTGAAGGTGGCCGAAGCGCGTTCAACACGTATTCCTTTTACGACGTGATTCAGGGCGACGTTCCGCTTGAAAATTTCAAAGACCAGATTGTCTTGATTGGAGCAACTGCTTTTGGCCTCGGCTCTAATTTGCATACCCCCATCGGTGAAGTTGAAGGCTCGGTAATGATTATGGCTCATACCGTGGCAAGTATTCTCAACGAACATTTCTTCGTCCAGCCAAGTTGGGCCGGTGTCGCGGAGTTCCTAGCGATTTTGTTAATAGCCGCCTATTTAGTCATTCTGCTGCCAAAACTTAAAGCCGGTGGGGCCGCTCTAATTAGCGCCGTCCTGCTGATTGCGCTGGTTGTCGTTGAACTGAGTTTAATGGTTTCGCAAGGCATGTGGTTGCAGCTCATGACTGCTGCATCACTACTCGCTGTCGGGCATATCCTACTCACGACGAAGCGATATCTCGTGACTGAAGCGAGCAAGATGCGCCTAGATGTCGATTCGGCAATGAATAATAAGCAGCTCGCTCTACAGCACCAGCAAAAAGGCGAGTTGGACATGGCATTTGATTATTTTCGACGCTGTCCAGCCGATGAATCGACGCTTGAAGCCGTGTACAACTTAGCCATCGATTTTGAAACGAAAAGAAAATTCAACAAAGCAGCCGCCGTTTACGAATACATTGCGGACAAAAATCCGAACTTCAAAGACATCAAGGTCAAAGTTAATCGAGCGAAACAATTGGAGGAGACAGTGCTCCTCGGGGGTGGCGGAGCGTCTGGATCTGCGGCCGGCACAATGCTGCTTGACGGTTCAATATCGAAACCGATGCTGGGGCGCTACGAAGTTGAAAAAGAACTTGGCAAAGGCGCGATGGGCGTCGTCTACCTCGGTAAAGATCCGAAAATTAATCGGGTCGTCGCAATCAAGACGATGGCCCTGGCACAAGAATTCGAAGCCGACGAGCTCGAAGACGTCAAAGCACGCTTCTTCCGCGAAGCAGAGACGGCCGGTCGGCTTCAACACCCAAATATCGTGACTATTTACGATGCAGGTGAGGAGCACGATCTCGCCTACATCGCGATGGAATTTCTTCCGGGCCACGATCTTGCCCGTTACACAAAGACGGACGCGCTTTTACCGCTCCCGATCGTCATGGGGATCGTCTTTAAGTCCGCCATGGCGCTCGATTTTGCACATAAGGCCAACGTCGTTCACAGAGACATTAAGCCTGCAAATATCATGTACGAACCGACCAAAAAACAAGTCAAGATCACTGACTTTGGCATCGCAAGAATTACCGACTCGAGTAAAACGAAAACAGGCATGGTCTTGGGGACACCGTCGTATATGTCGCCGGAACAATTATCCGGAAAGAAAGTCGACGGCCGCTCAGATTTGTTTTCACTCGGCGCAATGCTTTACCAAATGACGTCAGGTAATCTTCCTTTTAGAGGTGATTCAATGGCAACCTTAATGTACAAAATCGCTAACGAACCGCACCCTGACATATTCGAGGTTCGTCCGGATCTGCAACAGCAGAAACCGTGTATCGCTGCGATTATAGACAAAGCATTGCAGAAAGATGCCGCTAAGCGGTACCAGACTGGGGCCGAGATGGCTAAAGATATTCAATCGTGCGCCAAGAAAGTCGCTAAAAAGTAACCAAATCGTGACGAAATTATTATTTTCCGAACCCTCGGCTAGAGTGCAATTTGACGACGCTTTCATTGATAACTCGACTCAACCAGTCACACTCTTTCCGGCAAGCCACAAAACCAGGCCTTAACCTTCAGACTTATACTGCGAACCGTGGATCTATCTACAAAAATTGAATTCGTCAACCTGTCGGACACCGGCAGGAAGCGGCCGCATAACGAAGATTCGTCGATCATTGATCCGGAAATCGGCCTGGCGCTCGTCGCTGATGGAATGGGCGGCTACAAAGCCGGCGAAGTTGCTAGTGCCATCGCAGCAAAAGCGATTCTCGATGTCGTGCGTGGTGAATCGAAGATTTCTCATTCTAGCGACCCTTCGGAAGGTCAGGCCGCACTATCCCCGGAAGCACTATTGGTTCGAGATTCAATCATCGATGCGAATCGCCATATCTTTAAGACCGCCACAGAAGTCCCGCAATGCCACGGCATGGGTACCACCGTGGTGGCGGTGTTCTTTTACAACAATACGGCGATAATTGCCCATGTGGGCGATTCGCGCGTTTACCGTTATCGGGACGACGAGTTAGCTCAAGTAACCAGCGATCATTCGCTGGTTCAAGAACTCATCGATCGCGGCTTTTTCACGCCTGAAGAAGCGGAAGCCAATACACCGAAAAATCTGGTCACTCGGGCCCTTGGTATTGACGCAACCGTAGAGGTCGATGTTACCGAGCAAGCGACGCGGCCAGGTGATATTTACCTGCTGTGTTCCGATGGTCTAAATGATATGGTAGATGATGAAGAGATCCGCTTAACCCTAAGTAAATATAGTACTAATCTTGTGCAAGCTGCAGACGAGTTAGTACGGCTAGCGAACGAAAGTGGGGGGGAAGACAACATTTCGGTTGTGCTTGCAAGACCACGGGCGCCGTTTCCAGCGAACGTCGGAATATTTTCCAAATTAACCAGTTTATTGACGACCGGCAGCTAGGATAAGGCAATAAAGATGGCTAAACTTGTTCTCAGCTTAAATGGGGTCGTGCAAGGCGAGTTTTCACTCGACAAAGAGCGGATCTCACTTGGGCGCAAACCTGACAACGACATACAAGTCGACAATTTAGCAGTCAGTGGTAAGCACGCGCTGGTAATTACGATTCTCGATGACTCCTTCCTCGAAGATCTGGGGAGTACGAACGGAACCTACGTCAACGGTAAACTAATTAAGAAACACGCGCTTCGCGATGGTGACGTGGTCGGAATCGGGAAGCACGAGCTCAAATATGTCAACGAGCATGCGACCGCTGATGACGAAGACTTTGAAAAGACAATGATCATCCGTCCCGGATCGGCTAGCGCTGCGGTCGCAGCTGCAAAAGCCGCCGATCTCCCTAGCGACTCGGCCCCGGCTCCAGCAGGTGGAGGCGGCGGTACCTCATCACCCGGATTACCACTGGGTAAACTTCAAGTACTTAACGGCCCGATTGCCGGCAAAGAGTTGGAACTGACCAAAGCGCTAATTACGCTGGGCAAGCCTGGTGTTCAAGTAGCGGTTATCTCGCGCCGCCCGCAAGGCTATTTTTTGACCCATATCGAGGGCGATGGGCAAGACAACAACTACCCCGTGGTCAACGGTACGCCGCACGGCCCGCAAGCCTACACGATGAACCACGGCGACATTATTGAACTCGCTGGTATTAAGATGGAGTTTAGCGTTACAAGCTAATTCCGAGTTGAGAATCTAGGGTAGATGATCTCGCCCAACCTAGCCTACAGGCGCTAGGCACGGTGTAAGTGGCGCCCCGCGGGCCTACTACTTAACGGTATGAGTAAAGACGCCATCCCAGTTCGACCCCGGAGGCGTTTCGCGATATTGGCCGACCCGTTCCACGTAGACTTTGTACAATCCCGGGGAGCGCGAGTTGCTCTGCAAATTTAATAGGTTCATCTCTGCCGTATCCCATTCCTGGGCGCGGTAAAGGCGTAACGCCTCACGGTAGAGTTTAAGCTCTGCCTTCCACCGTGAATCTAAGTCTTCCTTGAGACACAACGGTTGGTAAATAACGACCGGCTTGTCTTTGCCTTTCACGCGCACCCGATCTAATTCGCGGTAGGCATACTCGGGGACGGCATCTTTCGTGCTTTCACTAACAATCAACCAAACGTTATAACCCTTGGTAAGGCCTTCAAGACGGGAGCCCAAATTAACCGCATCGCCGAGCACCGTGTAGGCCATACGAAACTCGGAACCCATATTGCCGACGCTCATCATACCGGTGTTAATGCCAACGCCGATTTGAATCTCCGGCCAGCCTCGAGCAACAAACTGAGCATTGACTTCGTCGAGTCGGTCGAGCATCTGCATTCCTGCATCTAACGCATGGCGAGCGTGATCGTGATCCTCAATAGGCGCACCCCAAAACGCCATAATGGCGTCACCCATGTACTTGTCGATCGTTCCGCGTTGCTCATGGATTACGCGCGTCATTGGCGTCAGGAATGCATTCATCAGTTCGGCTAATTCCGTGGGATTCAGGCCTTCCGAAAGCGTCGTGAATCCTCTTACGTCGGAGAATAAGACCGTCAGTTCTTTACTTGTTGCGTCGAGTGAGTAATTTCCCGGGTGGTCGGACATCTCATCGACGATTTCGGGTGGAATGTACTGACCGAATAAGCCGGTAATTTGCCGCTTTCCGCGTGTCTCGACAAAATAACCATAGGACATATTTAACACAAACATCGAGAGCAGCATCATTACGCCGGACGCGATCGGCAACACGAAATTTCCCGCCGTCCACACAAAAAAGTTAAACCCCGTGTAGACCAATAGCAATCCAGTCGTTGCGAGCGTCGCCGCGAGCGGACTCAACAATGGCACAACGATTGCCATTACGAGCCCGAAGATAATAAGGAGCAATACCTCGGCGCCAAGCGTGTATTCAGGCAATTGTTTTATCGTCCCGTCAATTATTCCGCCAATTAAATTCGCGTGAACCTCGACCCCAGGAAATGACTCCGCTACTGGAGTCGAGCGCAAATCCAAAAGGCCGGGTGCGGTCGTCCCTACGAGCACGGTCGCCCCTTCAAGAACGGACTTATCTGCATTTCCGTGTAGCACGTCTGTAGCCGAAATATAGGGGTAACTACCTTTTCTTCCACGGTATGGAACCAAGGTTTGCAAACGTCCGTCTACCGGCACCATCTTCTCACCGACCTCAAGCCACTCGAGTCCAGAGTACCCTCGGCCACCGAAGAGCGGCTTTTCAAACCGCGGTTTTATCTCGTCTGATCCGAGCAAATGCCGAACAATTTCAAGCGACAATGACGCATGGTATTCCCCGTCGTATTCGATCAACATAGGTACCCGACGTATGACACCGTCGGGATCCGGGATCGGGTTAAAGTGTCCGGAGCCTAGCGCGCTCGATTCCAATTGCTGGATGTTGCCGCCATACCCATCGGCTTTGTGAAAAGCAATACGCTTGCCCTTAAATGTCCCTTTAACAAACGTTGGGCTTGGGAGTTGTCCAATCGTAGAGGCTTTTTCCCGGCCGGCGACGAAATTAAAATAGTAACCAAGAATAACCGGATATTTTTGAATCGTTTCGGAGAATCGACCGTCGTAATCTAATTCTGGTCGCAAGACTTGGAGCTGCGCGCGGAACATTGCGTTGTTTTTTAGTTCACCGTCAGCTAGTCGCTCGAGTACGCCCAAGCCGGAACTTTCATCGGGCTCTGCGAATACGATGTCAAATCCAACAATCGCGACTTCATATTCATCGAACAACGCTTCAACGAAGCGCGCAAGTTTATCGCGCCCCCAGGGCCAACGACCTTCTGCGGTTAGACTTGCCTCATCTATGTCTACGATGACAATACGTTTATCGACGCTGTTCGGCATGGTAAACAGTAATCGCTTATCGTAGGCAATGTTCTCCATTTGCTGGATAAAGCCAATCCGAACCCAATCTGCAGCGTGCGCGAGATAAAATAACAAGACAATAGAGCACATCCCGATACGGACGCCGTTATCCTTAATCTTCAACACCAATGCTGACATCATCGTCCTCACTTAATCGACAGCGTGAGCTCTAATTTAACGCCCAAAATGCCTACAGTGACCGTGCTCGGATCACTAATTTCGGCAAGGTCATCGCAATGCAGAACTTACTTCCGTCACGAATCGTTCGAAGATAGACGCGATTGCAGCTGACATTGCGGCCGCCGTCGACTCAATATCGTCTCCGCCTACCGACAGGTTTTCGCGATACTCCTGGCTAACGATGACTGATCGCGGAGAATCTAACGTGATCAATTCCAGATCGAGCGCGACAACGGCTCCGATCCCAGTCCCGTCTCTAACTTGTTCGAATTGGCGAACCCTACCGACGACTTCAAATCCCCCTAGGTGACTATTGCTTGCTGAAATAGTCGGCGCGACATTTGCAGCGCGCAGGTAACTGATCAGCTCGTGTTGCAGCATTCGCTCGGGGCTATCAATCCATAAGTGGTAACGATGTTGATTAACCGAAAATTTACCGCTCTCGGTGTGGACAATTGCCCGTTCACGATGAATACCACTCGCTTGAAACTTAGCCACGCGGATCGGTTTGTCGGTCCATTGCTGGTTCTCGGCGGAAGCGCGGTCGACGTTCAGTCGATAGTAGGTATCGCTCGGCAACGGTTTCATGGAACCACACCCACTGATAGACAGCGCGCTAACGAGCAAACCACCGACGACGAGTCTGCAGTATGTTAATTTCACCATGTTATTCCGTACCCCGGATAATTCGCGCGGGATTATCCCGAACCGCCTGCGAGAATTCATGCAGTTGCCTGGAGCTACCCTCGACGTTGTACAGAATCGTACTTAAGTGTTCGTTGACTGTTTTGAGTGCTTGGTTCATCTGTGCCATTGAGTCGCTCGCATTCTGAACGGCGCTGCCAACTTTTTCTTCATTGTTGCTGGCTAAATGCTTCAAAGCAGCTAGAGTTTCACCCATCTGTATTCGCGTCAGCTCTATACGCGAGATCAAACCGCCGAGGTTTAGCGCAACGTCATCGATGTGCACCAGAAAATCTTCGATTTGCGCCTGGTTGTTCGGTCCTAATATCTTCTCCAAATGTTGCGCGCTACGATCGAGCTTCGCTACTAAAGACTGAGCGTCTCCAATTAAATCTTCGTTTAAACGTTTATTTAACGTCTCCACCATCGGTCCGAGTTGTTGTTCAGAAAGTTCGGTAATGCGATTACTAAGGTTTTTCAGTACCGGCATAACGCCATCGTGCGATAATGTTTTAATCTCCCCTGCGGCATCGCTGATTACAGCAAATAAATTCTGTTGTTCTTGTCCCTGAATCTCCCCGCCGGGTGCGATACTCTTGTCACTCGATCCCTCTGCGATTTCGATCTGGACCGCAGAAATCAACCCAGATGACATGACGCGCGCGACGCTATCGTCTGGAATCTTCCAGTTACGCGCGATGCTTAAGGTAAGGACATATTGCATGCCTGTATCAGTCGGCGCGGGTTCGATCGATTCGATCTGTCCAACCCTATAGCCCTCATACAAGACGCCCGTGCCAAACTTCAATCCGCTAACGTTGCTATATTTCACTGTGTAGTTGTCGGCCGGCCCGGTCCTGCCGGTAACGAAAAACATCAGCACGAAAAACGCCCCGATCATAACGAGCACGAAAATCCCGATGACAAAATAATTTACGTTATCCCGTTTCATTCGTAGTATCTATTCCAGTCGGTAGTTGACGCGCTACGCGCCACCCGTTAAGCGATTCATGTATTGGTCGGCGTCTATTTCGTCATTGCGGGAGCGACGATTCAGGAGATCTTGTACGCGCTCAATTGACGAATTTTTTACTTCCTCGACCGACCCCGCCAATAAGATCTTGCCCTGATCGAGTACCGTGATGCGATCAGCGATTTTGAATGCGCTTTCAAGCTCATGGGTCACCACAACAATTGTCATTTGCATTGAATCGCGTAGCTTCAAGATCAAATCGTCTAGTTCTGATGAGGCAACCGGATCGAGTCCCGCGGACGGCTCATCGAAAAACAACATTTTCGGATCCATTACAATTGCGCGCGCAAGTGCCGCACGTTTAATCATGCCTCCTGAAAGTTCCGACGGCATGAGATCCTCGAATCCGCCGAGGTTGACCACCTCGAGTTTCATTCTTGCCATGATTCCCATCGTCGAATCATCGAGCTTCGTGTGCTCACGCAACGGCAGCTGAACATTCTCCCCGACGGTCATCGAACTAATCAGAGCCCCGCCTTGAAATGAAACACCCATGTTCGTGCGTAAATCGTGAAGTTCTGACGGGCTAATCTTGTCAATGTCTTGGCCAAGTAGTTTGATACTCCCCTCAGTCGGCGTGTGAAGTCCAAGAAGATGCCGAAGCAAGGTACTTTTTCCGGAACCGCTACCACCCATAATGATATTAATCTCGCCGTGTTCGATCGTGAGATCGACACCGTCCAAGATTTTGCGCGCACCGTAATGGGTTACAAGACCTTCAACTTCAATTGCGTGATCGGGCTCCATCGTCCTGCTAGCGATTCAAGAAATAAGTGAATGTCATGTCGGCTAACACGAGATAGCAAATTGCCAGAACCACGGCACGGGTTGTCGCTCGGCCAACGCCCTCCGCACCGCCGGTTACCGAAAATCCATTACTGACCCCAACGAGAGTGATAATAACTGCGAACACAAGGCTCTTAAACAGCCCTTGTAGCACGTCATTAGGGGTAATGAATGCCGTCCCTTGGTCCCAGTATGCGACGTAACCCAATCCTAAATCGAGGTTGCAATACACGGCACCGCCAAGCATTGCGGCGAAGTCGGAAAATAACGTAATAAGCGGCATCATAAACAGCATCGCAAGTAGCACTGGGGAGACCAAATATCGAACCGGGTTGATGCCCATGACGCGTAATGCATCAACTTCTTGGTTAACTTGCATGGTGCCAACTCTCGCCGCTAAAGCTGATCCCGTTCGCCCGGCAACTAAAATGCCAGTAATTAAAGGCCCAAACTCCCGCGTAACCGATAACGCGATCCCCAACACAACTTGAGTTTCAGCGCCAAATTGCTTGAGCGTGTGCACGCCCTGAATCGCGAGCATAACGCCAATCGCGAACGACAATATAAATACAATCGGAAGGGCCGCAATGCCGATTTCAACCATCTGGGATACGACCACGGGGAAGCGCACCGGCTGCCGCTTAAACGGCCCAGCAAAAACCCAATAGAAACTCTCAAACGTTAAGGCGAGATAGTAGCCGAATTCCTCGATGAACTCGGCACAAACCCTACCAAGATTCTCAACTGATTGCCGAAATCCACCTGCCCTCAGTTCAGCCATCCGAGCTCAGACACTCCTCGATGTCTGCATAAATCGGAAATACCTTATCCAGTCGAGCCAACTCTAATACGCTCATTGCGGGTCCGCTGACCCCGAGTAGCGCGAACTTTAGGTTTTTCTTCTTTGCTGTCTGGTACCCTTCGACCAGGCTCGCCACCCCAGAACTGTCAATGTACGACACGTCTGACAAATCCACGAGCGTATTCTGTGACGATTCTAAACAGTCCAAAATTGTTTTACGTGCGTCCGGCGAACAGGATAAATCCACGTCACCGGTTAGCAACACGATTGAAAACCCTCTCTCTTCTTTTACTTGGTATGCCATGCTGTCTGTCCCGTGTGTCACTCGTTAATTCTGTCGGCGATTGGTGAATCCTGCCTTGCTAACCATTATGTCGGTCGAAGACTAAGGATCTTAAAATTTTCCGTCCATCGCCCGATCTGCGGCGCAATTCTCCCGTCAATTTATTTTTTTCCTCATCTTGAGATAATTTCCCGCGCTATTATCCAGGTTACCGTAGGTGCAATCATCCATAATTTCCTGAATAAAGTAGGTACCCAAGCCCCCGGGCTTCACATCTTCGAGATCGCGCGGGCGAATATTCGCCGGATCGATCGGCTCGGCGAAATCGGTTAATACAACCTGTAAATCGCCACTGTCGGTTTGAATTTCTAAAAGAATCTCACCGGATTTATCGCCTTTGTAAGCGTGCTGCATAATATTCATGCACGCTTCGTTTATCGCGATGACGAGATCGGATATCAGTTTCTTCGAGCAACCAATCTCTTCGGCGACCTCCTGGACTTTCTCTCGCACCATTCGGAGTCGCTTCGGATCAGAAGGAAAGCGAAGCTCAAGTGTTGGAGACTCAGACATGCGCTTTTATCTCAATCAGTAATAACGTTAGGTCATCGTGAATTTTACGCTCTTGTTCTTCAATCCGCGTAACAATTTTCTCGAGTCGCTGTTCTGAATCGTAGTCACTCACGGTCGCAACAATATCGCACAGCCCCTTCACCCCGAGTTCCGAACCGTCAGGCGCGATGCTTTCTGTGACGCCGTCGGTGAAAATATACAAACTGCCATTGCCCAACTCGAAGCGCTTCGAATCGAACTGCAGCTCAGGCAAAATCCCAATCGGTGGGGCACTCGCCCACATTTCCTCGTAGGAACCATCGGCTCGCCAAAACACCGGCGGTTGGTGTCCGGCATTTGATAATTCGACGATGCCGGTTTCGGGATAGATATAGCCCGCAACGATCGTCACAAACATTCCGAGCGAAGAGGTTTCACATATTTCAGCATTAACTTGGCCTAACAGCGCAGCGGGGCCCGGCGCCGTTTTAGCTAGGCATCGCAATAGGCTGGTGGTTTTTGCCATCAACAGTGCCGCGTTCATGCCTTTTCCCGAAACATCGGCGAGGCTGAAATAGATTCTCCCGTCGGCGACGGAAAAATAATCAAAAAAGTCACCAGAGACTTCGCGCGCAGGAATATTAAGGCCGTGGACTGGAAACGATGCCGGTGCAGCTGCGGGCAACAAGCTCTCCTGGATTTGTCGCGCAAGTTCTAGTTCCTTACGAACGCGTTCCTGTTCGACCAGTGCTTGAGCCATTCTGGCGTTGTGGATTGCTAACGCCGCAGCGGACGCAACCGCAGTTGCAAGGTGCATATCGCTGGCAGCGAAAAGCCGATCACCACTGCGCTTGTTAATTAGCTCGAGCACACCGATACAATTGCCTCGAACCGTGAGCGGCGCGCACATGATAGATCGGGTAACAAATCCGGTGTCGGCATCGACGACTCCGGCAAAGTTATCATTCTCGGAAACATCTCGAACTATCTGTGGGGCATTCTGTGTAACAGTATCCCCAACGATCCCTTGGTCTGGCCGCAGCCGCAGGCCGGTCACGTCCACCGGGCCCGCACATTTTCGACATACTAATGCTTCGCCGTCTTCTTCGACCAAAAATATCGATGCTGCCTCAGCGTTAAGGTAGACGATGATTTGATCGATCGCGTTCTGCAGCGTTTCTTCGACGTCTATTGAGCTGGCAAATTCATGCGTTACGTCGGCTAATAGACCGGCGAGACGCTCCCCGGTCGGGGCGCTGCTTTTGTAGAGCGGATCAAAGACGGTATCTTGGCTCATGCGGATTGCAGTAGACAGGCGATGTAAGCGGCCTCGTCCGGCGGGTTAGAATCCCGTTGGGCGCGCCATAATGTTGCGGATAGGCAGTCTATCATTTTGTGTTCAACTAGATGTGGGTCGAGTCGCCGCTTCCCCAGGAGGGCATTGTACGCTGTTACGACCCCGGCCGGACGATCCGTCTGTAGTTGTTCGGTAATTGCTACGTGCAAACTCATATGCAAGAAGGGGTTTGAGCTATCCGGGCCGGCACCGAATTCGGCCGTCATTGCGTGAGCCGGGTCGCCTAGCATCTCATGATATTCAGGATGTCGCTGGATGACGTTGGCGAGCATTTGTTCCAGCGGCTCCAATGGTGCGCTGGTTGTCATTTTGTCCCACACGTTAATAAAGTGGGACCGAACCTCTTCACGCGATTGCGCAAACATTGTTTTCGCCCAGTGCCAACATATTCCCCACGTGTAAGAAACCCCGCCTATTTTCTGGCCCTAACGTTAGCATAATTGGCTTTTTCGTCCCAATCACAAACGTCGTTTACGCAACATTCAGCACATTTTGGATTGCGCGCGGTACACACGTATCGGCCATGTAAGATCAGCCAATGGTGCGCATCCATTTTGTATCGCTCTGGAACACCCTCGAGAAGTCCGCGCTCAACTGCGAGCGGCGTCTTACCAGGCGCTAACGAGGTTCGGTTGGACACTCGAAATATGTGCGTATCGACCGCGATAGTTGGTTCGCCGAACGCCGTGTTGAGCACCACGTTTGCCGTTTTCCGGCCAACCCCAGGTAGCGCTTCGAGCGCTTCCCGTTCGCGCGGCACCGTTGACGCGTGGGTTTCGATTAAGATTCGACAAGTCTTGATGATGTTCTTGGCCTTAGCGTTGAACAATCCGATGGTTTTAATGTGTCGCTTAAGCCCGCTTTCGCCCAAAGCGAGGA
>Ga0302127_10001703_pt1 | contig 13110 bp, 9 predicted proteins | sample CB4_SCM_MG_FD_204452 | JGI IMG/M metagenome (GOLD analysis project Ga0302127, IMG submission 204452) | Marine microbial communities from Western Arctic Ocean, Canada - CB4_SCM | ecosystem: Environmental > Aquatic > Marine > Oceanic | place: Canada: Western Arctic Ocean | collected 2017-09-24
CATAACATATTGAAAACAGGTGAAAACTGACTTTTTTTAGCACTCACGCCTAGTGAGTGCTAGCAGACCTATTGATTGGGTGCGCCGTTGTCAAGGGTGTGCTTGGCGAATTGGCTGGGTGGGGTGGTCTGCCCTATGGGCTACGGCGGACAATGCGAGGGTCTCGGATAACAGCCTCGGCAGACCAAATGGTGATCAAGCGTCCGCGGAAAGAATGCACGAGCAAGGGGGAAGCGCCCTCGGGAACTGTCCGTTGATAGGTAACAACGATACCGTCCGGATGCGCCGCCACCCATTCTGAGATCTCGCCATCCCCGACAATGGTCATGGGGTGTTGCAGGCGACCGAGGAAGTGATATTGGCCATGGTATTCCCCGTAATTGGCCAGCGCCTTCCCCTCGCTTTCCCAGGCTCTGAGATGCAAAGCGACAGGCTCGAGATCAAATCGGGTGGCCAACACCGGTGCTATAACAAGATGGACAGTGATGATTGAGAGGACGCTTAGCGCCGCGATGGCGCCAGCTCGCCACGTCCAACTGCCGATCTTTACAACGGCCGCAATAATAGCTGCTACAACCAGTACAGCGCCCCAACCGGTCGCGGCCTCGGCAACAGTATCGGCTGTTTCGCTATTTAGCGGGAGTAAGGGCACTGCAGCGATTGTTAAGCCCAGGATGGCAATCAAGGTGGCCGGCAAGGCATGGCTACGCTGGTAGCCAGCACCCTGTATTGTAACGATCCGTGAGGCTGCAAGCAGGGCTAGAGCCGGTAACGAGGGTAATAGGTAATGTAATTGCTTGCCGCTGATCAGACTCAGGGACAACGCAGCTCCGATAAACCAGACGATGCAGAAACGGGCACCGAAATCGTAGCTCTTTCTTATTCGTTTGCACCAGACGGGGGGCCAAAGGAAAATAGGTAACAGAGCAGGCGGTAAAATGAGGACATACCACCATAAGGCTTGCCCGTGATCTTTTGCATCCACGACACGTTCGCCGATCTGGTTACGGAATAGTGCGGTGGTAAATGGGCTGTCGTCATTTAACAGGATTGGGAGGAGCCACGCCGCTGCGATGATGGCGCCGAGGAGGCCGGCTGCGCCCAAGCGTGTCCACCACTGACGCCACGCCACGATGTGGCGCCATGCATCGCGATTGGCCCATAGGGGGCCCAGCAATGGAACAAACAGTAGATGGGGTAATACAGCCGGACCTTTTGCAAGGGCCCCCAAGCCGAAGCCCAGGCCGAGAAGGGCCCAATTTTTCCACCCGCCCACTCGGGAGCACCTGACGGCCCCTAGCAAGCCCACCAGGACAAAGACGGCAAGTAAAGAATCGAACATTACCGTTGTTGTTAGTGCGGGCCAGGCAATAATGGCGAGCAGTAGCAAGGGGGATAGATCACCAATTTCGGGACGTTCCGGCCACAAGTTCCGGCCTAGGGCCCGCGTCAAAAAAAGGCAGGTCAGTCCGGCCAGTGGGGCAATTAACCGCGGCCAAAGGTCACCGATTCCAGACAGTATCCAGCCGGCATGCATCAGCCAGAAGAGCAGTGGCGTCTTGTGGCCATAAGGTTCGCCGTTCAAATGTGGAACCAAGAAATTACCATGGTTCCACATTTCCCATGCTACGGTCAGGTAGCGGGTCTCATCGACGGGCAGCAGGGGACGTAGCGCAAGACTAGAAAAGGTCAGGGTAGCCCAAAGGCCAACGGCCACGGCAAGCGGCCAGATGGAGCCAGTGCTTCGCGCCGTCTGATAGCCCGGGTCAGCTGGGTTCGATTTCATCGCCGGAGGCATATCAGGAAATCGTCTTTCCGGAAACTCCACGAGATAAGCTATTTTAAAGAGCCGTTGCCATTGGCTCCGGATTATTGCCGTGTGAGAAAAATTAGGTTTAGTATTTGAAGAGCGTGGGAAATGTAATAAGCATTGCGTCGCTCGATTTCGGAGAGACTGCCCATGGTGATCCAAAACTCATTGATGCAGCTGTTCGGCCCGTCGCCGTTCAAGCCATTGCAGGAACACATTCGTGTAGTGATCGATTGTGCGAACGAAGTACCTAGAATTTTCGAGGCGGCATTGGACCACGACCTGCCAAAAGTCAAATTGATCCGCGGCCGAATCAACACGCTGGAAAACGAAGCCGACGAAATAAAGAACGAATTGCGGGCCCATCTGCCGAAAAGTCTGTTTTTACCTGTCGACCGCCGCGATCTTCTTGAAATCCTTGACCTGCATGATTCCATTGCCGACACGGCGCAGGACATCGCAGGCATGATGTTTGTCCGCCACATGACTCTGCCGGATGAAATGCGCGAGCCACTGATGGACTTAACTGCGCGTTGTGTTGATGCGTGCAACCATCTTGGTAAAATCATGGAAGAGATGGACGAGCTGGTCGGCACCGGTTTTCGGGGCGCTGAGGCGGACAAGGTTATTTATATGATAGACGAGCTGAACAAGATAGAAACCGACACCGATATCCATGCTATCCGTTTAATGCGGCTTTTGTTCGAAAACGAAGAGGAAATTGGCCCCGTGCTTACCGTAATGTGGGACCGCGTGATTCATTGGGTTGGTGACCTTGCTAACTATGCTGAACAATCGGGCAACCGTCATCGCTTGTTACTTGCCCGATAGGCTTGGCGCGCCGGCTTCTCACACTGTAACCGTATTACCTAAGTAGTTTCATGGACGTCATCTCCCAGTTCGGCCCCACACTCCTTGTGCTCGCAATAATCTTTGGCGTTTTTATGACGTGGGGAATTGGGGCGAACGATGTGGCCAACGCCCTTGGTACGTCAGTCGGTTCGGGTGCTATTACGGTCAGAACTGCTATTATCGTCGCCGCCATTTTTGAATTTGCAGGTGCCGCACTCGCCGGTGGCAGCGTCACCAAAACCATCCGTAAAGGCATTATTGACCCATCCGCAATTGCTGACCGGCCCGAACTGTTGGTGTTTGGTATGTTGGCGGCTTTGTTGGCGGCGGGCTGTTGGCTTGCGCTGGCGTCGTTCCGCGGTTGGCCGGTTTCTACCACACACTCCATCGTTGGCGCGATTGTCGGATTCGCCGTCGTGGGGATCGGGGTGGATGCCGTTGCCTGGGGCAAGGTTGGCCAGATCGTGGCAAGCTGGGTATTGTCTCCGGTGATTGGCGGCGCGGTCGCTTTCGCGTTGATGATAAGCATCCGCAAACTGATCTTTCAGGCGGAGAAGCCCTTTGAAAATGCCGTCCGCTGGGCGCCGCTCTACCTGTTCCTAGTCGGCTTTGTGATTTCTCTGGTAACAATCTTCAAGGGTCTGAAGCATCTGAATATAGATCTCAACGGCTATGAAAGTGCTGCGGTGGCGGCCCTGATTGGGATCATTACGGCATTAATCGGAAAGCGCGCTGTCGGCCGCGTGTTAGTAAATAAAAATATGGATCGGCCGGCACATCTCGCTAGCGTCGAGAGGGTGTTCGCGCCGATGATTGTGTTCACTGCCTGCGCTATGGCGTTCGCCCACGGGTCAAACGACGTTGCAAACGGTATAGGGCCATTGGCAGCGGTCTACGGATTGATACATTCTGGTGGCGAGGTAACGCAAAAATTGGCGATGCCGCTGTGGATATTAGTACTTGGCGGCAGCGGCATCGTCCTGGGCCTGGTGACCTACGGTTATCGGGTGATGCAGACTATCGGCACAAAGATAACAGCGTTGACGCCCACCAGCGGTTTTTGTGCCACTGTGGCCGCTGCGTTAACCGTCGTTATCGCGTCGCGCACTGCGATGCCCGTATCGACCACTCATATTGCGGTGGGGGCAGTTATGGGCGTTGGCATGGCGCGCGGGTTCGCGGCCCTTAATATGCGGCTGATCGGCAGTATTTTCGCATCCTGGATAATAACCCTGCCTGCTGGAGGTATTTTGGCGGCGCTATTTTTCTTCATGCTCAAGGGTATGTTTACCTGACCGACGCTGTACGTGGGGGGGGGTATGCTGCGTGTCCGCTCGAGGCTGTTCCGACTGATTGTGCTTCTGCGTGCCGCGGCGCGCAGTGATCATGTCATTCTTTCTGTTCTTTCGGTCGTCGTCGGGCTGGCGACGGGCGGCAGCATCATCCTTTTTCGTGAATTCATCGTTCTGACGCAATGGCAGTCATACGGCGCCCAGGCCTCGGATGCCTTTTTCCATGGCCTTGTTCCCTGGTGGCGCATCATGTTGGTGACGACGACGGGGGGCCTACTGGTTGGCCTCGTTCTCCGTTATGCGATGCCGGGCGGTCGACCCCAGGCGGTTGCCGACGTTATTGCCGCGAGTGCTCTGCGTGGAGGCACAATGTCAGGGCGGGCAGGCGTCATGGCGGCAATTGTCAGCGCGCTGTCCCTCGGCGCCGGTGCTTCTTCGGGACGGGAGGGGCCGGCGGTGCACATTGGTGCCACCTTGGGCGGTTGGCTTGCTGGACAACTGCATTTGACTCGGTCTGTATCACGAACGCTCCTCGGCTGTGGGGTCGCTGCGGCGGTGGCCGCATCATTCAACGCGCCACTGGCCGGCGCCCTGTTTGCTAGTGAAGTGGTGATAGGCCACTACGCGTTGCGTGCCTTCGCACCGATTGTCATCGCAAGTGTAACTGGGACTGTCGTATCGCAGGCGTGGTTCGGTTCCTTCCCGGCATTCAAGATATCTCATGATGGGATTGCATCCCTGTGGGAATTCCCTGCCTTCGTCGGTCTTGGCATTGTTGCGGCCATCGCTGCAACGGTGTTTATCCGCGCCATATTTCTTGCAGAAGACTTGTCTAAGCGAATTTCTGTACCACCCTTTTTAAGGCCGGCCATCGGTGGTGTGTTGCTCGGATTGATTGCTCTCGTCTACCCCCAGGTTCTGGGCGTCGGCTATCTGGTCACGGGTGCCGCATTGTCTGAGGTCTTACCACTTACCCTCCTGGTTGGTATTTGCGCTGCGAAAATCGTTGCAACCGCGACAACCCTCGGTTTCAGTTGGGGTGGCGGTGTGTTCAGTCCTTCGCTGGTAATAGGCGCGACCCTTGGCGGTGCATACGGGATTATTGCCACGTATTTTTTCCCTGAATTGTCATCGGGGTACGGCGTTTACGCAATGATTGGTATGGGCGCGGTCGCCGCTGCGGTTCTCGGTGCGCCAATTTCGACAACGTTAATCATTTTCGAACTCACTGGAGATTATGAGGTGACCTTGGCGGTCATGTTGGCCGTTGTCGTCGCATCACTGGTAACCCAAAAACTTACAGGCCCCTCCTATTTCGCTTTGCAGTTAGAGCGGCGCGGTTTGATGTTGCGGGGAGGCTTTGAACGAACGTTGCTGCGCGGTATCCGCGTTGCCGATGTCATGGCGACCGATGGCGAGACCGTTCTGCCTAAGGCTAAACTTCCCGAGATACGGGGCAAGTTGCAGCAGAGTTCCGCCGGTGAATTATTCGTGGTTTCCGAAGACGGCACGTTTCTCGGCACCATAAGCATGGCGGATCTCAGTGAATCGGCCTTCGATCACGATTTCGATGACCTGATCAACGCGATGGACGTCGCGCGTCCGCATCCGCCCATGCTTGGCGCCGAAGATACCATGGACAAGGGCTTACAGCTCATTCGTGAAACAGGCGAAGCGCATATAGCGGTTGTCGCTGACGCTGATTCCATGCGTTTTATTGGCTGCCTGCACGAACGCGATGCCATGCATGTTTACAATAGGTCATTGGTTGAGCAGCGGCGCGAGGAGCGGGGCGAATAAAGGCTCTTTATAGTTTCCCTCCAGCTTCATCCAGTTATAACGGCTAGCCGTCGTTGCTAGTACCTGCATCGGCGAAGCTGTCCTTCCCCCGGCCTATTATATTGGCAACGGATGGATGCCTTGTAATCCCCCCCCTGACGGCTTCTCCGTCTTAATTGGGCGAATCCATGATATAATGAATAGATGTCAGATCCCTTCGATTTTCCTGATCCAGCTATAAGTCAAAAACCGGTCGTACAGCCCAACATGGCGACGCCGGCACTCTATCTCGGTGGCCTCAATGATTCGCAGCGCCAGGCAGTTGAGGCTGTGGACGGTCCAGTTCTCGTGCTGGCCGGTGCTGGCACTGGCAAGACACGGGTTTTGACGACCCGGCTGGTCCATATTCTGCTTCAGGGCAAGGCACGCCCTTGGGAGATCATGGCTGTCACCTTTACCAACAGGGCAGCACGGGAAATGAAAGGTCGGGTTGCAAACCAGCTTGGTAGCCCGGTCGAAGGATGGTGGGTAGGCACGTTCCATGCTATGGCCGCTCGTATATTGCGTGGCCACGCTGAACTGGTCGGGCTTAAGCCTAATTTTACTATTCTCGATACGGATGACCAAACACGCCTGATCAAACAGTTACTCAACGTTCATGGCATTGATGACAAGAAGTGGCCGCCGAAGGTATTGCTTGGCATTTTACAGCGCTGGAAGGACCGTGGCCTCACGCCAGATAAAGTTTCTGCGGCGGAAGGCTCTAATGCCGCCGGGGGCAAGGCTGTCGAACTCTACTGCGACTATCAAGAGCGGCTGCGTACACTCAATGCGGCTGACTTCGGCGACTTATTACTGCACTGCCTGACCTTGTTCCAAAAAGACCCTCAGGTATTAGCCCGTTACCAGCGCCAGTTCCGCTATGTGCTGGTCGATGAATATCAGGATACAAATGTAGCCCAATACCTGTGGCTGCGGTTGTTGGCGCAGGGCCATCGTAATATCTGCTGCGTTGGCGATGATGACCAATCGATCTATTCATGGCGTGGGGCTGAGGTTGGCAACATCCTCCGCTTCGAGGCTGATTTTATCGGTGCAGTGGTGGTCCGCCTGGAACGTAACTACCGCTCGACACCACATATTCTGGGCGCCGCATCCGGCCTGATCGCGCACAATGAGGGCCGTTTGGGCAAGACCCTGTGGACTGATCTCAACGAGGGGGAAAAGGTTCATGTCCGTGGCGTTTGGGACGGTGAAGAGGAAGCCCGCGCGGTCTGCGATGATATTGAGGCCGCCCAACGTGACGGCGAAATTCTCGATGAGGTGGCCATCCTGGTGCGGGCTGGATTCCAGACCCGCGAATTCGAGGAACGCTTGATCATGCTTGGCATACCCTACCGTGTTATTGGCGGTCCGCGTTTTTATGAACGCCATGAAATTCGTGACGCTATTGCCTACTTTAGGGTGCTGGTGCAGCCCGACGACGACCTTGCTTTTGACCGAATCGTTAACGTACCGAAACGCGCTATTGGTGCGGCGACTATGCAGATCGTGCACCAATTTGCCCGCAGCCGCGGCCTACCCCTGACCATCGCTGCCCAGAGATTGACGGAAACCGAGGAGATTAGGCCTAAGGCCCGGCGGGCCCTGGCAATGCTGCTTGAGGACTTTGAGCGTTGGCGGGGGCTAATTACCACCATGCGGCACCCAGATCTCGCGGGCCTCATACTCGAAGAGACGGGCTACTCGGAAATGTGGCAACTCGACCAATCCATTGAAGCACCTGGCCGGTTAGAAAACCTCAAGGAACTGGTGGCAGCGCTCGAGGAATTCGAAGGCCTCGTTGGCTTCCTCGAGCACGTTAGTCTAGTTATGGAAAATGACGATTCCAGCGATGAGCCTAAGGTCAGCTTAATGACCCTGCATGGCTCTAAGGGATTGGAATTTAATCGAGTGTTTCTGCCGGGATGGGAAGACGGCCTGTTTCCCCATCAGCGGGCTCTTGATGAAAGTGGTGTCGGCGGGCTGGAGGAGGAGCGCCGCCTCGCCTATGTAGGCCTAACCCGAGCGCGCAAACGGGCGGATATTTCTTTTGCTGCCAACCGGCGCATCTACAATCAATGGCAAAATTCCTTGCCGTCGCGTTTTGTTGACGAACTCCCGGCCGAGCACATCGTTCAAACCGCGACGACGGGGTTTGGCTCCAGCGCGCCAAGCCAGTCGTTGGGAACAGGCGGTGAGGCTGTATTTAGTGGTGGTTGGGGCAAAGGTGCGCGCCGACGCCCTCAGGTGATTATTGATGATGCTGACTGGAAGGTTGATTCCTCTCCGGCATCGGGCGGACGCTATAGTATTGGCGAGCGGGTATTTCACCAAAAATTTGGGTACGGGTGCATCCTTAACGCAGACGGCGATAAGTTGGAGATAGCCTTCGAAAAAGCCGGTATTAAAAAGGTGATGGACAGCTTTGTCGCCCCGGTTTGAGCGATGACAATGTTAGCAAGCCTGTGGCGCCTGGAACTGCGCGTTGCCCTGAACGACGCAGCAGTATTCTCCGAAGTTCTGGAAAACATAGCGGTCGCCGTCTCCTGGGATACACCGGACGGTGCGTGCCAGGCGACTCTTCATGCCTATTTTTCTACCGAGCCTGATATTGTCCAGGTCCGCGTGGCTCTAGCGGATGCCGCCGAGGCTCTAAATACTGCCATGCCGGTGACCGATATCCTGTGGCTTCCACCGCGCGATTGGCTGGCGGCGAACCGTGAGGATTTTCCGCCACTCGATGTTGGCCGCTTCCACGTCCGTGGATCACATCAGGAAGGACGACCCCCCGCGGGTCTCATTGTCATTTGCCTTGATGCGGCAACGGCCTTCGGCTCGGGCCGTCACGCGACGACCGCCGGCTGTTTGCTTGCGGTACAAGGTATTGCGCGGCGGCGGAATCCGAAACGGGTCCTTGATATGGGGTGTGGTTCGGGAATTCTGGCTATCGCCATGGCGCGCTTGTGGCCGGGTAGCAACGTTACCTCTGCCGATGTCGATGCCGAGGCTGTCCGCGTGACTGCGGAGAATGCCCATCGAAACGGCGTAGCGTTGCGCATTATCCCGGTGGTCAGCAACGGTTATCGGGCCTCAACCGTCCGTGCGAGCGCTCCCTATGACGTTATCGTAGCCAATATCCTCGCTAATCCCCTGAAGAAAATGGCTAGTGATCTAGCCTGCGCCCTGGCGCCGGGCGGCTTGGCGGTGCTGTCTGGCCTGCTACTGCGCGACGCACCGGCGGTTTTGGCGGCGCACCGAAGTTGCGGCCTGCACCTTGTCTCCCGCATCGTCATCGACGATTGGGCGACTCTAACGATATCGAAGGGAGTGAAAATGGTGGGCACGGCTGGGATTGAACCAGCGACCCCTCGCGTGTGAAGCGAGTGCTCTCCCGCTGAGCTACGCGCCCGGACCTGGTACAATTATGGTGCCGCCGGAAGCCGGCCATATAAGGGCGGGGCCTATAGGGTGTCAAGGAACGTCGCCGGGCTCAGTGCCTCGCCGGGCAAAATGAAATTATAGGTAATAATCTTTGACTTGGCGGGATTTGGCCTCTGTGGCAAGGTCGCGGACAGGGTGCTCCCTCCAATCATGTTGAGCTAAAAATGACGGATAGACTGACCACTGCCGTGGTGTTGGCTGCGGGCCTAGGCATGCGCATGAAATCGGACCTGCCAAAGGTTCTGCATTCGCTCGCCGGCCGGCCGCTGATTAACCATGTCGTTGATGCGCTGGAAAGCCTGAAACCCGACCGTATTGTCGTCGTCGTTGGGCCGGGACAGGAGGCAGTAGCGGCGGCCGTTGCGCCATACCCAACGGTGGTTCAGGCCAACCGCCTCGGGACGGCACATGCCGTTCTTGCGGCGCGGCAATATCTCGAAAACACCTCGGGTGATGTCCTGATCCTGTTCGGGGATTCTCCGATGGTCAGGGCTGAAACTCTTCGTGGCATGCTCTCCGTCAGGGCGAGATTGGACGATCCAGCTATTGTTGTTTCAGGTTTTCAGGCCTCTGAGCCAGGCGCTTATGGACGGCTAATGACGAACCACGACGGCCGGTTAGAGGGTATTATAGAAGCGCGCGAGGCAAATCCTGAACAGCTTGCTATTAACCTTTGCAATGGCGGTTTTATGGCGGTGGACGCTAAGCGCCTACTTAGCTTGCTTGATCGGGTTAGAAACAACAATGCCAAGGGCGAATACTACCTAACGGATATCGTTGCCCTGGCGTGCCAGGATGGGGAAAACTGCGCTGTTTTCGAGGCGCCGGAGGCAGAATTTCTTGGGATTAATGCGCGCGCCCAACTAGCCGCTGTCGAATCCTTGGTGCAGGCGGAGCTTCGCACCCGGGCGATGGCCGAGGGTGCGACCCTGACCGACCCCAATACCGTATTCTTCAGCCATGATACTCGACTTGGCCGCGACGTGACCGTCGGCCCTTATGTCGTGTTCGGTCCCGGCGTTACTATCGGTGACAATGTGGATATCCTGCCGTTCTGTCATATCGAGGAAGCAACGGTGGCTGCCGGGGCCCGCATTGGCCCTTATACCCGACTGCGGCCAGGCGCTAAAATTGGATCAGATGCAAATATCGGTAATTTTGTTGAAATCAAGAATTCGGTTATCGAAGCCGGGGCCAAGGCCAATCACCTCTCCTATATAGGCGATGCTCGGGTCGGCGCCGGCGCTAATATCGGGGCGGGGACGATCACCTGTAATTACGATGGCTACTTCAAGCATCATACCGACATCGGGAAAAATGCCTTCATTGGTTCTAATACTTCCCTCGTCGCTCCTGTGGTCATCGGCGATGGGGCGTTGATAGGTGCGGGGAGCGTCATCGCCGAGGATGTCCCGGAGGATGCCTTGGCCTTGACCCGTGCGCCGCAGCAGGAAATGAAGGGCTGGGCGACGACCTTCCATCAACGCAAGGCCGCCGAGAAAGCCGAGGTCAAGAAAAAGAAGGACTGACACGATGTGCGGGATTATCGGCATTGTTGGTAAAAATCAGGTCACCCCGATGTTGCTCAAAGGTCTTAAGCAACTGGAATACAGAGGTTATGATTCGGCTGGAGTTGCGACACTAGTTGACGGTCAGATTCGTCGTCTCCGTGCCGAAGGAAAACTTATAAATTTAAGAAAGCGTCTTGAAGCCAAGCCATTGTCCGGCACGACCGGCATTGGCCATACTCGGTGGGCGACCCACGGCATTCCCAACGAACGCAATGCCCATCCGCATGCTACAGACAGGGTGGCGGTTGTCCATAATGGGATTATTGAGAATTTTCAGGAATTACGTCACGAGCTCGAAGGTGAAGGCCGTCAACTTGCCTCTGACACAGATACAGAGGTCGTGGCCCACCTGATCACCAAATATCTTGACCAGGGGTTTTCGCCGCAAGAGGCGACATCAACCGCTTTGAAGCGTCTGGATGGTGCCTTTGCATTGGCCATCATCTTTGCCGGCCGGCCCGATCTGTTAATCGGTGCCCGGCGTGGCAGCCCGCTGGCCATCGGCTATGGCAAAGGTGAGATGTATTTGGGGTCCGATGCCCTGGCGCTGGCACCACTTACGCAGCGAATTTCCTATTTAGAAGACGGTGATTGGGTGGTCATCGATGGCACAGGAACTTACGTTTTTGATGCCGGCGACCAACCAATGGAACGCGAGGTAAGGTTGACGGCTCTGTCCGGGGCTGCTGCCGGCAAAGGCGAGTATCGCCATTTTATGCTCAAGGAAATCTATGAACAGCCTCAAGTTATTGGCGATACTCTGCATGCATTCGTCAATCCAGCAAAACTATCGATTACCTTGCCAGACCTCCCGTTTTCCCTAGACGACATTAGCAAGGTAACGCTGATTGCTTGTGGCACGTCGTTTTACGCGGCGACGGTAGCTAAGTATTGGTTCGAGCAGATTGCCCGGGTCCCAGTGGAGGTTGATGTCGCTTCAGAATTCAGGTACCGGGAAGCGCCCATGCCGGAAAAAGGCCTCGCCATCTTTATTTCCCAGTCCGGTGAAACGGCAGATACCCTTGCCGCCCTGCGTTATTCGCGGGAGCAGGGACAGCACGTCCTTTCTGTTGTCAATGTGCCGGAAAGTACCATCGCCCGGGAATCAGATATGATTCTGCGCACCAATGCTGGGCCGGAGATAGGCGTGGCCTCGACCAAGGCATTCACGACTCAGTTGGTGGTGCTGGCTTGTCTATCGATCGCCCTCGCCCGGGCCCGGGGAGCTATTGATAGAACGCGCGAAAATAATCTTGTAGTTGCGCTGACGGAAGTGCCGGCACGCGCCGCCGAAGTTCTCAACCATGACCAGAGATTGAAGGAATTGGCGCGCGAGGTTTCTGAAGCACGGGATGTGCTCTACCTCGGGCGTGGAACTAGTTACCCGATTGCCTTGGAAGGGGCGCTTAAGCTCAAGGAAATCTCATATATTCACGCCGAAGGCTATGCGGCAGGCGAAATGAAGCATGGGCCCATCGCGCTAATTGACGAAACTGTTCCGGTTATTGTTATTGCACCGTCGGACCAGTTATTTGAAAAGACTGCATCGAACATGCAGGAGGTCATTGCCCGTAAGGGCCGGGTGATTTTCCTCTCTGATAAGGTTGGCGCCAAACGGCTGGGCGGGCTGGCGGCGGCGACCATCGCTCTACCGACCGTAGATCCTTTTGTCGCGCCAATTCTCTATGCTATCCCGGTGCAGTTGCTCGCCTATCACGTCGCAGTAATCAAGGGAACAGACGTCGATCAGCCACGTAACCTAGCGAAGAGCGTGACGGTGGAATAGTGGGGTTCGGTGGTAAGTCATCCACCAAATCACACACAGAAATCTACCTTATATTCCATCTCAAAGTTCGTGTGTCTCATCTGTGGGTCGCACCATACAACGAGTATCAACACTTCCTATTTGAGACTATTACCGACTTCCGTGAAAAGGGTTGGAACTTCCAACAGATTGCTGATTGGTTGAACGAGAACGATTACTCCACCGCAACGGGTAAGAGGTTTCGCAACGCACACGCGCATTCCATCGTCAAAAAGAAGAAGAGTAGGGATGTGCGAGAGACTGATTCTCCGCAGGAAAAACAAATAAAGTTACAGAGAGTATTGGATAAATTAGAAAAGATTTTGCGCGACGGTTTATATGGTTTAATTTCTCTGCCTTAGATGACCCTAAACTGGAAATCCAAAAGTTGATCCAGAAGTAACAAATTAACGTATTGAATAGGTAATTAGGTATAAATATAAACCAATAAATAATTTACTAATGGGATGTTTTTAAAATGCCCGCTACTAAGACCACAGCATTTTGCCGTAATGCCCA
>Ga0302127_10001705_pt1 | contig 13102 bp, 11 predicted proteins | sample CB4_SCM_MG_FD_204452 | JGI IMG/M metagenome (GOLD analysis project Ga0302127, IMG submission 204452) | Marine microbial communities from Western Arctic Ocean, Canada - CB4_SCM | ecosystem: Environmental > Aquatic > Marine > Oceanic | place: Canada: Western Arctic Ocean | collected 2017-09-24
CATCACCCGCTCCCAGCTGTAATACAGGAATCGGTAATTGTCGTGACGAGGGGTGACAGCACACAAGTTGCGCGCCGGGATTCGCCAGAATTTTTGCTGTATCCGGTACTCTGCAATGGGAATCCAGTATAAATACTGACTTGTTTAATTCACACGCGAGGGCACCATGCCGATGGTGAAGTTCACGTACAGTCAGCATCGGGTCGTCATCGATGACCGACTGTACGCCGGTCACGATGGCCGCACTTCGAGCCCTTAGACGTTGCACGTCGAGACGAGCTGGCTCACCAGTAATCCATTGACTTTCGCCATTGGCAAGCGCCGTCTTGCCGTCTAATGACATTGCGAGTTTTAGCCGGACATACGGCATACCTGTTTCATACCGCTTAAAATGGCCGGGTATTAGTGCCTTCGCCGACGCTTCCATAAAAGGCGTAACCACTCTGATACCAGCCTCTTCAAGGGTCTTACACCCTGCACCCGCATTCCTTGGATCAGGATCCAGCGTTGCGACCACAACACGACTAACACCTGCCTTGACCAGGGCATCAGCGCAGGAGGGTGTACGGCCATGGAAACTACAAGGTTCTAGAGTGACATAGGCCGTCGCGCCCTTCGCCCGCCGTCCTGCCTGGGCAAGGGCATTGGCTTCTGCATGCATATCACCCGCACTAACGTGATAACCCTCCCCAACAATATTTCCTGGCTGCACTAATACGCAACCGACACATGGGTTGGGGTGTGTCGTATACCTACCATACTCAGCCAGCACTAAAGCGCGAGCAAGATAATCCGCATCAGTCTGATTCAAGTTAAGCATCTTTTTTCTGTTTTGATTTTTTTCGTTTTGTACGATTTTTCGCGCTACCCATTTTGTCTATTTCTTCACGAAACTCGTTCACGTCCTGGAAACTACGATATACGGATGCAAACCTTACATAGGCCACCTCATCCAGTTCGTGCAATGCCTCCATTACCAATTCACCAACAGCCCGAGTCCCAACTTCACGTTCACCTGTAGCGCGTAACTGATGCTTTATGCGGTTTAACGTTGATTCAATTACCTCAACACTCACTGGACGTTTTTGTAACGCGCGTGTCAGGCCGTTTCTTAATTTATCCTCATCGAAGGGTTGGCGGTTTCCATTGTTCTTTATCACTCGAGGTAACACCAACTCGGCGGTTTCGAACGTTGTGAATCGCTCACCACAGCTCTGACATTCACGTCGACGCCTCACCTGATCGCCCTCCGCAACGAGTCTCGAATCGATAACTTTCGTTTCACTATCACTACAAAACGGACAATACAAAACCGGCACACCTAGGAGAAAAGCTGAATTCTACTGCATTTCACGATTGGTATTTAGCACAGGCTTTTCTACGCTCTGGATTTGCTACAATGCCGCTTTGTTCAAAGTTAATAAAACCATGGCTCAATACGTTTTCACCATGTCCGCGCTGGGTAAGATTGTTCCACCCAACCGAAAGATTCTTGAAGACATTTCACTGTCGTTTTTCCCCGGCGCGAAGATAGGTGTCCTCGGTCTAAATGGCGCAGGTAAATCTAGCCTGCTAAGAATCATGGCGGGTGTCGACCTTGAATTTATCGGGGAAGCAAGACCGCAGCCGGACATCAACATTGGCTATCTGCAACAGGAACCGGACCTCGATCCGGAAAAGGATGTCCGCGGCAATGTGGAGGACGGTGTCAGGGAGCTAAAAGGTCTGATTGATGCCTATAACGCTATCAGCGATAAATTCGCAGAGCCAATGTCCGACGATGAAATGAACACACTGCTCGAGCAGCAGGGAGATCTGCAGCTAAAGATCGATGCAGAAAATGGCTGGGATCTAGAGCGCAAAATAATGGTGGCGGCAGATGCCTTGCGTTTGCCCCCATTCGACAGTGATGTCACGACCATTTCCGGCGGTGAACGCCGTCGCGTAGCTCTATGTCGTCTGCTTATCGCAAACCCCGATATGTTGTTGCTAGATGAACCAACCAATCACCTGGATGCGGAAAGTGTGGCCTGGCTTGAATTGTTCTTAAGAGATTTTTCTGGGACCGTTGTCGCAATAACACATGATCGCTACTTCCTTGATAACGTCGCAGGATGGATTCTTGAACTGGACCGCGGTCGCGGCATCCCCTATGAAGGCAACTACAGCCAGTGGCTGGCGGCTAAAGATGTCAGACTCAGCGTTGAAGAAAATCGAGAACAGGGACGACAGAAAGCCATCAAATCAGAACTGGACTGGGTTCAAAGTCAGCCAAAAGCTCGCCAGGCAAAAAACAAGGCACGACTCGCACGTTTTGACGAACTGAATTCTCAGGAATTTCAGACCAGAAATGAAACACTGGAACTCTACATCCCGCCGGGACCCCGCCTGGGTGATCTGGTTCTTGAAGTGAAACATATCAGCAAACGCTTCGATGACAAGCTGTTACTGGATGATCTGTCATTCACCGTGCCCAAAGGTGCCATCGTGGGCATTATTGGTGGTAATGGCGCCGGTAAGTCAACATTGTTCAATATGATATGTGGCTTCGAGAAGCCCGACAGAGGCGACCTTCGACTTGGTGAAACAGTGGAGCTAGGTTACGTAGACCAGTCTCGAGACTCCCTAAGCGACGAGAAATCCGTCTGGGAGGAGATTTCGGACGGTGATGACATCATCCAGGTTGGCAAGTACGAGAGCCAGTCGAGGGGGTATGTGAGTCGCTTTAACTTTAAAGGCACAGATCAACAGAAACTGATGCGTGATTTATCAGGTGGTGAACGAAATCGAGTACATCTGGCCAAGCTATTGAAAAAAGGCGCCAACTTCCTGCTACTAGATGAACCGACAAATGATCTGGACGTAGAAACACTCCGTGCCCTGGAGACTGCCATTCAATCGTTTCCTGGTAGCATCATGGTGATTTCTCACGATCGTTGGTTCCTGGACCGTATCGCAACCCATATTCTCGCCTTCGAAGGCGATAGCAAAGCGATCTGGTTTGAAGGCACCTACACCGAGTACGAGGAAGATCGCCGTAAACGTGCCGGTAACAACACACCCAGCAGGCTCAGCTACAAAAAGCTGGCCTAGGCGTGTCGGATCCCGCTGCGGCCGGTGGGGTATTGTTTTACGACGTCGCTCCCAAGCTCCTTCAGACTCTCGCTTGAGCCCTCTGGTTGGGCCTGGGCGAAGTGACGCTTAGGTTCCCATTGGGTCTCAGCGGCAGTGAGCCATGGATCCGTCGTAAAACAACACCCCACCAGCCTCCGCTACGCGGTAACGTCAAATAGTTCCTGTTTAAAACAACGACATTGACGGAGGAGAAACTGGTGAAGCGGTATTTCTTCACAGCACGCCCCATCTCGAAGGAAATTGTAAAACTCGGAAAAAACCGAGGTCGACAGCAGTAGACGTAGCCTTGTCCGGCTTGGCCAGCCTAAACTAAATGGCCGAAAGCGCTTCTGCGAGCTTGTGTCGCCAATCAAATTACTCCCAGAGGAAAAAAGCTGGATTAACGAAACATGAAATCTCGACATACCGCGTAGCGAAGACCGGCGGGGTATGTAACCTAGATAGCCGCAAGCGCTTCCGCGAGCTTAGTGACGCCGATGACTTCCATCCCGGCGATTGGCTTTTTTGGTGCGTTGCCCTTAGGAACGATGGCGCGTTTGAAGCCGTGTTTCGCAGCTTCGTTAAGCCGCTCCTGGCCGTTGGCGACAGGTCGGATTTCTCCAGATAGACCCACCTCACCGAAAACCACCAAATCACTGGGAAGCACCCGGTCACGGAAGCTGGATACGATCGCGAGCAGAAGCGCCAGGTCGCTGCTGGTTTCGATGATTCGAATGCCTCCCACCGCATTAACATAGACATCCTGATCCGATACCTGAAGTCCACCGTGACGATGTAGAACTGCCAGTAGCATTGCCAGTCGATTACCTTCAAAACCTACCGTCACACGACGTGGATTGCCAAGTACCGATTCATCCACGAGTGCTTGTGCCTCAGCAAGGAGCGGCCTACTCCCTTCCCAGACAACCATAACGACACTGCCTGGTGAGATCTCGGTTGCTCGTGACAGAAAGATCGCAGAGGGATTCGCGACCTCCCGCATACCATTCTCTGTCATCGCGAATATACCGACCTCATTGACGGCACCAAAGCGGTTCTTGCTACTGCGTAGCGTCCTGAATCGACTGTCAGTTTCGTCATCGAACATGATAAATGTATCGATCATGTGCTCAAGAATCCTCGGACCGGCAAGATTGCCATCCTTGGTGACGTGACCCACCATCACGAGTACGGTGCCGGTTTGCTTTGCCTGCCGAATGAGCGCTGCTGCCGACTCTCGAACCTGTCCAACGCTACCGGGACTCGACTCTGCCGAATCAGAATACATTGCCTGTATAGAATCAATCACGCAGAGTGCGGGTGGACTTTCTGCCCAGATGCTTAAGATACGTTCAACATGGGTCTCGGCCATTACCTCTGCCTTGTCACTTGGCAAGCCCAAACGTGTCGCCCGAGACGCTACCTGTGCCAAACTTTCTTCCCCCGTGATGTAGAGCGCTTTTCGCGTTTCAGCAACCCCACATAGAACTTGCAAGAGCAAGGTACTTTTTCCCGCCCCGGGATTTCCGCTCAGTAAAATGGCTGATCCGGTCACCATGCCACCACCCAAAACTCGATCCAACTCTGCCAGACCCGAGGATATCCTTGAAGCGTGTTCTACCGGGACATCGCCAAGTAGACTTTTGGGAGTCAATTCACCTGCGTAACCCTGCCGCTGCACCGAATCGACACTTAGCTGACTAAGCGTATTCCAGGCAGCACAGCTACCACACTGCCCCTGCCACTTGGCATAATCTGCGCCACAATCCGAACAAACAAAGGCAGTTTTACGTTTCGCCACGGCTACACATATCTTCGGGTAACACGACTAGCAACATGACACATCAAGGTATAAGGAATCGTTCCGGCTAGTTCAGCAACTTCCTCTATCGGTAACTGCCCTCCCCATAAAACCACCTGATCGCCAACCTCCACCTGATCAGTATCGTGCAGCTCTATGCAGGTCATATCCATGGCAATTCGACCGGCCAATTGTCTTCGCTGACCACCCAGAAGCACAGGCGCGGTGATTTCCCGCGGATAACCATCCGCATAGCCTATGGCCAGCACCGCGACCCTGGACGCCTTATCAGCTGTCCAGGTACCCCCGTAACCGACCTTTTCACCTGCCCGAATGTTGTTAATTGCGATAACCGGTGCGGACAGCGTCATCGCAGGGGTCAATTGAGTACGCTGATCCGCAAAAGGTGAAACACCATAGAGCATCAAACCAGGCCGCACCCAATCCAGATGGGAATCGGGATAACCCAAAATGCCCGCGGAGTTCGCCAGCGACAACGGCAGACCAAACGAGCCGGCACCACCGAGGAATGTATCAATTTGCTGTTGGGTATATGCCTGGTCGTTATCGGCTGAGGCAAGGTGACTCATGATGCCGACAACGTTATGCGACGCCAGCGCATCCAGTACTTTCGGTAAAGCATCTATGGGGAAACCCAATCGGTTCATACCAGAATTCACTTTGACCCAGATACCCCCGGTAAAGTGCTGCCCTTTCAGCAGTTCCAGTTGGTGCGGCGAATGTACTACTGCATCCAACTTGAGCGCCGCGGCGCTATGGATTTCTAACGCATCAAGAAATCCGCCGAGCAAGGTAATAGATTTCGTGATGCCATCATTCCTTAGCACCTGCGCCTCATTCAGGCGAGCAACAGCGAAACCATCAACATCGTCGAGGTGGGTTGCTACCGGGACTAATCCGTGACCGTATGCATCGGCTTTAATGACGGCCATCACCTTACTCTGTGGCGCAGTCTTTCGAACAACGGCAAGATTACTGGTTATTGCGGCCAGACTGATTGCCGCACAAGTCGTAGATGGCATTAGAATGTGGGATTAGTAAAAATCATCATAACCCTGGGCGAGATCTTCGAACTTAGTGTATTGCCCAACAAACGCGAGTTTCTTTTTACCGATGGGCCCATTGCGCTGTTTCAATATAATAATTTCGGCCAGACCTTTCTCAGCATCTTCGTGGTAAACCTCATCCCGGTAAATCGCCATAATGACATCTGCATCCTGCTCGATGGCACCAGACTCCCGGAGGTCAGACATGATTGGTCGCTTATCCGGGCGTTGTTCTAATCCGCGATTAAGCTGTGACCCAGCAACCACAGGACAATCAAATTCCTTGGCAATCGCTTTGAGCGACCGTGAAATTTCAGAGATCTCACCGGCCCGATTTTCGACTGTGCCGTGCACCTGCATTAACTGCAGATAGTCGACCAATATCATGCCCAGATTGCCATGCTCACGCGCTATCCGTCGTGCACGTGCTCGAATTTCATTGGGTGTAAGCGCGGCCGTATCGTCCACAAATAACGGGCAATCGTTCAGCAGAGTCACGGCGGAGGTCAATCTTGGCCAGTCATCATCGCCTAGCTGACCACTACGAATTTTAGTTTGATCGATACGTCCGAGGGACGACAGCATTCTTAGAATGAGGCTATCCGCGGGCATTTCCATGCTGAAAACCAGGACTGGTTTGCCGTCAGACATTGCAGCGTGCTCAGCGATATTCATCATAAAGGCCGTCTTACCCATGGAAGGTCTACCCGCAACGACAATCAGATCTGAGGCCTGTAACCCTGAAGTAATCTCATCGATATCATGAAATCCGGTACTAACACCTGTCAATGCACCCTTACTTTCATAGAGTTCATCGATCCGGGCAACTGCTTTGGTCAGCAGCGGATTGATCGCTAACGGTCCGCCGTTATTGGGTCTCTCATCGCCAATCTTGAACACCTTGGACTCAGCCTCGTTGATCAACGTCGCGCTGTCTCGGCCCTGGGTATTAAACCCGCTCTCAGCAATATCATGAGCAACCGAGATCAGTTTTCTAACGGTGGATCGCTCCTGCACGATTTCTGCATAAGCGCGTATGTTGGATGCTGTCGGTGTATTCGCTGCGAGTTCAGAGATATAGGTCAGACCACCAATGTTATCCAACTCGTTGATATCATCGAGGGCATCGCTAATGGTAATGACGTCTAAAGGTTTGTTCTGTTCCGCCAGATTTTGCATACAGCGAAAGATAGTGCGATGGTCACCACGATAAAAATCGTCAGCGGTCACGATGCCTGCGATGGTATCCCATGCTGTAGCATCCAATAACATACCGCCCAGTACAGACCGTTCCGCTTCAAGAGAATGTGGTGGCACTTTTAACAGTGGCGTCGTTAAGTCTTTTGATGCGGTGGCCAAAGAAAAAACCGGAGGATCCTGGGACCCCTAGCCTAAATCATCATGCCCGGATTGAAAATATGTTTCTGCGTTATTGAGTCTCTGCGACGACAGACACTTTAATGACCGCTCCAACCTCACTGTAGAGATGGACGCCCACATCAAATTCGCCAACCTCACGAATCGGGCCATCCGGCAGTCGCACCTCACTTTTCTCCAGCGCTACACCACGTGCTGTGACTGCCTCTGCGATATCCCTTACGGAAATGGAACCAAACAACTTACCTTCCTCGCCCGCTTTTACGGCCAGAGTAAGTGAGATTTCCGAAAGTTTCTCGGCTCGACCCATCGCCTCACCCATCTTTTCATCCGCCAGACGTTGAAGTTCACCGCGACGCGAATCGAAATGTTCGACATTGTCTTTAGTGGCCGGGACGGCCTTGTGCTCCGGTACTAGGTAATTCCGTCCATATCCTGCTTTGACGGTAACCAGATCTCCGAGATCTCCCAGGTTCGCAATTTTTTCAAGGAGTATTACTTGCATGATCGTTACACCTTCTTGGTTTGAATTCGTTGCCTTAAGTTCAAATAACTATCCATTAACGCGAGTGACGCCACTATTGGATAAATCAAATTCGATAAAATAATTAATAGTATATAAAACGCAATGAGCCAGTTCATGGACATCTTTCGAAACCCAAATGTCCAGTGTACGAGCGCAATACCGGCAAAAAATAACGGCACGGTAAGCAGCCGTATCCATCGGCCTAACTGCTCATCAAATACAAATGAAAACATCATTGCGACAACAACGCCCGTGCTAAACCATGGCGTCAGTCGTATCTGGTGAAATTCCTTTTGAAAGCCACCAGGATTGTACAACTGACTTTGCCACCATCGCGCGAGCACCAATAGCGCACACATTCCGCAAGCCTGCCCCATAGCATAATTACCTACAATGGCCTTGCGTGCTAATTCGGATGAGACCTCAATGGAGTTCTGTTTAAAAAATTTCACATAAAACTCAACCAGCATCACGAGCAAATCAGCGGCGGTATATTCAAACACCAGACTTCCAATTGCTGAGGCGATCACCGCTACCGCTATTGCAAGTTCCCAGGACAGCGTTACCCGTAATATATAGGCCATGATGACCGTACCAACAAGCGCAATGACCGGCATCGGACCACCCACAAAATATAGGGGTAGCAGTGCCCATAGTAAAACGATTGAGCCCTCGGCAGCACCTTTTCTAAGTACTACCAGGCTGACGATCGCGGTGGATAGCCAGTTTAAGAAAGGTATCGAAGCGCCTACCATACTCGCCCCTATTGCGTAGCGTCGACCACGCATCACCAATTCTGCCAAAGCACGCATAATTAATCGCTGGCCTCTCGGCTGCGCTATTTGTGCGCGTCGGTATACGGTAACAACGACAGAAATCTTGCCCTTTTAATTGCCTTGGCAAGCTGACGTTGATACCTGGCTTTAGTACCGGTGATTCGGCTCGGGACAATCTTTCCTGTCTCCGAAACAAACGCCTTTAGCGTTTCCAAATCTTTGTAGTCAATTTCAACGGTACGCTCCGCGGTAAATCGACAATACTTTCGACGGCGATAAAATCGTGACATATCTTATTCTCCTGAATCTTCAGCGGGCGCAGTGTCTTCCGTGCTGGTCTTGACTTCTTCCGCAGTGGCCTTGGCTTCTTCCGTAATGGCCTTGGCTTCCGTAGCAGTCTTGGCTTCCTCGGCCTCTTTGGCCTCTACTACCGGAGCCGGGGCTCGATTCACCGTGTCACGGTCCTTTTTAACACGACTCTCGTTCTCTAGCTTCATAATCGGAGATTCTTCTGTATCTGGGCGCTTCCTGCTCATCACAAGATTCCGTAATACTGCATCGTTGAAACGGAACGCCGTGTTGATTTCCTCCAGCACTTCTTTACTACACTCAATATTCAACAGGACATAGTGTGCTTTATGGATTTTGCTGATGGGAAATGCGAGTTGTCGCCGGCCCCAATCTTCCACACGATGGATACTTCCTCCACCCTGCGTGATCGTATTCGAGTAGCGTTCAATCATTCCTGGTACCTGTTCGCTTTGATCAGGATGTACCAGAAACACAATTTCGTAGTGTCTCATAAAGACTCCTTTCGGTTTTGCTTCCCGATTAAGATCAGTGAAGCAAGGAGATGGCTTGATTTCCGTCGTAATATTGACGAAAGGCCGCGGATTGTAGTGAATCAATGATCAGGTTGCAAGCCGGCGCTGACGGGCAATCTCATAAAGGCTGATGCCTGTTGCCACAGAAACATTTAAGCCAAGCGCGGTTTCAACCATCGGAATAGATGCCAGGTGGTCACAGGCTTTGCGGGTGATGCGACGCATGCCCTTATCTTCAGAGCCCATGACCAGTACCAAATCGCCACGGAGATCCAGGCTTTCCAGAGGCTCACCACCTTCCAGTACTGTGCCAACCACCCAGAAACCGGCTTCTTTAAGCTGATCCAGTGTTCTGCCAATATTCGCCTCCTGGAGATAAGGCACCAGTTCAGCGCCCCCACAGGCGGTTTTTACAGCCGCAGGACTTAAAGGAGCACTGTTATTTTTAGGCGCAATGACAGCTGCCACACCCATAGTCGCCGCACTTCTGATACATGCTCCCAAGTTTCTGGGATCAGTAATGCCGTCTAGAACCAAAAAAAGATTGCACGCCGACCGGTTTCCAAGGAGCTGCTCCAAGGAGATTTCCTGTGCGACTTCATCAATGTATAGCACCACGCCCTGATGGTTCGTTGTAATCGCGTCTAGGGCTGCACGATCGTGATATTCGACCGGACAACCAACCCGTAGCGCGTCGGCTTCAATTTCCCTAAGACGTGGGCCAAGATTTCCCGACTTCAGCAATAATCGTCCCGCAGTACCATTCCCGGCCGAGAAGAAATTTCTAGTGGCATGAATCCCGTATACGAATTCCATTATTTTCTTTTTCCACGACGTTTGCGGCGCCGTTTCATCCCTTGGTGGGAAATTAAGTCAAAATCTATCTTTTGCTCATCAACACTTACCCTGGCAATCTGAACGGTCACATCATCGCCTATACCAAAACTAAGACCGCCGTGCTGACCGACCAGGCACTGACCTTCCTGATCGAATACGTAATAGTCATTACTTAGGTTACTCACATGGACCAGGCCCTCTACATGCAATTCCTCTAACTGGACAAAAAAACCAAAGTTGGTCACATGTGTAATGACACCGGGCTCTGTATCACCGATTTTTTTCGCCATGTATTCACACTTCATCCACTCGATGACCTGATACACAGCTGTCTCCGCGCGTCTTTCCGTGGTAGAACAATGACTGGCCAACGTCAGCAACTGATCAGGTTCATACGCGAATTCATTAACGCTAAGAGTGGATTGTCGACGTACCAAATCAGTGGGTAATTCGCTGTGTATGACAGACTTGATAAGCCGATGTGTTAGCAGGTCAGGATAGCGCCGAATCGGCGAAGTGAAATGTGTGTAATTTGGATAATTCAGCCCATAGTGTCCGACATTCTGAACTTGATATACCGCTTGCGAGAGTGACCGCAGTACTGACAGTTGCAAAATATGACCATTCTTTCTGTTACGCAGTTCGTCCAATACGCACTGTAGCTCGCCGGGCGTTGGTGAACCCTCAGACAGATTGATTCCCAGGGTATCGAGGAATTTTCGTAGGAAAGCCAGTTTTTCCTCACTGGGCTTTTCATGAACGCGGTACAGACCGGGCAGACTTAATTGCTGCATGAATCTCGCCGCACAGACATTAGCGCACAACATGCACTCTTCTATCAATTGCATGGCATCATTGCGTTGCCGTTTACTGATCGCGTCAATGTTTCCCGCCGAATCGAGCGTAAAGGAAAGTTCTGCGGTGTCAAAATCCAGCGCTCCCCGAACCTCTCGCTTCGACAGTAATACATCAACGAGATCTCGAGCGCATGTCAGGGATGGGCTGTCGACTTCCCCTGCGGCAACCTCATCATAAGTAAGTCGAGCTGCTGAACATATTACACCTTCGTAAAATTCATACTTACTAATGCGTCCAGTTGCAGAGATCTGCATTTCACAGGCTAGTACCAGTCGATCAACTTCTGGCTTCAGTGAACACAATTCATTGGAAATTCCTGTCGGTAACATCGGAACAACATATTGCGGGAAATAGACTGACGTACCGCGTTGCATCGCAGATTCATCCAACTGGGAACCAACCCGCACATAATGCGACACATCAGCTATCGCGACAATGAGGCGCCATCCTCCCCGCGATCTTTTTTCACAGTAAATGGCATCGTCAAAATCTTTGGCGTCCGCACCATCAATGGTTACAAAGGGTAGCGCTGTCAAATCTTGCCTGTGGTGTTTATCTTCTACGGATACCACACGGGGCATTGCACTGGCCTCCGATAAAACCTCGGGTGAAAACACACTGGGGATATCGTTGTTCAGCAAACTAACCTTGATTTCCATTTCTGCTGAAAGATGCTCGCCGAGTGCCTCGCGTACAACACAGGTTGGCAAACCGTGACGTGAAGGTTGATCGACGACTGACGCGCTGACAATTTGTCCATCGATTTCGGCACCCGAAACCTGTACCAGGATTTCCTGCGTTATTTTTGTGTTCAGACTTTCTAACAGCCAGGTGCCTTTGTGAACGTATAAACGCCCCACCAGCTCAGTGGTATTTCTTTCCAGCACTTCAGTAATGTCGCCGACGGGACGACCCCTTCGGTCTGTTCCACGGATCTGAACCAGCGCGATATCGCCGTCAAAAACTGTTCGCATCTGACGATGCGGTAAGAAAACATCATCGGTATCCGTGATTAGAAACCCAAAGCCATCTGAGTGCCCAGAAACGCGACCACGGACAATCTCCATTTTACCGGCGAGCGCATATATATTTCGTCGATCGACAACGAGCTGACCTTCACGAACCATGGCGCGTAACCTATTCTTCAGCGCTTCGCGTTTACCGCGCACCTCCAGATTAAGTTCCTTCGCGAGACGCTTAAAGGCCACTGGTTCTGCAATATTTTTCATAACCTGCAATATCAGCTGGCGGCTGGCTATAGGATCTGAGTATCGGCGAGCTTCACTTTCAGCCTCTGGATCCTGCAATTTCTTGCTCATGTCGAATATCCCGTAATTGACAGCATCGTTGCGCACTAGTAATCTTGCGCGTCCTCAAGCCGAGGTGGTGAAATTGGTAGACACGCTAGCTTCAGGTGCTAGTGGGGGCAACCCCGTGGAGGTTCAAGTCCTCTCCTCGGCACCATAAAAAAGCCAAACTATCACCCTTATACTTGTTTTATATAGAATTTTTAACTTTCAATATAGGTTAAAAGCCTATATTCGGTATACTTTTGGTATACTTATATAAAAATAACTAACAACAAGAAGTGCCTGGCGGTATACTTAACAGACGCTTTCGGCCAGTTTAGCACCTGATGAAAATTAAGCATCTTAAGATTAGAAGCGACGCGCAGAGTTTCGCATTCCAACGAAAGATCCCGCTGCGGCTTCAGCAGAAAGCCAAACACCTGAACATTAAAAACCCAGTAGTCATGCCTCTGAAACTAGCTGTCGCCGCTTCTGAGGTGATGGTGGCGACAGCCATCGAGCAGAAAAATAAGCAGTTTGAAACGCTTGTTCGATTCCTAGAGCAGACCGACTACAGGACTGTCGACGCAGCTGGCTGGGAGAAAAATGCAAAGGCGTATCTGGATGTCCGCG
>Ga0302127_10001706_pt1 | contig 13097 bp, 8 predicted proteins | sample CB4_SCM_MG_FD_204452 | JGI IMG/M metagenome (GOLD analysis project Ga0302127, IMG submission 204452) | Marine microbial communities from Western Arctic Ocean, Canada - CB4_SCM | ecosystem: Environmental > Aquatic > Marine > Oceanic | place: Canada: Western Arctic Ocean | collected 2017-09-24
ATCATTTATGCCATTGAGAATAAGGAATTGATTGTTATGATTGTTAAGGTAGGCCAGCAAAAGAATGTGTATAAATAATAATAGGGCACAGAGTAACAAGTAGCGAATCAATAAGGTGAGTGTCGATTAAAACGTGATGAAAATTTTGGAAATCAAACGACATTAATCCAATTGATCGGAGAATGGGTGTGACTTCGTCACGATTTGATAAGGAGTCCCCATCTTACCTTCCCCCAAAGGGGAAGGGGATACCCGCCTTTACTCAAGGGCACAAGCACCCAGGGGCACGAGCACCCAAGGGCACAAGCGCGGGAATGACGGGTTTTACATCATCGTCATTCCGGGGCTGCGAAGCAGAACCCGGAATCCAGTCGAATTAAAGCGAAAACAAAAGGGGCAGGTCTTTCAATGCCACATGAGAAGCTTGTCTTCAAACTCATAAACCCAAATTATGGAGTAAGGTTTAGTTATCTTGTCATTCGACGAGCCATACATCGAATAGATAGAAAATATTGCAATAGAAGACCTGCCCCCATTATTATTAAACTCTATTACCAACTCGAGCACCTAAATCTATGGAAAACTCCAACGCAAATCGAGGCTACTCCCTCGCAGTCTTCGCCGTACTGTGGGCCGGGGTTGTCGTCCCCGCATCGGCCCAGCAGCCCCCCGAAATAGTCCAGGCCAGCTACGTGGCCGCCCAGGCGGAGGAGGGAGCGCAGCTCTATGAGGAAGCCTGTGCAAAGTGTCACGGCTCTCACGGTTCGCAGCAGGCCGGCCGTCTCTCGGGGCCGGAAATGGTTGGCGAGAAATTCCAGGTTAAGTATGGCGGCAGATCGGTTGGGGAGTTCCTGAAAACAATCGAGGCGTCGATGCCTATGGACGCCCCCGGATCCCTGCGCCGGGACGACTACGAGGCCGTGGTCGCGTACCTCATCCGCATAAATGGGGTGGCGCCGAGGGGAACCGAACTCTCCTTTTCTTCCCCGGGGCATGTGCTCAGGGACATAGCCGTTTACGAGGCCGCTGCGACCACTGCCACCTATCCCACTCCCGGACGCCCGGGAACCGCCCCCACGCCTGCCGAGATAGTGGCGCCTCGCTCCCTCTTCGAAACACCCAGTGCCAGAACGGTGACCTTTCGGGAGGCCGAGCGATTTGTCCCGGTCTCCGATGATGTCTTGATGTCTCCACCGGACGGCGATTGGCTTCACTGGCGCAGAACCCACGATGGAACCGGATACAGCCCGCTCGAGCAGATCAACAAGGCAAACGTTGGGCGCCTCCAACTCGCATGGTCCTGGGGGATGCACGATGGCATAAACCAGCCAGTGCCCCTGGTTCGCAATGGGGTTATGTATATCACCAACCCGGGGAACATTGTCCAGGCACTGGACGCTGCTGACGGGTCGCTCCTCTGGGAGTACCGATACATCCCTCCGAATGGCACAGGTGAAGGAGTGAAGCTTCGGAGCCTCGCGGTCTGGGAGGACATGATTTATGTAGCGACCCACACGTCCGCCATGGTGGCCCTGGACGCCCGCACGGGGGTCGTTCGGTGGGAAACGCAGGTCGAAGACTACGCGCTGAAATATTCGAACACGTCGGGGCCCATCATAGTGAAAGGAAAGGTCATCAACGGAGTCAATAACTGCAGGATATACAATAATGAAACCTGTTTCATCACCGCGCACGACGCGCGTACTGGTGAGGAGCTGTGGCGCACCTATACGGTCGCGCGTCCGGGCGAACCCGGTGGAGACACCTGGGGAGGTCTCTCTCTGGAGATGAGAGGCGGAGTGGATGCCTGGATTGCCGGAACGTACGATCCGGAGCTGGACCTCGTCTTCTTTGGGACCTCGCAGGCCAAGCCGTGGCTCGCGGACAGTCGGGGGCTCACGGTGGATGATGCAGCGCTGTACTCCAACTCGACCCTTGCCCTGGACCCCGAAGACGGGCGTATTGTATGGTACTTCCAGCACGTGCCCGGAGAGAGCCTCGACCTGGATGTCTCGTACGAGCGGGTCCTCGCGGATGTAAATGGCAAGCCCGTACTCCTCACCATCGGAAAGGACGGAATCTTATGGAAACTGGACCGGCGAACGGGTGAGTTCCTCGATCTGGTCGAAACCGTGTATCAGGACGTCTTCGACGTGGTGGACCGCGAAAACGGGACAGTCCGGTACCGCCAGGACATCCGGGAGTCGAAGGCCGGCGAGTGGCTCTCGGTTTGCCCGTCTCTGGCAGGGGGACACAACTGGTACCCGACGGCTTTCCACCCCGAGACGGAGCTGCTGGTCATTCCCCTGATGCAAGGCTGTATGGAATTCTCGGGTAACGAAGTTGATATTTTTTCTCTTGCCGAGATGCGCGAGCGGCACGGGGGCATGGCGGATCGGTCGTACTTCGAGATGCCGGGCACGGAAGGCCGCCTGGGCAAGCTCGCGGCGTATAACGTGGCCGACATGGAGGAGGTGTGGAGCGTGGAGCAGCGTGCCGCTTTCACCACCGCTGCGCTCACCACGGCAGGCGGTCTCGTGTTTGCTGGAGATATCGACCGGTGGTTCCGTGCTTTCGATATCGAAACAGGTGATGTGCTCTGGAAGACCCGACTGCAGACTTCGGCCCTCGGGTCCCCCATAACGTATGAGGTGGACGGGGTTCAATACGTCGCGGTACCCACCGGACAGGGTGGCGGGCCCCCGTGGAGAGTTGCGCTCTTCCTTTCGCCCGAGTTCGCCATGACGACTCCCGAGACACAGCAACACAATGGTTTGTACGTGTTTCGGCTGGCTCCTCCTTAAATATTACTCTATCGTCATTCCGGGGCTGCGAAGCAGAACCCGGTATCCAGTTTGATTAAATGCCAGCGCTAAGCATGGACTTGTAAGATTGGATACTGGCATTCGCCAGCATGACCACACTTTTTCAAGGAGCCCCCGTCCTCCCTTCCCTCTGAGAGGGAAGGGGAGACAATGACGGGAGTGGGTATCGACTTTGGCGAGGGTTTAATAAATTAGATTCTGACTTCGGCTCTGGCTCCTCGAACGCTGTTCCAGACGCGTTTCTACCTCGGCAACTGTTCCCGACGTTGCTCTACCTCCTACGTCCATGTAGTCGTTCGCCAGAATAAGGGGTTCTATTCCGTCGTCATTCCGGAATTTGCTAAGCAAATATCCGGAATCCAGTCTGATAAAATGCCCGCGCTAAGCGCGGACTTTATATAATTGGATACTGTTATGCACCAGTATGACGAAAAGTATGTCTCCGATGGAACGACAGGTAAGGTATTATTATAATGATGAGACAGGCATTGAATAGATAGAAAATATTGGTATACAAGACCTGACCCCATTATTATTACTTCATAAACTCCATTACCAACTCGAGTATCCGAATCTATGGAAATCTCCAACACAAATCGACGCTACGCCCTCGCAATCTTCGCCGCACTATGGGCAGGAGCTACCATTCCTGCCTCGGCCCAGCAGCTCCAGGAAATAGTCCAGGCCAGCTACGTGGCCGCCCAGGCGGATGAGGGAGCGCAGCTCTATCAGGAAACCTGTGCCAGCTGTCACGGCTCGCAGCTAGAGGGCGGCTTCGAGGCCCCACCGATGGTCGGCGCGACCTTCCGTTTGCAGTGGGGCGGGAGACCGGTTGGATCGTTCCTGGAAGCAATCCAGGCGACGATGCCTTTGGATGCTCCCGGGTCCCTGGGCCAGGACGGCTATGAGGCCGTAGTCTCGTATATCCTCCGTGTAAATGGGGTGGAACCGGGAGACACTGAACTCGCTTTTTCAACCCCGGGTCAGGTGCTCGGGGACATGGCCGCACAGCAGGCTGCTACGGCCAACGTCACTTACCCCGTTCCCGGGCGCTCGGGAATGGCCCCCTCGCCGGACGCGATAGTCACTCCTCCACAGACGGTGGGCCCCATCTTCGAAACGCCCAGTGCCCGAACGGAGACCTTTCGGATGGCCGAGCGATTTGTCTCGGCCTCCGACGATGTCTTGATGTCTCCGCCCGACGGCGATTGGCTACACTGGCGCAGAACACCCGATGGAATGGGATACAGCCCGCTCGAGCAGGTCAACAAGGCAAACGTCGGACGCCTCCAGCTCGCATGGTCCTGGGGGATGTACGACGGCATAAGCCAGCCTGTTCCCCTGGTTCGCAACGGGGTTTTGTATATCACCAACCCGGGGAACATCGTCCAGGCCCTGGACGCTGTGGACGGGACGCTCCTCTGGGAGTACCGATACATCCCCCCGGAGGGCACAGTGGAAGGAACGAAGAACCGTAACATCGCTATCTGGGAGGACATGATTTACGTGGCGACCAATACGTCCGCCATGGTGGCCCTGGATGCCCGCACGGGGGTCGTTCGGTGGGAAACGCAGGTCGAAGACATCACGCTGGGTTACCTGAACTCGTCGGGACCCATTATCGCGAAAGGAAAGGTTATCAACGGGGTCAATAACTGTAGGGTGTACAACGAGGAGACCTGCTTCATTACTGCGCACGATGCGCGTACGGGTGAGGAGCTGTGGCGCACCTATACGATCGCGCGTCCGGGTGAACCCGGTGGAGATACCTGGGGAGGACTTCCCTGGGAGATGAGAGGTGGAGTGGATGCCTGGATGCCCGGAACCTACGATCCGGAGCTGGACCTCGTCTTCTTCGGAACCTCGCAGCCCAAACCGTGGCTTGCGGCGAGCCGGGAGATGACGGTGGACGATCACGCACTGTACTCCAACTCGACCCTCGCCCTGGACCCCGACGACGGGCGCATCGTGTGGTACTTCCAGCACGTGCCCGGAGAGAGTCTCGACTTAGATGTCGCTTACGAGCGCGTCCTCGTGGATGTGGAAGGACGGCCCATGCTCCTCACCATCGGCAAGGACGGAATCTTATGGAAGCTGGACCGGCAGACGGGTGAGTTCCTCGATCTGGTCGAAACCGTGTATCAGAACATCTTCGACGTGGTGGACCGCGAGACGGGAGCGCTCCGGTACCGCCAGGACATCCGGGAATTGAAGGTCGGCGAGTGGGTCTCGGCTTGCCCGTCCACTGCGGGGGGAAAGAACTGGCATTCGATGGCCTTCCACCCCGGGACCAGTCTCCTGGTCATCCCCCTGAGCCAAAGCTGTATGGAGTTCTCGGGTCGAGAAGTTCCCATTTATGAGCTTTATGAGGAGGGTAGTCGGCACGGTGGTAACGGGCAGCGGTCGTACTCCGAGGCGCCGGGCACAGAAGGTCGCCTAGGCAAGCTCGCGGCGTACGATGTGGCCGACATGGAGGAGGTGTGGAGCGTGGAGCAGCGCGCCGCTTTCACCACCGCCACGCTCACCTCGGCGGGCGGCCTTGTGTTCGCCGGTGATATCGACCGGTGGTTCCGTGCTTACGATATCGAGACGGGTGAAGTGCTCTGGAAGACCCGACTGCCGACTTCGGCCCTCGGATTTCCTATTACATATGAGGTGGACGGGGTTCAATACGTCGCGGTGCCCACCGGTCGAGGAGGCGGCAGCCCGTGGAGAGTTCCGCACTTCCTTTCACCCGAGGTCACCTTGCCGAACCCCGAAGGAAACCGACACAATGGCTTGTACGTGTTTCGGCTGGCTCCTCCCTGAAATTAAAGTGACAGTTAACTTAATTATCTGATGACTATAGCTAAACTGGTTAAAGATATTTGGGGTCAGAATAAAAACTCAATATAGATAGGCAATAGAGTTTTTACTCTGACTCTAAAAATCGTCAACTCCACCTCTGACCTAAAGCCCCGCAAAATACCACACCAACTAGAGGAACAAAATCGAGTCGAATGGATTAGAATACTCTTCCAGATTTATAATTAGAGACAACCATGCTGACCCTCGGGCAAACCTACACCTTGAACGTATTAAAATTGACTGAGCAGGGTGCCTATGTGGATGGGGAGGAACTGGGCGAAATCCTGTTGCCAACCAAACATTGCCCCCCTGACCTGGAGATAGGTAATCAGCTACCCGTTTTTCTTTATCAGGATTCTGAAACCCGGCTCATTGTCACGACGCAAATCCCTAAAGTACAGGTTGGGGAATTCGCTTACCTGAGAGTCGTTGAGAACACAGATTATGGGACGTTTATGGACTGGGGTCTGGACAAAGACTTGTTGGCACCGTTTGGCGAGCAACACGTGCCAATGGAGGTGGACAAATCATATCTGGTGTATGTCTATTTGAATAACGCTGATGGCAGAATCACCGCTTCATCCAAGATAGATAAGATTCTGGATGCCCAGGCGCCACACGACTTCGCTCCCGGGCAACAGGTTGACCTTATCATTGCAAACAGCACTGAGTTGGGGTTTAAGGCCATTATCAATCACAGCTATTGGGGATTACTGTACAAAGATGAGGTGCATGAACGGCTTAGTTTTGGTCAATCAAGGCGTGGTTTCATTAAATTTTTGAGACCCGATGGCAAAATTGACCTGGCCCTGAAGGAGGAACAAGACACACGAGACAAATACACCATGACAGTAGTTAATTACCTCAAGTGGCACGATGGATTTGCCGCCGCGAATGACAAAACCGATCCTGCGATAATTGAGGAACTTTTCGGTATGAGTAAAAAATCCTTCAAGAAAGTCATCGGCAGACTCTACAAACAGCGTATTATAAAGATTGAAGAAGATGGTATTCGCCTCAACAAACAGGCCGCCAAGCCAATAAAAAACGGAACATAACTATTAATAACAACGACATTCTGCGCCGACTTCGCTATTCATTTGATTTTAACGATTCGAAAATGATCGCCGTCTTCGCCAAAGCTGATCTCACAGTTACTCGTAGCCAGGTCAGTGACTGGTTAAAAAAGGACGACGACCTCGAGCAGCAGCCCTGCGATGACAAAACCTTGGCCTGCTTCCTAAATGGCCTCATTAACGAAATGCGCGGCAAGAAAGAAGGTGCCAAGCCGGAACCGGAAGACAAACTTGATTACAACATTATCTTCAGGAAACTCAAGATAGCTCTTAACCTGCAGGCGGGTGACATATTAAGAATTCTGGCGCTTGTGGATCTTAAGATAAGCAAGCATGAACTCAGCGCATTTTTTAGAAAGAAAGGCCATAAACATTACAGAGTGTGCCAGGCACAAATCCTGAGAAATTTCCTACACGGTATCCAGATAAAATACCGGGACGAAACGAAACCGGACGAAACGAATAATATTTGGGGTAAACGTGACAAGTAGGATAGAGAATAAATTATTATTTTCTCTGTTTCTAAATATCCATAAATCGAAGTAATTCTGGGCTAGGCCCGAATCTAATACTACATGACCGCCCAAAGGGCGGACTTAATAAATTGGATGCTGGCGTTTACCCAAAGGGCACAAGCGCCAGAATGACGACGCTTTAAACACCTAATCACATGGGTAGCAGCGGGTTCACTCCTGCGGGGAGCTGCTGATTGAAAATATTTAGCATTCCGGCTTCCTGGGCGTGTGCGCCAATCTCGGTAGCGAGATCCAGCGCGTCGCGCTCGCCGAACAGGTCTACGGCCTTCGCGTAGGTCTCCGGTGCGACGTGGTGCACAGTGAGCATCTCGCGGCCCATCTCAATTATAATGGTTTCTTTGGCGGACAGGCCGGTCGTCGGCTTGTTTTCGCGCACGGCCTCTATCGCTGCGGCGCTCAGTCCTAGCTTGCGCGCCTCGGGCTCGTGTTCGGTCCACATTACCTGCTGGTCGAGTTCGCGCGCGGTGACCAGTCGAGCGAGGGCGCGCAGGGGCTTGCCGACCATGATGTCGAGATACTTGCCGCCGGTTTGGGTGAGCGAAATCTGGCCCGGCCCCTTGCCGAACGGTGCGAGCGTGCGGCCGGGTACCGGCGGTCGCTGGCCCTCGCGCTGGCGTATGCGGCTGCGCGATTGTGGGAAGATGTCGGGCGGCGACTTGATGATGTTGATGGGCAACGGTGCCACGTCCACATAATCGAGGGACATGTGCTGGTCAAGCCAGATCAGTGGCGTCTGATTGGCGCGCCTGGACACGGTAATGGCAATGTCCACCAGCGCCACCTTGCCTAGCGCCTTCAGCGCGCGCGCATAAGTCTGCGGTGAGACGCGGTGCTGCTCGGCCATCTCGCGGCTCAGCGTGATGATGGCTGCTTCCTTTTCGCCGATGCCCACAGGCGGCTGCTTCAGACGAACGATATCGATGATGTTCATTTCCAGACCCTGGCGTATAGCCTCATCCACGTGCAGCGACCACTCAAAGTGTTGCTCGCCGTTGCGAGCGCCCACCAGAATGGCCAGCTCGATGAGGCGGCGGCCGGCAGGTGACTCGAAGCGAATATTGCCCGAGCTGCCGTGCAGTATGATGCCCGCCATGCCGTGCAATCCTTCCACCGAATTGGTGCGTGCGTAGGCAGCATCGTAGGACTGTTTGTGTTTGTCATCGAGCTCGTCGCGCATGAGTAGCGGCAGGCGGTTTTTCGAGTCAGCGTAAACATCCGACGGCAGGCCAGGCCCACCCTGTGCTACGGCGGGTGCACTGGCAGCGAGCCAGATTGTGCATGTGGTCAAAGTAAGGGCAAGCAGGCAATTGAATTTCATGGTAACTCCGTATTGTCGTGTGTATAGAAAGTATAGGATATTTGGGGTCAGAGTAAAAATTCGAAATCTATTTACATCTAGATTTTACTCTGACCCTAAATATCACAGTTGGTTGACCGCGAGTGGAAGGTCAACTACTCTAGATACCAGCTAGTTCATCATTTTTTAGGGGTAGGGTGAGCCCACTCTGAGGAGGAACAAATGAACTCCAAGCATTCTGGCCGGAGACGGTTTCTAAAAGGAAGCGCAGCGGTGCTCGGCGCGGCGGCGCTGAAAGGTCCGCAGACTGCCAGCGCCCAGCAGGCGGTGATTCCTAATTCGGGGGTGCGGCCCGTAAGTGAAATTTCCCAGTATGAAAAGCTGGTACGCACGGGCAATATCGGCCGCGCGATGACGCCGTTGCAGCACCTACATGGAATGATTACGCCCTCACACCTCCATTTCTACATGAACCACGAGCAGGGTTACCTGCCGAACATTGATCCGGAGAAGCACACGCTTACGATCTTCGGCATGGTTGACCGTCCGTTGGTCCTGACGATGGGGGACATCAAGCAGCTGCCTGCGGTCAGCCGGATTCACTTCCTCGAGTGCAACTCGAACGGCAATCCAATCCGCGCCCGGGTAGCGAAGGATATCCAGGAAGCGCATGGTCTGACGAGTTGTTCGGAATGGACCGGGGTTCCGCTCTCCACGTTGATGGAGGAGGTCGGTGTGCAGGGCAATGCGAAGTGGATAATAGCGACGTCCGCGGACACCAGTAACCATGCGAGTTCCATCCCGATGGAAAAAGCCATGGCCGATGGCATGCTTGTTTACGGCCAGAACGGCGACGCGCTGCGGGTCGATCAGGGCTACCCCTTGCGACTGCTTCTCCCCGGCTATGGTGGCCGCATTAACGTAAAGTGGCTTGACCGTCTCAAGGTCGTGGATCAACCTTACATGACCAAGCAGGATAGGACCTCCTACATGAGGCACACTCCGGCAGGTGAAGGCACATTTATGCTCACAAGAGGTAAGGCGCTAGACTGGCATTTTGCGGCGTACGCAAAATCCATTATTACTTCCCCCACCGGTGGGCAGAAGTTGCCCGGCCCCGGACTCTATGACATCACTGGCCTGGCCTGGTCCGGCAGCGGTTCCGTTCGCCGGGTCGAAGTCTCCACTGACGGCGGTGGCAGCTGGAAGGATGCTCAACTCCAGGAGCCCATACTCCGGATCGCTCATACGCGCTTTCACTTCCCCTGGAAGTGGAACGGCGAGGTGGCCAAGCTCCAGTCTCGTTGCACAGATGAGAATGGAACCGTCCAGCCTTCTGCCGCGGAACTTGCAAAGAACTGGGACGAAGACCTTAGTACGGCTTGTACGGAATACATGGGCGATGACTGCAAGCGAATTCCCCGTCGTGCCCACCGGGCCTACATCATGACCTGGCAGGTTAACCGCGACGGTACCGTGTTGAACGCTTCCAACGACCTGCCCACCGACGATCGCATAGAAGGCTGGATGATTCACGGATAGGTGCGGTTTCGGGGGATGGTGCTTTCGGAATTACCGGCAGGAAATTTCTTGCAGGGTTCCTCCTGCTTTCCATATTGGTACAAGATGGAGTACAGATTAGGTAAGATGATAAAGTGTTAATGATACGAAACAAAGTCAATCTCGGCCGCCTGGGACTATATAGCCTGGTTCTGTTTTCACTGACATTTGCATCTGCCCTGCCGGCCCAGATGTCGACTTACGACATCGGTCGCACGCCATCACCCGAGGAGATCCGCGTCGCCGATAACGTGGTGGGACCGAGCGGAAAGGAACTTCTGCCTGGAAGCGGCTCCGCCCGGAAAGGGTCGCCGATTTATACTCAGAAATGCGCCTTCTGCCATGGTGCTCAAGGCCAGGGAGGCGGGGGATTTCCCCGTCTGGTAGGCGGCACGATTCACCCCTTTGCCACGACCTACTGGAGCATCATTTACAGTTCCATGCCTCGCACCCTACCGGCGGGCGCTCTGCGCAACGGCACGCTCACCACGGACGAAGCCTACGCTCTTACTGCCTGGATTCTCTTCAAGAACGGGATCATCGAGGAAGACACTGTCATGAACGCCGAGAATCTTCCCCGGGTCCACATGCCGACGCGGGACCCTCGCCTCGATATCTGGGCCCCTCCCTCTAACAAATAATATTTGGGGTCAGAGTAAAAATCAATACAGATAGGCAGTCAATATTTTACTCTGACCCTAAATATCATTGCGTTCATTAATTATTCGAATAATTTATTTAGTATATACGTTAAACTAGCGAATCTTTTTTTATGTTTGAATACACCATTGATTAACCTTCCTTTTAACAATCGATATCTGGAATTGGGTGAAGGGTTTTACGAAAAATGTAAACCTTCAACTGTTGCTGATCCTGTCTTAATTAAGTTCAATGATGAGCTTGCTGCTGAACTTGGTTTGTCGGCGGAGGATCACGATGAACAATATCTTGCCGACGTTTTTTCAGGTAATGTGATTCACGATTCCAGTGAGCCGTTGGCAATGGTCTATGCAGGGCATCAGTTTGGGCATTTTAATCCGCAGCTTGGAGATGGTCGTGCAATTTATCTGGGTGAACTGGATCGTGTTGATGGCACTTCTTTGGATATTCAATTAAAAGGTGCTGGTCGAACTCGTTATTCTCGTAACGGGGATGGTCGATCTGCATTAGGGCCTGTGTTGCGAGAATATTTGCTTAGCGAGGCGATGCATCAACTTTATGTACCGACGACGCGTGCATTGGCGGCGGTGCTGACTGGTGAACAAGTGGTGCGCGAACGGATGGTATCCGGTGCTGTGATGACACGGGTTGCATCGAGTTTGATTCGAATCGGTAGCTTTCAATATTTTGCTAGGCAAAATGATGTCCAGTCGATTAAAGCATTGGCAGATTATGTTATCGAACGTAATTATCCCGATATGATTGATGCGGCTAATCCTTATATCACCATGTTTGAATCCGTCGTGCTGCGGCAAGCGAGCCTGATTTCGCATTGGATGCAGTTGGGTTTCATTCATGGTGTGATGAATACGGATAATATGTCCATTGCTGGAGAAACAATCGATTATGGTCCTTGTGCGTTTATGGATTATTTTGATCATAATCAGGTGTATAGCTCTATTGATCAAAATGGGCGTTATGCCTATAGCGCTCAGCCTGATATTGGTGTTTGGAATTTATCGCGTCTGGCTGAAGCCTTGCTACCCTTATTTGATAATGACACCGAAAAGGGGGTCGCGCTGGCAAAGGAAATTCTGGAAAAATATTTAACCAGTTTTAGTGACGCATGGCTGACGGGTTTTCGAGCCAAGTGTGGCTTAACGTCTATTACCGATGTTAATCCGCAAGAAGATCAATCATTACTAGCATCGTTGCTGGATGCCATGGCGGCTAATCAGGCTGATTTCACGTTGACGTTTTATCATCTTTCGCAATTAGATGCTGAGACGAATGAAAAAGATGCAGCAGTGAGAGAACTCTTCGCTAAGCCTGAAGCGATTGATGCCTGGTTGCTGCGCTGGCGTCAACGTTTAACACTGGAATCAACCAATGATAATGAACGCCAAGCGAGTATGCAGTCGATTAACCCAGTCTATATTCCACGTAATCACCAGGTCGAAGCAGCAATTCGAGCGGCTGAAGATAATAATGATTTTTCTGTATTTCATGCGCTTTATGATGTTCTACAGAAACCTTTCGAACGACAAAAAGGCAAAGATGATTATATGATGCCACCACAACCGGATGAAGTTGTGAAAGCAACATTTTGCGGAACGTAATTTGCGGTCAGAGTAAAAACTTGATACAGATAGGCAGTTAAAATTTTATTCTGATCCTAAATGTCTGTTTATTCTTTTATTAATACATTTAAAAGTGGATTAGTTGTAACTGATGGCTGCAGAAACAATTATTATCGTCCTTGGGGCGTTTTTTATAGCGGCTTTCCTAAAGGGGGTTTCCGGGGTCGGGTTTTCAACCATCTGTCTCGGCTTGCTGGCAATGTTCGTGGAGCCGAAACTGGCCATCCCACTAGTATTTCTGCCATCACTCTCCAGCAATATCATTGTAATGCTTGAAGCTGGTCACTTTATTGTGTCGGTTAAACGTTTCTGGATCCTATTTTTAAGCGCATTGCCTGGTTTGGTTCTGGGAATACTCTTTCTTAATAGCAGTGGCAGCGACGAGCCGAGATTGGTTCTGGGCGTAATCATGCTCATCTATAGCCTTTGGGCTTTTAGTAGTGAGGTCGTTCACTTGTCAGAAAAGATGGAAAAACGGCTCCTTGTCCCTGTGGGTATAATCAGTGGGATGGTTAATGGCGCCACCGGCTCGCAAATCATGCCCATCATGCCATTCCTGTTGTCACTGAAGATGGACAGAAACGTCCTGGTGCAGACCATGAACTGTGCGTTTACCTTTAATACATTGGTAATGATAACGGGATTCGGCAAGATTG
>Ga0302127_10001707_pt1 | contig 13096 bp, 13 predicted proteins | sample CB4_SCM_MG_FD_204452 | JGI IMG/M metagenome (GOLD analysis project Ga0302127, IMG submission 204452) | Marine microbial communities from Western Arctic Ocean, Canada - CB4_SCM | ecosystem: Environmental > Aquatic > Marine > Oceanic | place: Canada: Western Arctic Ocean | collected 2017-09-24
ATCAACCTTGCAGCTTTTAGTCGAGCAAGGCAATGTCATGCTTACCGCTGAAGTCGAAGACCCATTCGGGCTAGGTCGTATTTTGCGCGCTGAAAACGGAGAGTTACTGGCGATTGTCGAGCAGGCAGATGCTACAGATGAGCAACTCGAAATACGCGAAATCAATTCGGGTGTGTTTGTGCTTGATATCGAAGCGTTGCGTGCCGCTTTAGCGGTATCCGACGACAACAATGCGCAAGGCGAAGTTTATTTAACAACACCAGCCGTTAAGGTACTGCGAGAAAGTAACGGAGCAACGGTTACCTTACCCGTCGAAGAAAGCGAACAAGTTACGGGCGTGAATGATTTGCATGAGATGGTTTATGCGAATCGTGTATTACGTGAGCGTATTTTAGAAGACCATCTAGACAGCGGAGTCATCATCGACGATCCCGTCTCGACCTTTATTGAGGTTGACGTTGAAATAGCCCCTGGCACGCGCATTATGCCCTTTTGCGTATTGCGTAGTGGTGTAAAGATAGGCGCTGATTGTGTGGTGGGCCCTTTTGCTCACTTGCGAGTTGGCACTGAACTTGACGATCGCGCACAAATTGGCAATTTTGTTGAAACTAAAAATGCTCATCTCGGCGAGGGTGCTAAATCCAAACACCTTACCTATTTAGGTGATGTTGAAATTGGCGCCAAGTCTAATATCGGCTGCGGAACAATCACGGCTAATTACGATGGCAAGAATAAGCATAAAACGGTTATCGGAGAAAATGCTTTCATAGGTTCTGGTTCGATTTTAGTCGCACCAGTCAATGTCGGTGACAACGCAACTGTTGGCGCTGGCGCGGTAGTTACCGCAAATCATGACGTCCCTGCAGGCGAAACTGTCGTCGGTATCCCTGCAAAAAAGTTACTCAAGTAATTACGATTTAATAATGAGCTTCCGCGATTCCAAGTTGAAAATTATAGCCGGCACCGCTCATAACGAGCTGTCCTTAGAAATTGCTGCGGCGCTTGATGTGCCTCTTAGCTCTGCATCCGTAGGGCGTTTCCCTGATGGCGAAATTGATATCAAGTTGCACGAAGATATGCGTGGCTCTGATGTGTTCATTGTGCAGCCAACAAGTCCGCCAGTAAACGAAAACATCATGGAGCTGATGTTGATGGTCGACACCTTGCGTCGTGCTTCCGCAGGGAGAATTACCGCGGTAATGCCGTACTTCGGCTATGCCCGCAAGGACCGCAAAGATGAAGGGCGCGTACCGATTTCGGCTAAGGTAGTAGCAAATATGCTTAGTTCAGGCGGAGTAGATCGTGTTTTGACCATTGATTTACATGCCCAGCAGATTCAGGGATTCTTCGATATCCCGGTAGACCATCTGTGGGCACGTTCAGAATTCGAAACAGTCATTCGCGATATGAAGCTTGATAATTTGGTGGTCTGTTCTCCCGACGTCGGTGGCGTAAAGCTAGCTCGCGCTTGGGGTAAGTCGTTGAATGCGCCGCTCGCAATTGTCGATAAACGCAGGGTTTCCGGAGAAAAGGTAGTCATGGAAAACGTCATTGGCGAAGTCGATGGCTGCAATGTGTTGATTACCGACGATATGATTTCTACGGCAGGCACAATCACCGAAGCAGCGCGTATTTTGAAAGAAAAAGGGGCACAGCGCATCATCATTGCGGCTACTCATGCCGTATTCTGTGGCCCGGCTATCGAAAGACTTCAGAATTCATGCGCCGAAACTGTGCTGGTATCGAATACAATACCCCTCCTTGGCGAGCTACCTTCCAATCTAAAGATTGTTTCGGTGGCGCCGCTACTAGCCCGCGCTATAACGAGAATTCACCGAGAAGAGTCTGTTAGCGCGTTGTTTTCCGAGTAATTTTGCTCATAATAGTTAACCACTAAGAATCATGGAAATCTTTAAATTAGATACAGAAGACCGTACCGAATTCGGCACGAAATATGCCAAGCTCCTGCGCGCTGCACGACGCTACCCAGCTACTTTGGTAGGTGAGGGCAAAGAAACAGTACATTTCAGCGTTTCAGCCGATGCTTTCGACTTTACTACTCGCAATGGTGCCCGTAGCTTCGAATTGACTATCAGCGGCAAAACTGAAAAAGCGGCCATCCAGGCAGCGAATTTCGATTTTTTAGGCGATAATATCTATCAGCTTGACTTTATTCGTGACTCTAGTGGCGATATAGCTATTGCTCGAGCCACAAAGTTTGGCGATAAGGGCTACGAAATCGAGGAAGATTAGTCATTGGCGTTTTTTCGCCGCTAGGTTATGATTTCCGACCCTCAAGACGATGATGGACCTATTGAAGAATCGAAAGATTCTGGGCATCGCATTTTGTTGGGCCTCGGCAATCCTGGCGCCGAATACGTTTCGACTCCGCACAATGTTGGTTTCGAAGCACTTGATCTTTACGCTACACGCCTGCAACTTGAATTCGAGTTGCAACCTCAGTTGTCGTCCGCAATTGTTGAAGTCCCCGATTCTAAAATCGTGTTGGTTAAACCAACTACTTTCATGAATCTTTCGGGGGTCGCTTTACGCAAATTGTGGCAGCACTATGGCATCGAATCTGCTCATCAGATTATGGTGTTGTGCGATGACTTTCACTTGCCACTCGGCGGCATTCGCATTCGAGAGGCGGGGGCAACCGGCGGCCATAACGGCTTGGCTTCTATCGAAGACGCGCTCGGCTGCAGTGAATACCCACGCATGCGATTAGGTATCGGAGGTCCTGGCGACAACAGCGTTGAACATGTTCTTTCAAAATTTTCTTCGGCTGACAAAAAGATCGTAGATGACTTGCTCATCGACGCTTCTTGCGCAGCCGAAGACTGGGCTACTGGTAAATCTATTATAGATTTACAGGCTCAATTCAACCGCCGCAAGCCGCAGGCGGGTTCTTAGTGCGATAATGCACAGCAAACTGGTAGGACCAGAAAGGCACAAAAATGACTAACAAAATTCACACATACCAAGCCGTGTTCTTGCTCGATAACGAGGAAGTTCGCAAAGGCTTTAATCAAGCTAAAGATTGGGTGCAAACCTGTCTTGAGAAGCACAACGTCGATGTAAAAGTATTACGCCTATGGGGCGAGCGTGCTTTGGCTTACCCAATTGGTTCTCGCCAGCGCGCGACTTACCTTTTAGGTTGGGTAGAGGCTTCTGGCGAATCTGTTAACGAAGCTAAGCGCGAAATGTACTTGGTTGGCCCAGCTTTCCGCATCATGTTTTTGCGTGCCGACGAAATCCCTGCCGAAGAAATGGAATTTGGTATTGAGGCTATCGAAGATTCAGCTGTTGAGGTCCCAGACGAGATCGAAGAGTTTGAAATGATCGAAGAAAACGTGGCTGAAGAAGCTTCCGAATCAAAGACTGAAGAAAATACCGATGAGCAGGCTGGCGAAAAAGCCGCTGATTCATCTGACGAGTCAGAGGCTGTTGCCGCTGGCGAAGAGAACAAGGAGAATTAATCATGTCATCCAAAAAAGACCGTATGTTCGACTTCAAAAATGTTGAAGAGCTTCAAACATTCATCACTCCACTAGGCAAGATTATGCCTGCCAAGCGTACTGGTTTATCCGGCCGCGAGCAGCGTCGTCTAAAGACAGCTGTGAAAATGGCGCGTCAACTAGCCCTTCTATCCTACGGAGTTCAATAATGAAGACGAAACTAATCCTTAGTGCCGACGACGCAACACTGGGCCACACTGGCGATGTCGTTGAAGTAGCGGCTGGTTACGCGCGTAACTACCTGGTTCCACGTGGCCTGGCATTACCTTACAGCGATGACGCTATCCGTCGTCTTGCAAAGCACCGCGTTGCTGCCGATAAAGCTCGCGTCGAGCAATTGTCAGATATGCAGTCTTTGGCTGATAAACTGGCTTCACTCGAGCTTAGCTTTACCGAGAAAGTGTCTTCTGCAGGTCACCTATATGGTGCTGTTACTGCGAAGCGTATTTCTGAGGCCTTAAGCGAGCAAGGTGTCGACATCTCCGAGAGCAATGTGCGTTTAGGCGAGCCTATCCGTGTTGTTGGCGAATTCGATGTGCCTATCCATGTGCATTCTGACTTGAATGCTGCCGTTAAGGTGTGGGTTGTAGGGCAAGAAGTCGCTGAGCCTGAAGTTGAAGAAACTCCAGAGCTCGACGAAGACGGCGAGTCTTCAGAAGCTTAAAAAAAAAGCAAATCGCGGACGGTTTTCTCGTATGGGGAATCCGTCCGCTCTTGTATTATTGCAATTCAAAATGAGTGCCTCCGCCTTGCCTTCACCCCCTTTCGATTTACAGGTCGAAAAGTGCATTTTGGGTAGCGTTTTGCGCGATCCGAACTGTATGGCTGATGTCACGTCAGTGGTGCTAGCAGAAGATTTTTATTCCCCGCGCCACCGTGATCTTTTTAAGATTATGATTGAGCTTGAAGCGCAACAGCAGGGTCGTTGCGACCCATTGACTGTGGGTCACGAAGTACAGCGCCGCAACAAAGAAGAAGAACTGGGCGGTACCGATTATATGGGCGAGTGCATGATGGCTGTTCCATCGAATGCCTTTCTCGAAAACCATCTCAAAATTGTTCGTGATTTATCGATCCGTCGCGCGTTGCTGAAAGCGTCCGAGGGTATTCAAAGCAGCGTGTTCGATGGCGACGCTGATGGCGATGTCGAAGAACTCGTAGGTCAGGCCGAGAAGGCTGTGTTTGGCGTTGGCGAGCGCTTGGTCGGCAAAGAAATGATTTCTGTAGCAGAGCTAATCGATTCGAATCTCGACGGATTACTTAGTGGTGAAGCGAAAGAAGAAAGTCTCAAAACCGGCTACCACGAGCTCGATGAGAAATCTGCTTTCCGCCCTGGCGACCTTGTGGTCTTGGCTGCTCGCCCTGGTATGGGTAAAACAGCCTTCGCACTTAACTTGCTCGAGCGAGTTGCAGTGCAAGGCAATAAAGCTGTATTGATGTTCTCCCTCGAGATGCCGCGTGATCAGCTTGTGGTGCGTTTATTGTCTTCTTTGGCGCGTGTTTCTCACGATAGCTTGCGTCGCCATCGCTTGCAGGCCAACGATAGAGGTCGGGTAACAACAGCTGGCTCCCAGTTGCGTGATACCGTTATTCATGTCGACGATTCTTCGCAGCCAAGCTTGGCGCAGATTCGCGCTAAGGCGCGTCGTTTAAAGCGTGAGGGTAAGCTAGATTTGCTAATCATCGACTACTTGCAGTTACTGCACGCAAAGGCTGAGTCTCGACAAAACGAAGTGTCGTTGATTTCGCGTACTCTAAAATCTATCGCTCGTGACCTCGAGGTGCCCGTGCTTGCTTTGGCTCAGCTAAACCGTAAAGCCGAAGATCGTTCAGACCATAAGCCGATGTTGTCAGACTTGCGTGAATCAGGATCAATCGAGCAAGATGCCGACATGGTAATGATGTTGATGCGTGAAGATTACTACAACGAGACCGAAGAAAATCGCGATAAGGCCACGTTAAGTATCGCTAAAAATCGCCATGGCTCTACCGGGTTAATCAATTTGCGATTTAACAAGCGCTTTATGCGTTTCGAAAACGACGACGTTCACGCCCAATCTGTAGCTCCTACCGCTTCAGTTACAGCCTTTGATGATGTTTAAAAATCTATTTATTAGTACATGCTTGCTCTGCGTAGTAAGCACATCTTCTTATGCGGCCCAGGTCGAGCAAGAGCAGCGGCTCATCGTTGAAGATATCATTGTCCGTGGTGCTAATGATAAAGTCGAGCAGGTATTGCAAGGCATGTCGCTAGTCGTTGGAAAAGAGTTTTCAGCAGCTCTGCTTGAAGATAGCGTGGAATGGCTCTGGAGTCACATGCGCATGCGCGTGTTGCAAATCCGCAAGTTGCCGGGCAGTTCGTTAGATTTAATTGTGATTGAGCTATTGGTCGATCCGCTTCGCTCATGGAAGCAAGTCGTGTTCGAAGGCTATGATGAATTGCCTCCACCTGAAATAGAATTTGCTGTTGGATTGGTGGGCCAAACAATAGACGAGCTAGAGTTGACAAAATATGAGCAGCGTATATTAGATTTTTATTTCGAGCAGGGGTTTCGAGGCACGGAAGTGTCCGCTGTCGATCGTGATGATTACCTTGCCTTCATCATCTATGAAGGTAAGCGCCTTACAGTCTCTGATGTGCGTTTCGAGGGCAACACTTTCTTCAACGAAGGTGGTAAGTGGGGCGTTCTTCACTGGGGACTAGACCTCCATGAAAACCTTCAGCAGACCGAAGGAGTCTTCTCCGATGCCGACTTCTCTGCTGATCTTGTAGTCGAAGATATTAACTCTCTGGTTATGATATACCGCGAGTATGGTTTTCTCGATGTAGAAATTGATTGCCGCCTCGAAGAACAGGGCGGGTCGAACAAGGTGGTACTGATTTATGAAATAACCGAAGGTTCACGGTACACTATTCGCTCAGTTCAATTCAAGAATAGCCGAGGCGGAGGCTTGATGATCGAGGACGACGAGCTCGGAGAATTATCAGGTCTTGTCGCAGGTCAGTTCTATAGTCCGGCTCGACTGGCACAAAGCGCTTTTGACATTCAGACTAAGTATGGCGAGTACGGTCATCCCTCAATGAGAAAGGTTGTGGCTAATGGTGACAAGGCTGATAATTACTTTTGGGTTGGCGGGAAAAGTGGTGCGGGTGATCCTGATGTGTTCTTCGATATTGCAGAGCCTGTGGTTGATGTGGTGTTTACTATTCAAGAAGGTAAGGCTTTCCGTTTGCGTGATGTAGTGCTGCGTGGCCACCTTGGCACACAAGATCGTATCGTGCGGCGTCAAGTTGAACTCGAGCCGGGTGATGAAGCTCGAGAAGACCTTGTTAATCGTTCATGGCGACGGTTGAATGGTCTTGGTTACTTTAAAGACGCTAATAATAATCCGGCAGTGGATTGGCATTGGCAGCAAGTCGATGACCGCCATGATTTAATGGATTTAGTCTTTGATGTCCAAGACAAGGGAATGATGAACAACTTTCGCTTTGGCGGCGCATGGAATTCCGAAAGAGGTCCAGCTCTGATGGTTAACCTGACTAAATCAAATGTTGACATGTTTGATGGGTCAGACTCGTTCACAAACATCTTCACTGATTTGCAAGACGGCATGGCGTTTCACGGTGCTGGTCAATCTCTCCGAATCTCGGCGCAACCAGGCCGTCGTTCTTCTTCGTATTCTACTTCCTTTACCGAGCCTGACTTGTTGCGTGAGCATATCGACCGCTTGGGATTGAATATTAGTGCAAGTAAACATTTGCGCTATCAAAGCTCTCACGAAGAGCAGCGATCCTTCACAGGATTTACCCTCAGTCGTCGCTTCGGTCGCAATTTTTCTGTTTTCGGCGGACCGACATTCGGTCGTGTAGCCCTTGGCGATGTTAACGATTTTGCGCCAGATGCGGTAACTAATTTTGAGGGCTCTAATGCGTACACAACCTTGATGTTTGGCGCGCGTCGCAATACTGTGCTTGATGCCTTCTCGCCTGTAGACGGCTCCATGGTGTCCATGAATGTTGCGCAAACCGGTGGCTTTCTCGGCGGGGACTGGAGCTTCACAAAATCTAGCCTAAAGATGGCGAAGCACTTCGACTTATGGGAAGACGCTGAGTCGCATCGCTGGGTCTTGTCAGTGAAGGGCGCTGCGCAGAAGGCGTGGCTGCAAGGCGATATGACGATGCTGCCGTATTCTGAAAGTTTCTTCCAGGGTGGCTACCGCACGTTGCGTGGTTTCGCTTTCCGCGGTACGAACCGCGACACGAATGGCTTTGCTTTGCCAGGGTCTGCTGCGTGGAATGCCTCGATAGAATTAGGTTTCCCACTGTTCGCGACACGTAGCCGTCAGTCGACAAGCATGCTTGAAAATATGCGCGGCTCGGCTTTTGTCGATTTTGGCGCTTTAGGCAGTGACTTCGGCGAAATGACTTCAACACGTGTCTCGGCGGGCGTCGCTCTTCAGGTTCGTATGCCGTTCATGGCGCAACTACCAATATCTTTGATCTTTGCTAAGCCTTTGCGCTACGAAGAGAATGATCAAACCGCAACCTTCCAACTTCAAATGGGGTCTTCGTTCTAACATGAGAAACACATTCATCATTGTCTTATTGGCTGCTTTAACCGGCAGTCTAGTCGCTAATCGTAATGCTGCAGAACCACAGGACATGGTGCGCTATGTCGACTTTTCTCGCTGCATGACGGAGTCCGTTGCGCATCAATCTGCAATCGCAAACTTGGGAGCAAACTTCGCTCAAATTAGAGAGCAACTCGAGCAGCAGGCGGCGGTTTTGCAGAAAAAATATTCTGAGCTTGAAATAAAAGACCCTTCGTCTGAAAGCTATAATATTTTGCGTAGCCAAATTAAGTATGCCGAAGAAAACCTTAAGTTTGATGGTCAAATGGCACAACGTCAGGCATCTGATAAAGAGAACGAGTTGTTCGCACGCGTCTTGGTGCAAATAAATCAAGCATGTGCTGCCGTCGGAGAACGCAATGGTTACTCTGCTTTGTTCGCTAAAGAAATGAGGCTAAACGTACAGTTCCCAGATGTAGCTACTAAAGTTGACGTGCTCTCAAAGCGCACGCTTAATTGGTCTAATCCGGCTTACGATGTGACGGATCAAGTAATCGAAATGCTCAACGCCTCTGCTGCTCAGCCACAGCAGGTTGAAGAGCCATCACAGCAGTAATAACTATGACACGCAAGCAACGCACAATCAAAAAGTCCGTCGGTGTTGAAGGGGTAGCCCTTCATTCTGGCGAAGGTGTTACTTTGCTTCTTGAACCTGCGGTTGCTGGCACCGGAATCATCTTCCGCCGCAGCGACCTCGATGATGGCCCCGATGTGCCAGCACTTGCAGGGCACTTGTCATCGTCACAGCGCCGTACTGTGCTGCGCGAGGGGCCTGCACAAGTTGGTATGGTCGAACACTTGTTGTCGGCTTGCCATGGTCTTGGCGTGGATAATCTAGTGGTTACCGTTTCGGGCCCTGAGCTGCCAGGCATGGATGGCTCGCCATTACCTTACGCCGAGTTACTCAAGTCAGGCGTCGTTGTCGAGCAGAAGCAACAGCGTAGAGTGTTCGAAGTAGTTAATGCCCATGTTATCCGTGATGAGAATTGCGAAATTGTTTTGCTGCCGCCATCGGGTGATGGCTTGAAGATTAGCTATATCCCAGAGTACCCGGACGGAATCGATGCTTCTCCGGTTAGCTTTGACTTAGCCAGTGATGATTATTTCTCTGAAATTGCGCCAGCACGTACTTTTGTGCTTGCCGAAGAAATTGAATCGTTACTTGAGGCTGGTTTTGGCAAAGGCGCAACCGCCGAGAACACAGTGGTGCTTGGCGGCGACACTAGCGTCGACATGCGCATGCCATGCGAGCCCACTCGCCATAAGATTGCCGACTTGATCGGCGATTTAGCACTTGCCGGAGTTGAAATTCATGGCGACATCATCGCGCGTAAATCTGGTCATGTACTTAACCAGTCGCTTGCACAGCACATCCTAGCTGAATACGAAATGTTTGCTGTGTCAGATGAAATCAATGAAGATGGCTATGACATCCAAGACGTTATGCGCTTGTTGCCTCATCGTTACCCATTTTTACTTATCGACCGCGTGTTACGTGTTGAAGGATGGCGTCGTGCAGTTGGCATTAAGAATGTGACTATTAACGAACCCTTCTTTGGCGGCCACTTTCCAGACCAACCACTGATGCCTGGTGTATTGCAACTAGAAGCTTTGGCTCAACTATCAGGCTTTCTGCTGCAACGTAAAATGGACAACACTGGCAAGCTAGTGGTGTTGGCGGCAATTGATAAAGTCCGTTTCCGCGGCGGAGTCGTGCCTGGCGACCAGCTTTATCTCGAAGTAGAAACTTTGCGTATGAATCGTTCACGTGCATCCATTAAGGCGCAAGCCAAAGTAGGCAAACGTATCGTCTCCGAAGCAATTCTTTCATTCGCGATGGTGTCAAGCACATGAGCAATATCCACGAGACATCATTCGTGTCACCAGGTGCCGAGCTTGATAGCAATGTGACTGTTGGCCCGTTCTGTTATGTCGGAAGTAATGTGCGTGTTGGTGCCGGCACCATTTTGGGTCCTCACGTTACTATCCAAGGACGTACGACCATTGGCGAAAACAACCATTTCGTGGGCCAGTGTGCGGTTGGCGGATTACCGCAAGATCTCAAGTATGCCGGAGAAGAATCGGCGCTCATTATTGGCGACGAAAATATTGTTCGCGAATTCGTGACGATTAATATTGGTACGGCAGCAGGTTCATGGATTACATCCATGGGCAACAAGAACTTAATCATGGCATGTGCGCACGTTGCTCACGACTGCGTGATTGAAGATAACGTCATCTTAGGTAACAACGTTTTGCTAGCGGGGCACGTCCGCGTGGAAAGCAATGCGATAGTCTCAGGTGGTGCCGCAGTTAATCACTTTGTGACCATTGGCACTTTAGCAATGGTCGGTGGTATGGCGCGCGTCATTCAAGATATCCCACCATTTATGATTGCTGAAGGGGCGCCAGCTCGCGCACGCGGAGTAAACGTTGTCGGATTAAAGCGTCGTGAATACTCTAAAGAAGCCATCGCTGAATTGCGCGATGCCTTCCGTCGTTTGATTGCCGATGAAACTCCAACGACCGTCGCCATCCAAACGATGGAATCCGAAACTAATTTGTTGCCAGACACACGTCGCCTCATTGCTTTCTTGCGTGAGATGGATAGAGGCTTTCAGGGACGTTACCGCGAATCACTTCGCAGAAATCTAGAAGAAGGTCTATAAAGTGCTTAAAGTTGCGGTAATCGGTGTGGGGCATCTCGGGCGCCACCACGCGCGCATCTTGTCGGAAATGGACAATGTAGAACTTGTAGCTGTCGTTGACCCTGATCAGCAGCAAGGGCAAGCGATTGCCGAGTCATGTGGCACCCAATGGCTTGCAGACTTGAATGGAATCCCACAACAGCTTGATATGGCGGTGATTGCAGTGCCAACGGTGTTGCACGAGAAATGTGCGATTCCGCTGCTAGAAGCTAAGGTGGCGTGCTTGATTGAAAAGCCAATGGCACCAGACCCTGAAACTTGTCAACGCATCATTGACTGCGCCGAGGCGAATCAAACTTTTGTCGCAGTGGGGCACGTCGAGCGCTTTAACCCCGCGGTTAAACGTGCAATCGAGTTGGGTATCGAAGCCCGTTTCATCGAAGCTCACCGTTTAGCGCCATATTCATTTCGCTCGACTGACGTAGGAGTTGTTCTCGATTTGATGATTCACGATATCGACTTGGCAAACGCCTGGACACAATCTGAAGTCGTTGCTGTCGATGCTGTTGGCGGCGCTACTTTTAGCCCAAGCGAAGATATTGCCTCAGCGCGTATTCGTTATGCAAACGGCGCAGTGGCTAACCTGACGGCTTCACGATTAAGTTTGAAACCAATGCGACGTTTCAGGGTGTTTGGCCCAGACTCTTATTTGTCGGTAGATTCTCAAGAGAAATATGCCTTACTGGTAAAGAAGTCAGAAAAATTCTCGCCAGAAATGCTGAATGAAATTTCTCAATCGGATAACCCGCAAGCCGAATTCGGTAAACTTTTAGACATTGAAGAGTTGCACCTTAACGACGACGAGCCTCTACGCGCCGAGTTGACGGAGTTTATCGCCGCAGTTGAGGGTAGAGACTCCAGTGTAGTTACTGGTGTCGAAGGCATGCATGCCGTTACCGTTGCGCATCAAGTTATGAAGGCTTTGGAAGAGTGTCAGTGGTCGTAAAATGAAACCTTCTGCAGCAGCAATCGAGCGCTACCAGGTACTGCCACAGCATATGCAGTTGCCTTTGACGTCGCAGTCTGTGTTTGATCGCGGCGGACCATTAGCCGTAGAAATAGGTTTTGGTGGCGGTGAGTATCTGGCATACATGGCGAAGAAAAATCCAGATTACAACTACATAGGTATTGAATTGCCGCCTGAATCTATTGGGCGCGGCAGCAAAATTATGCACACGCAATCGATTGATAACGTGCGTTTGATTCTTGGGGACGCACGCTATTTACTGCGTGAATTGTTTGCTCCGCAATCACTTGATTACATTTTGATGCAGTTTCCGATGCCGTGGCCAAAAGACCGTCACGCCAAGCATCGCATTGTCAGTCCAATGCTAACCGACACTGTCGCAGATGTACTCAAGCCTGGCGCAACATTTGAGTTGGTGAGTGATCAACAATGGTATACCGAGGACTGTTATAAATACTTCAGTGACAACCCTGCCTTTACAGTATCACCATTAGAAACTAATCCCCACCGCCCATTTTTGACGCGCTACGAGAAAAAATGGCAAGCTGATAAACGTGAAACTTTTCGCGTAGTCGCAACTTTAAATACCCCTAACCCTGCACCACGTTTTTTCCTCAATAGTGAAATGGACTTTCTTAATCTACCAAGCTTGCCTACAGCCGACCAGTTGTCATCATCAGCAAATCAGCGCTTCTCGGAAGGGGATCTCTCAGCGCAAGTGAAAGAGGTCATGAGAATTGAGAAAGGCTTTGTCCTGCGAATGGTCGCCTCTGACGATTCCTTCACGCAGTTTTTCTATACCCGTTTACGCACGCGTAAAGACGGAAGTTGTGTTATCTCAATAGATGACTGCCCGTATCCGTATTACACGCCAGCAGTCCGCTTTGCGGTTCATCAACTACAGGAAAGCTTAGCGCAATCTCTGAATAGTTAGATGAATTCTAGATATCGATGGGTCGCTGGTGGCAGGGCCTTCAAAGCTAAGGTAGCTAATGCTGCGCGAATTGGGCAAATCATGAATAGACATTGCTGGACGCCAAGGGCGGTCGCTGTTAGGCGCGAAGTCTTTGGTGATAGTAGGCAGGTGGGTCGACTTGAACGCACCATTTAATGATTTGCGATTAGGCAAAGTGCGCGTAGTCATAATTAATCTAGATTGCCCAGACATGGCAACGTTTGCCATATCATCTTTGCCGCCGAACGATTCATCCCATGGAACAACGAAATTGCTCACACTATTCTCTCGAAAAGTAATTGCGCGAAAATGC
>Ga0302127_10001708_pt1 | contig 13093 bp, 11 predicted proteins | sample CB4_SCM_MG_FD_204452 | JGI IMG/M metagenome (GOLD analysis project Ga0302127, IMG submission 204452) | Marine microbial communities from Western Arctic Ocean, Canada - CB4_SCM | ecosystem: Environmental > Aquatic > Marine > Oceanic | place: Canada: Western Arctic Ocean | collected 2017-09-24
GAATTCTTAATGTTTCCTTGCCAAGTCCACTAGTGGGTCCAGTCACTATAAAAACTTTATTTATTTGATCGCTAATACGTATTTCATTCCAAATTTCTTTTTTCATTATTTTCCTTGATCAGTTCTATTGAGGCTTAACGCTTATATCTCACGGAAAAATTAGCTGCTACGATGCTCCACACTGCCGTATTGCTAGAAGTACCTTTGTAAACACTTGATATGTGTGGTTAAGAAGGCAGTTAGTTTGCCCAATCTAATTGAGGGAAGGATTTTAGGCAAACCTTTCTGATCTTACAAACCCTGCCGATATAGTGATCTTAGCTAAGTCATTGATTTATATGGTGCCCCTTTTGCTTTCAATATACCATAAAGTTTGCTGCACGTGCGCGCGGTAGGGCGTTGGTTTAGCATAATGGATACCCACCACAAAAGTGGTGGGTATAAACGCCATAATCTGATCGTTTACGAAAAACCACCAACTTTTGTTCTGATTTCTGCTCCAAACGCGGCATAAGTTTCTGCGATTTCTGGACCAATTTCCCCTAATACTATTAATTTCTTAATATCAAAAACTTCAGGGAATTCTGCTGCTAAGTGGCTGTCCATATGGTTCTTAATTCGTTCCTTGGCAGCAGCCTCGTCTTTGAGTCGCTCAATAAAGGTTACCGTTTTGTTGTCGTTTGCGATAAACCACTCGAACCTAATTGTTCCTTCTTCGTTAAGCCCGTGTACATGTTTGGAGGCATTATCTGCGCAAAACTTTTCCAAATCAGCACGAGAGCCTTTGCCTTCAAGTTCCCAGATGTGATCGATAAACGCATTCTTTTGATTTAGCATAGCAAACCTTTCTATCATTAGAGTTTGAATAAACTTAGTGCTGGCTTGCATCTTACAAGTGCTAGCTGGCATCTTTTATATACCAAGTGGTAATGCTCGGTCTTTTTCTTACATGGAGAAATGCAGATAGGATGTCAATAAGGTTGTTACGCTAAGAATAGAAAAATTGCGGAGCACTCAGCCCTACTACGTTGGTGTAGCCTTAAGTTTGCTGAGATATCGTATGGGTAACACAGGATGATTGGATGCTGTAGGCCACTGCATATCAATGAAGGACGTTAGGCCAAGCACCCGGGGCCCCGAACCAAGTGCCACGCGCCTCGGGCCTAAGTTACAGTTATAGTTTGGGCGGGCAGTGTCGTTTTCTGCCCCGCCCTAATTTATATTACTTCATCTTAATTACTGTGAGTTTCCCATTCACACGATCGGCAATAAACATAATGTCTTGACCTACTGACATGTTGGCAATCATAGCCTCATCGGCGCGAAATACCATTAGATATTACATCTATGAATATTCAAATCATACTCCAAACAAGGTTTTCTTTGACAGATATAGTCCTCTTAGTAGAGATTAATCTCTAAGCTTTTAAGGAAGGCCTACATGAACATTTTGAAAAATCTAATAATAGCGCTCAGCCTATTGGTAAAATTGTGTAGTTTGCGGCTTTACGCACACGCTTTTTAGGGTTGTTAACGAAAAATCAATTATAGAGCTTTCATAAAGCTTTCTTAGGTATTAGATTTTTTATAACTAAGGTGGTACTAAGATGGTTATTCAAATCAAACAGAAGATTTTTTAATTCTAATTTCAGATGGGCATAAAAAAGATGCTGATGGGTTGCTTGGAATAATACATAAAGAAACCCAGTGAACAAAATTATTAGTTTTAAAGGAGAGTTTAATATGACAGGATTTTCTCGAATGGACGGACGGCTATGCTTGGTAACAGGCGGCACGGCCGGTATAGGTTTAAAGATAGCGGAGACGCTTTTAGACGCTGGCGCAACAGTGGTTATTAACGGCCGCGATATTAAACGAGGAGCCATTGCCCTTGAAAAGTTAGAACATAATCCCCGTGCATTTTTTGAGGTTGGTGACTGCTCTGATCCCGTTAAGTCTCGGGAGATGGTAGAGAGGGTCGTGGAGGCCCATGGGGCCATTTCGGCTTTAATAGTCAGTGGTGGAGCCGCCCAATGTCCACCTGCATTATTTAAGGATTTATCTGACAAGGATTTTTTAGAGGTTTATCAAACACAATTTCTCAACCGAGTTTTTCCAATTCGGGCTTCCTTGATGCATATGCAGGAAAATGGTGGAAGCATCGTTATTCTCGGTACAGATGCAGGCCGGCATGCAACGATAGGTGAGGCGTTACATGGTTCTATTGGATCTGCAAAAATTATGCTTACTAAAACATTAGCGCGCGAGTTTGGACGTTGGCATATCCGGGTCAATTGCCTGGCACTAACTATCACTTCAGGCACAGAGGCTTTTGATGCTGTAATGACTGGGGAAGCGTGGGCACAGAAAATATTCAAAAAAGCTGTCGAGAGATTTCCATTTGGACAACCTCCAGAGGTCGAAGAGGTTGCTCGAGTAGCACTTTTCCTCGCTTCCGACCAGTCAGCACAAATAACTGGCCAAACTATCAGTGTTAATGGTGGGCTTTCCTTTGGAGGCTGGTGAGAAACTCACTTACCCTTTGTAGACGGCCCCGGTAGCAAATAACGTTTCTTGCTCTTCTATGGAATAACCTAATGCTGTCAAAATTTCTATTGTATGCTCGCCTAAACGAGGTGCTGCTGACATAATTTGGCTTAAATGCCCGTCAAACAATAGGGGTTGGCGAACATACCGCCTAGTTGCTCCGGTATCCGAGATCACCTTAGCTATCATCTGACGCGCTATTATCTGGGGATCCTCTGGAATATCAGAAAGTTTCAAAATTGGCCCAAAAGCTATTTTTCTTTCCTCCAACCGAGTAGATATCCATTCCAAAGAATGTACTGACAAAGCTTTACGTAAAGGTGGTGATATTTCGTTTCGTCGTGCGATGCGCTCTTTTTCAGTCAGCATAGAAAATTGTTCGAGCCCCAAAAGCAAACACAATTCCTTCCACATATGGTCTTCGCCAGCAATGCTGATTGTAACACGTTGGTTATTTGCGCATTTAAACACCCCGTACCCAGGGTCCGATGGGGGTAAGGGAGCCGGGGTCAAGCCGTTCATCTCTGGAACAAGAAAGGGGGCCATCCAACACACGACTGAATCGTACATTGACACATCAACAAATGCACCCTTACCCGAGGTAACACGCGCCAACAATGCTACTACGATACCAAGTGAAGAAAACATACCAGACGCTATGTCGGCTAGTGCCATTCGAGGGGGTAACATTTCACCATTAGGTGGATCGTCTATTAGCGCTGCAGCACCTTGAATGCTAAGGTCATGACCTGCCACAGTACTTCGTGGCCCGGTTTGTCCAAATGACGAAACAGAAACAAATACGAGCTCTGGTTGCCGCTCCCTTAGGGTTTCTTGGCCTAGATTTAAACGCTCCATGACCCCCGGTCGAAATCCTTCAATTAAAGCATCCGAGCCGTCTATTAGACGTAAGAACGCGTTCCTGCCTTCTTTGGACTTTAAGTTAATCGCGACAGACTTCTTGTTGCGATTCAATGCTTCAAAGTGACCTTCAAACCGTCGACTTGGATCTCCATCAACCGGACGTTCCACTAAAATTACTTCGGCACCTAGATCGGCTAACAACATCGTGGCAAGTGGGCCAGGGTACTGCTCGGCTAAACTAATAATTCGAAACCCGGCGAGGGGAGCAGATGTAATTTCATTTTTAATTTTAGCATCTCCGGGGGCACTCACGAGTCAACATAGCGAACGAAATCCCGTCCATCTCTCCGATGATCTATCCAACGACGCACTTTAAAGTCAAATCGAGGAAGGCTGAGATATTCTGCCTCTCGAAGTTCCATGCGGATGTTGAGATTTCTTTGAATTTGACGGGTTAAGTTCAAGACCCGTTCCGCTCGATATTTGCAAGTAAAGTTAGCGGATGGGTTGAATTCAATTGCTACTTCCACGATCTCTCGACCGCTAGAGTCTATTCGAACTGTACCAGAATATTCTTCAACATCACCTGTGCCAAAAATAATTTTATCCACTGCGTCTGGCCACAAATTTTGACCACGGATTTTCATCATGTCGTCATAACGCGCGGTAGTGCCCGCCTCAATACAGGCAAAGGGTCGGCCGCAGTTGCATGGTTCCGAAGCCAATCTTACTTTGTCTCCTGTACGAAAACGAACAACTGGAAAGGCTTCACGATAAAGAGTGGTTATCACCATCTCACCCTCCTCTCCAGGCTCAACGGGTTGATTTGTGCCTGGGTACAGCACCTCGCAAAGAACTCTATGCTCCATTGTGTGAAGCAATCCTCGCTGTCCGTCTCTAAGAACTCCGTGTTCACACGTTACGCATAGGTTCATACCGCTTTGCATTAAACCGTACCACTCTGAGATGTGCGCACCCCAAAAATCTATTGATCGCTCAGCCCAATCAATACTGTAACCTTCTCCAGCAATAAAAATAGCCTTTAGATTAGGCAAGTCTCTGCGCGGGTCTTTTCCCATCTGCTCAAGTACGGCCTGAAACCGGGTCAAGAAAGCAGGTGATATAATAAGACCGGCAGGTTGAAATCGGAGTAAATACTCAATTTTTTTCTCAGTTGGATATGGTGCCAGTTGGAACCCGAACGATGCCATTCGTTCACTAAGCATAAATGACGAAAGGCCTCCTGTTTGCATGCCAACAGGAAAAGTATAAGCGACCGAGTCCCCTACTTTAAGGCCAGCCCAGATTGCTTGATATACCCAGGTAGACCCCATGGCCTCCATGTCAAGTCGGGTCAATGGATGTACCTCCTGTCCCAAACCAGTTGTTCCCGATGTCATATGTAGTGCACAAGCTGGAGACCCTGGATAGGAAATCCTTTCGTTGCCCGGAGCATCAAAGGTATCGAGGAGGTCCGTCTTAGTTTGGAAAGGGATAATTTCGCGGAACTCTTCTAGAGAAGACAGCCGAGCAGCAGCTTTTGGCCAAGTTCGGTTATAAAAAGGTATCCGTTCGTAGGCTCTATGTACCTGTGCGATTAGGCGCCTTTCTTGCAAGGCTAGAAGTTCCTTTCTACTCGCTTTCTCCAGTGCAGGATTTACGATACGTAATGCTTTTTGTATCAATTTACCCTCCGATCTACTTCAAGTTTTTAGTGAATTACGTAGAATTGGTGGTAACAAAGGAATTACTGCATCGAGTTCCGGGTCCACTTCGTATAATACATCGGCTACGATAACAGAAATGCGCTCTCCGGCAACTTGTAACATTGGATTGTCAGAGGCGGCCAATCTGTGGGCGTAAGTAAGTATTTCATGCAAAGGTTCTAAAGAATCTGTTTCGCTCATTTAGTTTCTCCTACCCATTTCAACAATCTTATGGCGTCAGCTGGCTGGTACAAAATAGAAGTCAGTTACACTTCCTGTTGGCTTTTCAATGAATTTCACGCGTACCCGAGCGCCTACAGCAATCGTCTGCATGGCCACCTCGACATCGGAAAGGTCGATTTCCTCTACATAGTTGGCGATAGCTGAATCCACTCCGTCAAGACGAACGAACGCGATAGCTACAGGAGGAGGTCTTGAGCCTTCAAATCCCCGTACTACAATAGTTGAAGCCTCCACGACACCCTCAAGCGCCGCTTCAACCCAGGAGTCGCACTTCTCGAAGCTACGCTCACAAAAGGATCGAGGAGGCAAATAAACCATTCCAGATTTTGAGCAACGCGTTGCCAAAATTTTTCCATCCCGGAGGCCTGCCATGAATTTTCCAGCCACCTCACCTAGGGAGTACCGGTAGGTGAGCGTAATCTCTTCGTTCAAGACATCGCCATCGATTGATCTGGTTTTTTCGTTCATCTCAGTTGGTCCTTACATAATCGTTCCCGAAGACTGTGCAGTTCAGGAATTGTGCTATGCCGCCGACCGAGGTCGCTACGGCGTTATGAACGTTGGCAACTTGATGTCCACCTGCCGTTCCCATTACTTGATTTGCAGCCTCGATGGCTCGGACTAAACCACTTACCGCGATCGGGTTGGAACATAACGTGCCTCCTGAAGGACAGACAGCAACTGCCCCATTTACATCCCAAGCATTTTCTCGCTCAAGTCGGAAAGCTGTTCCAGAAGAGCAAAATCCAAGTTGTTCGAGTTGAGTTAACCCTTGAATAGAAAATGCGTCATACACTTCTGCAACTTGGATCTGGTTAATCGGATCATCTATACCGGCACGGCGAAAACATTCGGCGCCAGCAACCCGCATTAGTTTCCAATCTATAAAATCGGCGTGGGCTGTAGGAACAATTCTATCACCGATCCAGTTTGAATCCGATACACCGCCAGTTCCGTTAATGAAGGCAGGATGAGATTGGTGTTTACGCACCATATCCATATTCCCTATTATCATCGCAGCACTACCCGAAGAGCGAGGGCAGCAATCGAATAGCTTTAGTGGATAAGAGATCATAGGTGAAGCCATCACATCATCAATCGTAATCTCACCTTTTAAGTGGGCATGAGGGTTGTTCATGGCACTTCGCCGTTGGCGTACAACCAAATGCGCAAGATCCTCTTGTTTAACACCATGACGTTGCATGTATGCATTTGCCATCATAGCAACTGTAGTGATGGTTTGAAGAGGCATTTCCTTTTCATAGAATGGATCAAAAATCTGATTCAAAACTTTTTGTGCATCCGGCGTTTCGGATATCCGCTCTGCTCCAACAATCATTACCGACCGAAATATTCCTGAACGCACCAGAGAATTAGCCGCATGCACAGCAGAGCCTCCTGTCGCACCCCCAGTATGAACCCTCATCATTGGTTTTCCAGCACCAAAGATGTGATCTATGCACCACCGGTCAGCATCAGCAACACCCATGAATGCCGTCGGGGCTAGAGAGAAAACTATTGCGTCAACATCGTCAGGGTTCATATTGCTAGCGTCAAGAACACCTAAGGCTGCTCCTTGTGCCTGTTCTGCAAAGGTTTTATCCACCTCGCGGGTTTTAAAATTTGATTGGTAGGTGCCAAGAACTCCAACTGTTTCAACCATGATCAATTCCTGGTTCTTCAAAAATCATTACTACGTTTCCTTGTTGAGCAAAGCCGTGACAGGAGTGCGCAGCTGCGCATCTGACATTTGGAAGTTGGACTGGGCCAGCGCGACCGGCTACCTGAAGTATAGCTTCAGCAGCACCAACAAGCCCGGTGCAAAACAAAGGGTTCTGCGCAAAGGCCCCCCCGGAAGGTGATATCTTTATGGAGTCCGAAAGTTTAAATGCCCGAACATAGGCAGCTTCATGATAACCGGTTTGCGCTTCAATCTCGATAAGGTCAATTTTCGCAGGATCATTGCCAACAGCTTGACCCCAAGCTTTCTGAGCAGAAACAAGGTCACTGAGTCGGTTTCGTCCAAGTCTATAACTATCTGTAGACCAACCAACTCCTGCAATACGAGCCAGCGGCTGATGGCCTGGATGGCGTTGCAACCAACGCTCTGAAGCGAGAACCATACACACAGCCCCGTCTGTGATCGGCGCTCTGTGACCAATCCTTAATGGTGTAGATTCAAGAGTAGACTCTCTTATATCGTTTAGGCTGGGAACATCGTATTTCATCCCGCGTGGATTATTTGCCGCACGCTCATACGCTTTTACAACTCTCTCACAGACTTCGTTGTCTGAAACATTAAAGGTTTTGGCCACAGCTTGGGCAAAAAGAGCATCTGATATACTCATGTTAATGCCAAGTGGTCTGGTGAAGAATGGATCTCCCCTAAGCCGCATAAAAACCTCGACAATTGTCTTTGAGGGCTTACACCAGCTGGCTACCATCCCAAGATCAAACTCTTCAGACTTGAGACGTGCTGTCGCCAAACAAAAAGCACTTGCGCCGGAATCCGTAACTCTAATCTCATCTGTCAAATAAGCACCAGCCGGCATAGCCATTAGCATGCTAGATATTGATCTACCGTCAAACTCATCACTGGCGCCTAGGGTAACATGATCCAACTGATTGCGAGTAACGCCTGCATCGTCAAGTGCCGCTCGAGCTGTATGGTACACAATCTCTTCAAGTCTAAAATCGGCCAGCGCTTTCGAGGGCGAGTGCAGTCCTATTCCGATAACATAGCTTTCCAATAATTTTCCTTCGTATGGGAAGCCATTTTGGGTTCCACAAATTTGTTTCGTACTTCTTCTAGTAATTAAGTTTGAATTAAATGCTGTTTTCAAAGGTTGTCAAATCCAGTTTTAGGGTGTGCTCTATTCTCACCGAGTTATCTCTGAGGTACTACTATATCTTTATGGAAAATAATATTCCTTAATTATAGTTAACTGGCTGTTTTTAAACAATTAATTTTAATAATATTTTTTAAAAATTAATATATTTTATATAATATTTGAAAAATATATATATTATATAAGAATAACTTATGCGATTATCTATTGATCGAAAGACTATTATCAACCATTCATAAGGTCACTAACGGGGGGGGATTTAGCTTAATGGAGGCGTATTTATTTTTGCACTGAACACATATTCAAAGATGGATTGTCTGGCGAATTTACTTGCGAAATAAGCACTTATTCACAAAATTCTACAATCAAACAATACTTTATTAAAACTTTTAACACATTTTGAAAGAAAGGATTAAAGATGAAGATATTCATAAAACTAGCTAACGTTTTTGCACTAGTTATTGCAGCGCTTAGTACTAGCACAGTAGCCAATGCTGCTGAAGATATCCTAATTGGATATCACGGCCCAATGACTGGACCTGCCAGCTGGGTAGGCCTTGGTGGGCGCGACGGTGCACTCCTAGCACTTGAAGAGATAAACGCAGCCGGCGGCGTCCACGGACGGATGATTAAGATGATCTCTTATGACGATGGAGCCAAACCATCCGAAGCAGAGGCTGTAGCAAAGAAAATGATTTCAAGTGATAAAGTCTTCGCAATTTTAGGTGGAGGTGTCAGTGCGGTTGCAATTGTTGTTGGTAACGAAGCAGCAAGAGGAAAGACACCATACGTTAACGGTTCTGGAGCCAGTCCAAAAATTATGGACATTAAGAGCCGCTGGGTTTTCTCAGGTGCAACTATCGATGTTAGAGATATTGCAGAAAGTGAAGCTGCCTTCATTGGTGAGGCTTTAGACGTTAAAAATGTTGCGATCATGTCTGCGACTGATGAATTCTCGCAAGTTCTCGCCTCTACTGTAACCACTCTGATAAAAGACCGTTATAATATTGATTTGCTTACACGAGAAACTTACAATCCTGGTGATACTGACTTCAGTGCACAATGGATCAAAATACGGAAATCCAATCCGGACCTTATCTTAATGTTTGGGCTTTATGTAGAAGCAGCCCGCGCCATAAGGCAGGCACGTGAGCTTGGGATTAAGACCCTAATAAAAGGGGACACTTCAATGATGAACAATGGTCTTTTAACCATAGCAGGGCCAGCAGCAGAAGGGTTAATAGCGACTTATATCCCAGCATATTTCAATGGAGATCCATCTCCACCCATGGTCGAGTTTGAAGCCCGTTACAAAGCAAAGTACCCGAGCTACCCAGAAGATAGGCCAAACTATGTTGACGTCTTCAACTACGGCACCATGTATGCCCTAGCGGAAGGGCTGAAACGCGCTGGTCCAGATGCCACACAGAAGGACTTAGTATTGGCTCTGGAAACAATCGAAGAGTGGAATGCTACTGATGGATGGGCTGGTGCAGTTAATGTAATTCAGCCACTTTCATTTAACCAAAGTCATAACGGAAACAGACGGATGAGTCATTTTCGCGTAGTCAATGGTGCATTCGCTAAGATTACTGACTTTGTAGAGCCAGTACCTTCAACAAAGTTTCCTGCGAACGAAACATTGGACTGGTAATCGGAGTCTAATATGATTGACGTAATACCACAACTTATCGTGAGTGGGATCGCTGCAGGTTCCTTGTACGCACTCGTCGGAATCGGCCTTGTATTAATCTACAAGGCCACCGAGATCGTAAATTTTGCACAAGGGGAATCTGTAACGGTGGGTGCGTATATCGGTTGGTTATTTATAACCGAAGCGCACCTACCATATTTACCTGCAATTCTTGCAGTCATAGTATGCTCTGCGCTATTTGGACTAATAGTCGAGCGGGTGGCATACCGACCATTGATTAAATCCCCACCATTCACTGTAATCCTAGCCACACTAGCTGTAGGGATTATGGTCAAAAACATCATTCGACTTATATGGCAGGACACTCCACGTGGCATTAGCGGCTCGATTAGCGCGACTCCTATGGAAATATGGGGTGTGTATATTACCCCAGAGCGTATTGCAATTATGCTGGTTTTAGCGGTGGTGGTTGGAATTCTGGCAGTGTTTTTTCGGTATGCTAAGCTTGGGAAAGCAATGCGTGCCACTGCACAAAGTCAGGATGCTGCTGCATTGATGGGAATAAGCGTGTCTGGGATTTTCTCTGTATCCTGGGCTATGGGTTCAGCCTTAGGAGGATTGGCTGGCATATTAATTGCTCCGATCGTTGGAATTAACACTGAATTGGGTGTTGTACTCATTCCCGGTTTTGTAGCAGCCATCGTTGGAGGCTTCTCTAGTATTCCAGGTGCGGTCGTTGGAGGTATTACTATAGGTATTCTCGAAAACTTTGCTGGAGTCTTTGTTTCATCGACCTTTAAGCAAGTAATTTCATTCATAGTTTTGATAGTTGTTCTTATGATAAAGCCTTCCGGCCTATTCGGAAAACCTATCCGCAAGATGGTATAAGGTGATTTAGATGAAGCAACTTCTTGAATTGAAATCTAACCGTTTAGCGTTTTTCATGCTCTTAGCAGTTTTTTTTGTTTTGGCCCCATTCATACTATCACCCTATCAACTCCACATTCTAATGACTATCGGAATTGCTATTATTCTTTCGATTGGCCTTAATCTCTTAATGGGGTTTGCTGGGCAAGTCTCACTGGCAAATGCTGCTTTTTATGGCATTGGGGCGTATTCAGTTGCAATCGCAGGGAATGTTTATGGTGTTCCGTTTTGGATTTGCCTTCCCCTGGTATCGTTCCTAACAGCCGGGTTGGGGTTTATTGTCGGTTTACCTGCCTTACGCGTCAGCGGACACTATTTAGCCCTAGCAACGTTAGCTTTTGTTTCATCAGTTCAGGTAATTCTTATTAATTGGATCTCTGTTACTGGTGGGGCTGTTGGCATGGGCACAACGCGTACTGGTCTGGGAATAGGCATGCTTGAGGATGATCGAGCTTACTACGTACTAATTGTAGTCATCACTTTAATAATGATTTTAATTGCGGCGCGAATTATTAAATCTAGCACTGGCCGGGCGTTCATGGCTATTAGAGATAACGAAAATGCTGCTGAAATTATGGGCGTGAACTTATCGCGCTATAAGACCGCAGCATTCGCAATTAATGCCTTTTATTGCGCAATTGCAGGTGGACTGCACGCCGGCCTTGTACACTACATCGACCCTTATGAATTTGGTCTTTGGCCATCAATCTGGCACCTTCTCTTTATTGTGGTCGGTGGCCTAGGGTCTTTACTCGGGTCAATACTTGGACCCCTAGTACTTGTACTGTTACCTGAAACGCTACGGGCCTTCGCTGAGTACCGGGAATTTATTTTTGCTTTCGTGTTGCTTTTAACCCTGGTGTACATGCCAGGCGGAATAGCCGGAGCGGTACAGTTATTATCGTATAAGCTTGCAGCAAAGGCTACCCCAAAGGAAGGTGCTGAAACTCAAACAATTCCCATTACTCCAGACTCGGTCGGGGCAGTTAACCTCTTAAAGACCCGTCATAAATTTATTGGTACCGGAGAAACAATCTTGGATGTTGAAGGCCTGTCTCTTTCATTCGGAGGTCTGCAAGCATTACAGGATGTAAACCTAACTATGAAGGAAGGCGAAATACGAGCTCTAATTGGCCCAAACGGTGCTGGAAAAACGACTTTTCTCAATTCTATTTGTAGGGTTTACGATTCCTCAGCTGGAATGGTTCAGTTCCAGGGAAATAATGTATTCAAACTTAAGTCACACAATCTTGTCGGGCTCGGTATAGTACGTACGTTCCAGAACATCCGACTTTTCGATAAAATGACTGTATTAGATAACGTGATGGTCGGCAGGCACGTACACCTTAAACAGGGTTTTTTTGCCGATGTACTGGGCTTGCCAGGAGCACTCTCTGAGAATGCATCCACTCAGAATGAGGCCAAAATATTGCTTAAATATGTCGGCCTAGATATGGTTGCTGACAAGCAAGCATCCTCATTGTCATTTGGCCAACAGCGGCGTCTAGAGTTAGCCCGAGCTCTTTCTGCTGATCCTAAACTTTTACTCCTGGATGAACCAGCTTCCGGCCTTGATAAGCAGGAAATTGAAGAATTGTTATCTATTCTATTTTCTATTAGAGAACATCTTGGGGTTTCTATTCTTCTCGTTGAACACAACATGAACTTCGTGATGGGGGTCGCCGATCGTATCTCCGTTCTTGACCATGGAGTATTGATAGCAGAAGGCACTCCAAAAGAGATGCAGAGTAACCCTAAGGTCATCGAAGCTTATCTGGGCAAGGAAAAAACTTTTGTTAAAGCTTAAAGATATAGACACGCACTATGGCAACATCAAGGCACTGAGGAGTGTCTCGCTTGAAGTACCAGATCGATCAATCGTGACGCTTCTTGGTGCCAATGGCTCAGGTAAAACCACGACGGTAAGAACGATTTCTGGCTTGCACTCTTCATCCAGAGGAACAATAGAATTTGATGGGAAAAGCATCGAGAGGATGAAACCTGAACAAGTGGTCCGACTGGGGGTAAGTCTTGTGCCGCAGGGAAGGCTCTTATTTTCTGAGCTAACAGTTGTTGAAAATCTAGAGCTTGGTGCCTACACTAAAACTATCCGCTCTGAGATCGCCGAAGACTTAGAAAAGGCTTATACACAGTTCCCTATACTCAAAGAACGACGTTTTCAAGATGCTGGCACTCTCAGTGGGGGTCAACAGCAAATGCTCGCAATTGCTCGGAGTCTCATGTCACGCCCAAAACTCCTCATTCTCGACGAACCGTCTCTGGGTCTCGCCCCACTTGTTGTC
>Ga0302127_10001709_pt1 | contig 13093 bp, 13 predicted proteins | sample CB4_SCM_MG_FD_204452 | JGI IMG/M metagenome (GOLD analysis project Ga0302127, IMG submission 204452) | Marine microbial communities from Western Arctic Ocean, Canada - CB4_SCM | ecosystem: Environmental > Aquatic > Marine > Oceanic | place: Canada: Western Arctic Ocean | collected 2017-09-24
CCGGGCAATTGATGTGCCCAACAGGTATTCCCCTTCATAGATCGTGTTGGCACGAAACATTGGAAATACAAAATCACGGACAAATTCCTCGCGGATGTCATCTATATAGATTTCTTTCACACCTAAGACTTCGGCCTTGGCGCGAGCAAGCTCCAATTCCTTGCCCTGTCCAAGATCTGCAGTGTAGGTAACCACTTCACACTGGTAGGTATCCATTAGCCACTTGACGATCACAGAGGTATCAAGTCCTCCGGAATAGGCCAGTACCACTTTCTTGATGTTCGACATTAATTTCTCCTGACGTAAAGAAATAAAAAGAAACAGTTTTACAGGAGCGATTTTAATCGCTTGGCATCAGGACCAAGGCCCCTCCTGCAGAAAAAGGCGAGTATTGTACCTTTCACAGCAAAAATTGCGAGATTTATGGTCCTCGCAACCAGCCAACCTTTACCTGCTATAATGATGCCCGGCAAAATGCCTGTTTTCGGAAAAAAGTAAATTTATGCAGGACATCACCCTCATCAGGCCAGATGACTGGCATCTCCATCTTCGAGACGGGTCTTCACTCGCTGATACAGTCATTCATACAGCCCGTGTTATGGGGCGAGCCATAATCATGCCTAATCTGGCGCCACCCGTCACCACGACTGAGGCAACGCAGGCTTACCGTGACAGGATAATGGCTCACATCCCTGAAGGCAGTGCCTTCCAACCCCTGATGACGCTTTATCTAACTGACAACACCTCCCCTCATGAAATTCAAAAAGCCAAAGACAGTGGTATCGTCTTCGGCATAAAACTTTATCCGGCTGGGGCCACTACCAATTCAGAGTCCGGAGTAACAGACATAACGCTGACCCATGCTGCTCTTGCACAGATGGCCGAATGCCGCATGCCTTTACTAATACATGGTGAATCAACGTCAAGCGATATAGATATTTTTGATCGGGAAAAAGACTTTATCGACAACATTCTTGCCCCCTTGATTGAGCAATTTCCCACGTTGAAAATTGTGTTCGAACATATCACTACAAAAGATGCTGCCGATTTCGTACTTTGCGCAAGTGAAAATATTGCTGCCACTATCACCCCTCAGCATCTGATGTATAACCGTAACCACATGCTGGTTGGTGGGGTAAGACCTCACTATTACTGCCTACCAATTCTGAAAAGAAATACCCATCAACAAGCTTTGCAAGATGCCGTTGTCAGTGGTTCTAATAAATTTTTCCTGGGCACAGACTCGGCACCCCATGCGATTGATCAAAAAGAGTCCAGTTGCGGTTGTGCAGGTTGCTTCACTGCCCACGCCGCCATAGAGCTCTATGCTGAAATTTTTGACGACTTAGGCATCCTCGACAAGCTAGAAGCTTTTGCCAGTTTTCATGGCCCAGATTTTTATAGCCTACCCAGAAATACTGACACCATTACCCTGCGTAAAGAAAACTGGTCAGTGCCTGAGCACTATAGCCTGGGAGACGACAAAGTCATTCCGCTGAATGCTGGCGGTAAATTGCAGTGGTCACTTTAGATCTACACTTAATCAAAACGCCTGTGACCAAATCTTCTTCTGCATCATCCCTTTTAGTTGACCGCTTTCGCGGCTACCTTCCTGTGGTCGTCGATGTGGAATGCGGAGGATTCAATAGCAAAACAGATGCCGTTCTGGAAATAGCAGCAGTCAGCGTCGGGATGGATGAAAACGGCATTCTGGCGCCGCGGGACACCTGGTTTTTCCGTGTTGAACCATTTCCTGGTGCCAACCTGGAAGAGTCTGCGCTGAAATTTACTGGCATAGACCCCCACCACCCTTTGCGCATAGCACACAAGGAGCCTGAAGCATTCAAAGATATTTTTAAAAATATCCGCACGACAATGAAAGAAGAGCACTGCACTCGGGCCATCCTGGTTGGACATAACGCCCATTTTGATCACGGCTTTGTGAACGCAGCCGCTGAACGAAACAATTTAAAACGCAATCCCTTTCATCCTTTTTCAAGTTTGGATACAGCATCCTTGAGTGCCCTGGCGTATGGGCAAACAGTATTATCACGCGCTTGTGAATGTGCAGGCATTGATTTCAATAATGAAGAAGCCCACTCGGCCCGTTATGATGCAGAGAAAACAGCCGAGTTATTCTGCAAAATAGTTAACCGCTGGCACGATATGGGTGGCTGGCCTCTCTGATCGAAGGCTAAAGACGGCTGACCCACAACTCGATTCGTGATAAAAAGGCGATCGCAAGCAGTAATGCTGAATAATTAACAACAGAAGCCATAGCAAAAAGTAAAATGATAAAGCAGTTCCCCCCCAACAACACTTTAGAGACCTGGATGGACTACGTGGGCACCCTGCCGTCCCTGGGTGAGCATTGGGTTGAAACTGCAAAGTTACCGGGTAACCCGGTAATCCTTTCTGACACGCTGGGCGCCAATCTGAAAGCGACAACTGCCCTGGTAGGGACAATACTGCTGTCAAAACGTATTGCCCAACACAGCCCCGAACAAAACATTGGTTTACTCCTGCCCACAACAGCCGGGAGCATGATAGCCAGTATGGCTGTGATAATGCTCGGTAAAACTCTGGTGACATTAAATTACACAGCCCCGATGGACAGCATCGTGTCTGCCATTGAGCAGGCTGAACTGAAAACTATATACACTTCTTCCCGCTTTCTGGATAACCTGAAAACCAGAGGTGTTGATCTGTCCTCACTTTCCGACATGGTCAATATAGTCATGTTGGAAGATTTGCGTGGCGATATTTCACCCTGGGAAAAAGTATCCACAATGATCACGTGTAAACTTTTTTCTGCCTCTCACCTGCGAAAAAAGTTTTGTGCCAGCCCCGACATTGAAAGTACCGCTGTTATCCTTTTCTCCAGTGGCAGTGAAGGTGCTCCAAAGGGTGTCATGCTCAGTCATAAAAATATCCTGGCCAACGTCAAACAGGTAAGCAAAATTCTTAACGCAGATTCAGATGATGTCATCATGGCCAACCTGCCAATTTTTCATTCATTTGGTATGACAGCCTGCTTGTTTCTGTCGATGCTCGAACGCATAAAAATGGTTTGTCATATTGACCCAACCGATGTCGTTGCTAATGCAAAAGCTATCAGGCAACACAAAGCCACATTATTATTTGGCACATCCAGTTTTTTCCGGTTGTACATAAAGAACAAAAAAGTCAGCGCTGAGGACTTAGCCAGCCTTAAGATCACGATTGCCGGTGCAGAAAAGCTGCAAACAAAAATCAGTGCGGCATTTACCCAACGTTTTGGCAAAGTAGTATATGAAGGCTACGGCTGCACAGAGCTCTCCCCTGTAGCCTGTGTCAACACACCGTTTGAGAATATTGAACAACCACACCTCAATGACAACAACAAACCAGGCACCGTTGGCAAACCTATCCCTGGAACACAGGTGCGTATTGTCGACCCAGACACCCTTGAAGAGCTGCCCCTGGGTACTGCGGGCATGATCATGGTGGCTGGCCCCCAAGTCATGCAGGGCTATCTCAATAATGATGCACTGACCAATCAGGTTTTGGTAGAACAAGACGGGCTGCGCTGGTACATCACTGGTGACAAAGGTTACCTGGATGAGGACAATTTTCTTATCATCGAGGATCGCTATGCGCGCTTCGCTAAAGTCAGCGGGGAAATGATTGGGCTTGGCACTATCGAACAGACTTTACTCAAGGTACTGGGGAACAATGATGATCTGGAAGACATTGAAGTAATGGCTGTCAGTATCCCGGATGAAAAAAAGGGGGAGATCATTGTTATCCTTTCCACCACTGAACTTGTTGAAAAGGATTTAAGACCAAAACTATTGGCAGGCGGACTAAATAACCTTGCCCTACCCACTTCCTATATCCAGGTGGACTCATTGCCCTCGCTGGGCTCCGGTAAAGCAGATTTTGCCACTGCCAAGGAAGTCGCCAAGCAAGCTTTATTTATCAAGAACGCCTGAATACGCTAAGTTCGACCCCTTTTCCGGCCTCACCTCATTACTCCCGTTATTCCCAAATAATGCCCAAACATTATATTTGACAATGATTCTCATTAAGCTTAGCATTCTCATCTGCACTCAGTACAAATTGGATAATTCACATCATGTACGTTTGTCTCTGCAAAGCTGTCACTGACCGCCAGATCAAGGAATTCGTCAATGACGGCGCCGGTACCTTCGAAGACGTCTGCAAAGAGCTCGGCGTAGCCTCGCAGTGCGGTAAATGCAGCCAGCTAGCTCAGAACATCATTGAAACCAGTATTAATAAGACTCCTTTTGAACCCGCCAGCTGATTTTATAGTTTTCAGAATGGTTTCCAGATAAGTTCGCTGAATAGTTCTCTAATTAGTCCAATAAATAGCTCCCTGCTCCACCCTCGCCTTTTGCTTTAATTCGGTTCACTTTCAATCCGGTGTTTTTCAGGCTGATACAAATGCGACCAAGAAGCATTCTTATTCTCATTTTCTTCTTATAAATTAATAACTTAGAAATATTTTCTACTAGACATTTCGAGCTTTTACAGGCAGAATGCTAGGTAGATTTTCACCATAAATGGCACGGGAAAAAGCATGAAAGGCGACAGCAAGGTAATCGAGCATCTCAACAAAGTACTAGGAAATGAACTGGTAGCCATCAATCAGTATTTCCTGCATGCCAAGATGTTTGAAGACTGGGGCCTTAAAGAATTAGCAGACTTCACTCGCCATGAATCCATAGATGAAATGAAGCATGCAGATCAGATCATCGACCGTATCCTCTTTTTGGAAGGCCTCCCCAACTTACAGGACCTGGGAAAACTGCATATAGGCGAAGATACCGAAGAAATATTGAATTGCGATCTGAACCTGGAAATGCAAGCAATTCCAGATTTGCGTGATGCCATCGCCTACTGTGAAGAAGTACGTGATTTTGTGAGTCGTGATTTATTTCAGACCATACTTGACGATGAAGAAGAGCACGTGGACTGGTTGGAAACCCAGCTGGGCTTAATCGAAAAGATGGGTATCCAGAATTACCTGTCAGAAAAAATGGAAGACGGCGGTAATTAAGTCCTTCGAAAATAAGTGAAAATAATAATAAATAAAAAAGGCAGCTATATAGCTGCCTTTTTTATGCCTGACTCAATTCTGGATTCATTGTCTGATCGTTATACAATTTACGCCAATGCAAGTAACCAAAAATCACAATAATCAGATAAACAGCAAATAGAATGGCGGTCGGATACAAGCCACGATCGATGTAGAGGTAAATAGAAATACCGTCGATCACAAACCAGTAAATCCAGTTTTCCAGAACTTTCCAGACAATCATGAAAGTAGTTAACACACTGGCCCAGGTGGTAAAAGAATCCAGGTAGGGCCAGGCTGCACCGGTGAATATTTGCAGTAAATAACCACTTACAATGGCTGCAAATATCAGTACAGCAATAATGACGCCATGTTGCCAACCTTGCAGTGTACGAATAGGGACACCTGTTTTCTCTTCCCCGCTATAGCGCCAGGTACACCACCCCACCACAGCCATCAACACGTAAAACACGTTCAGTATTGATTCCATCAATAAACTGACATCCCATAGGATGACAGAAAAAATAGCAGAGCTTACAAAGGCGCAGTACCAACAAGCAATGTGTCCACATGCTGCCAGCAGCAAGTAAGCGATAGCTAGGATGACGGCAATAATTTCCAGGGTGAACAAGGACCGGTCTGCTACGTTGATCAGGTAATGTTATTCAATTTCTGAATAAAACCCGCTGACGTGCAGTTTAACTAACACGTCTTGCTCACCATGGTTATTAAAATACCAGCCATGACCGCCCGTATAAGGCGCTGTCATCGCGCCGTTACCCTTACCCTCGTTATGCATCTTGTAAAACATCAGCAGGCCCTTGCCGTCCACGGGATCGGTATGGCCATGAAACTCGACGTCCACTAATTCTGGTGCTGCCATGTCGGCAGTCCATGTGTAAACGATGGCATCGCCTTTTATCATATTGATAGAAAATTCAAAGTCTCTAAATGCGGGTACCAGAATTTCAAAGTCACCCTCATGGAACGAGGTTTCTGATTCGGAAAAAATACCCTCTAATAAAGGCTCTTCCAGCCATTCAGTTTGGGCCTGAACAAGGGTGGGTGCCAATAATAGTGATACAGATAATATGATTCTTTTTAACATAGGGGTGTCCTCAAGACTTGGTAGTATTATCCGTCTAGTTCATGGCCGGGAATAAATTTGGCAACAAAAACCTGGCGACCATGTGTAGCATAACTCCAGGCAATCATCTCCTTTAAAGTATCCATAACTAAATCGTAATCGCCATGAATTATAGTGGAAGTCGGGGATGTATCGATCAGCAGGCCGTCTTTTTTATTTAACTGAACAATAAAATCCTTTATCAGCGATTTATAAACCTCGTTGAAGGGATACATGCTTAATTCTACAGTTATTTTCACTAGAACAATCCTTTATTGACTAATGTGCGCTAGGTTTGAGAATAAAGTATGTAACCTTTCCCCCTTCGCCCACAATGACATGATGGGGCACTCCTGAAGGAATATGCACTACATCCCCTTTTGCAATCCGTCCGGTTTATGCATAAGAGCTAGCCTAATATTTACTTTATGTATTGAGATGAGTGTACTGCGGCTGACGGTTTAATTCTATGGCTGGACAAAAGTTCTACGAAGAGATTATACCGCGAAGGAATTCAGCAAAATTTTATTCGGGACTAACGTTCCTCCTACATACAAAATCCTATTACAGAATATCCTGTGTACCTGGTTTGCTATGCCGCTTCCACATAACATTCAATATCACTCCGACCAATACCAGCACCATACCTGCATAGGTCATCAGGTTAAAGCCTTCTCCAAATAAAGCATATCCAAGGAAAATGGAATAAACAATACCGGTATAATTCATAACGGACACTGTAGATATTTCTGCTAATTGGTATGCACGGGTCATAAAGTACTGAGCAACTTGACTGGTAATGCCTACCATCAATAAGAAAAACCATTCCCAACCTGCCGGCTGCACCCAGAACAATAAGCACCAGAGTCCTGTGACTGGCAAACACACAAAAGGAAAATAAAAAATAATGACCAACGGGTGTTCAGTGGTAGAAAGTTTACGCACACAGTTATAGGCCACGCCCATGAATACAGAGGTGATGATGCCGACAATCAAATGAAACAGAGAGACCCTGGCATCAAACCCCTGAATGACCAGAATGCCCGCAAAGCTAACTGCAAAAAAAACAAATTGCAGTGGGCTGACTTTTTCCCGGACAAACCAGATGCCAATAATAGTAGTAGCAATTGGCGCCAGATAAGTCAGCGTAGAAGCCGTAGCAAGGGGGATTTCCTGGATCAGGTAAAAGTTTAATGACAGGGCAATGGCCCCTGCCACGCCGCGCATTGTCAGCATGGCTTTGTTATTGCCGAAAATCGCCACACCAGCACGCTTCAATCCCCAGAAGCATAGAGCAATGGAAATAACAGCGCGAAAAAAAATAATTTCCAATGGCGGGATTCCAGGCACCAGCTTCACAAATACTGTCATCAGAGAAAACAGCAAAGTGGCAGTGGCCATGTACAATACGCCACGGATAGCATTAGTCATAGGAAAATCTGGGGGAGAAAAAGAATGCGGATTGTACGCACCATTTTTGTTTAAGGCAAAAAGCAAGGCAAATAGAAAGGAAAAGAGTCTAACGAAATGTATCGGTTTATAGTTTAGAAACTAAGTACCAAGACAATAACTTTTTTAAAATCTAACCCGCACTCCAGCTGCCGCCGTGCGCGCTTTGTTAGGACGCGCACCATAGGGATGTCTACCCAAAATATCTTCCTGGTCCGTGAGGTTTTCAATACGCCCAAAAATATTAATATTGTCAGACAATTGATAGTTCACTGACAGATCCAGAGTTAATGTGTCATCGGTTTTTTCAGTTAACTGACACGAAGCCCGCACACAGACTTCGTCGACATAATTGGCACTCAGCGACATTCCCCATTGGAGCGCTTCATAGCCCAGTGAGACGCGGTACTGGTCTTCAGGAATATAAGGAATGGGATCCCCTGCTTTGACATCACCAAAGAAAGCGGTGTCTGCAATATTCGTATCAAACTGCCCATCTATCCAGGTATAGGTCAACATGAAAGGGATTGAATAATTACCGGACTGACTAAAATCAGTACTGAGGAGAAATTCCAGGCCACTTACAGTGGCGGCATCACCATTAAAGGCATCTCCTATGTCGCAGTTCGTGCCTGATGAGGCCGTACAAACTCCCAACAAATTTTCGTAATCACTCAGGAACCAGATGGCTTCTGCATTTGTTCGCTCATCCTGAAAACGCATGCCAAATTCATAATTAAGCGCTTCCTCTTCTGCAACGCCAGGCGAGTTAGTTGGTGCAGTAAATCCTTTGTGCATGCCGCCCAGTACCACCAGGTGTTCAGTCAGCGCATAACTGGCACCTAAACCCGGCAACCATATCTGTGCATCATTGTCCCTGCCATCGCGATAAGCACGCTCAGTGCTTCCGATGTAGCGCGTACGGGAAAGCTGTATATCTTCATAACGTACTCCTGGGGTAAATACCCAGTTGCCCCATTCAATTTGATCGTAAATATGAAAAGCTAATGCATCAGCATTTTGTACTCTATTGCCTGCGGCACCCATGACACCAATATCATTTAAAACAAGAGCGCCGTCCAACTGCTGAAAAGAGGAATCATATTGCAGCCTATCTTCTTCATCCCGGTGTATCCGAACACCAGCCTGAAAACTGTGAGAACTGTCCCCTATATTGCCTTCCAAGTTCAAACCAAACTGAATACCACGGGAGTAATAGTCCCTGCTGTTCGCACGCACATCGATGCTTCCAGGTGCCGTGTCTAAATCACCGGCCAAAATGGCCTGAAGCTGATCTGTTGTGAATCCATCACGGCCATTCCCCAGATTAATATCACTGATAATACCGGCCCAACTGGTACGACTTAGACTGTCCGCATTATTACTGCCATCCAGATCAATGCCTTCAGTCTTGTACCAGTTACGAACATGTTCATTGTTATAGGCTGTGGCATTCAGAGTTAAGTCGGGCGATGCGGCAAATTCATAGCGCAGTACTATCTGCTCATGTTCTGTGTTGATGTTATCCAGACCTGATAAACCATAGCGACGGTAGGCATTCGCCGAAAAATCTATATCGGTAAGGCCAAGATAACTCTGGTTTGAATCCTGCTGAGCATATTGCAGTTTCAACTCGGCCTTATGCCGAGAATCGAAAGGCGCCCATGCCAGTTTTACCGTGTAGTCCTCAACATCCAAACCCGTATCGGTATTACTGCGATCGATAGTCTGAAAACCATCCGAGCGCCACTGATGAGTTTCCACTAGAACGCCAAATCCCTCCTCATTGTAACCACCGTAGGTCGCATGCATTCTGTAGGTTGCATCCTCACCCCCTTCCACCAGCAAATTCCCCCGACTATTTATCGGTATTGGAGTGGAAATCATGTTCAAAGCCCCGCCAATAGTAAGAGGCCCTTGAGAAATTGCGGCAGGGCCTTTTACAACTTCAAAGCCAGTCATACGACCTGCTGTTGGAAAATAATAGGCAGAAGGTGCTGCATAAGGCGCTGGCGCTATAAGCACATTGTCCTCCAACAACGTAATACGGCTGGAACGCTCAGAGGCTACACCACGAATACTGATATTTGGCCTGAGTCCATAGCCATCCTCCACTTGAATCGATACACCGGGAATTTCCCGCGCAATGCGCTGCACGTCGGAATAGGCAAAGACAGCAAGCTGTTCGCTGTCAATGTAGTGGGCAGAACCAGGCAAACGATTAATTTTTTCAGTGCCACCGGTGATCAGGATTTCTTCAAGGAATGGATTCTGATTATCCTGCTGGGCAAAAAGAGGCGTCGCCATAATTGGCAACACCACCGCAAAGACAAGTGGGGGTACAACTGAAAATTTCATCGATACACTCCTGATTAAAATAAATTTCAATGATCTAGCTCATCCAGGTGAACCTGATCCACGAGAAATATTTTAATCTAAATGAGAATCATTATCAATATTATTTGTGTTATGTTTTGAGAAAATAAAAAGAGCATAAAAAAGCCGGGAAGACTGCCCTTCCCGGCTCTGGTAAAAATTATTGCGAGCGCGTCTTAAACTTGTGCGTCACCCTCTCCTTCCACCGATTCTTCAGCGACTTCTCCTCTGCTCGCTGCGGATTCATCAAGGAGGGTTTTTAGCTCACCCTTCTGATACATGTCGACCATGATGTCGCAGCCACCGACTAATTCACCGTCAACAAATAACTGAGGAAAAGTTGGCCAGTCAGACACTTTTGGCAAATTGGAACGGATATCAGGATTGGACAGAATATCCACATAAGCGAATTTCTGACCACAGGCCATCAGAATCTGCACAGTCTGTGCTGAAAATCCGCACTGAGGTGCATTGGGATTACCCTTCATATAAAGAATGATAGGGTTGTTGTTAATTTGATCCTGAATAACGGTTTCGATGGGTTTTTCTGTACTGGCTTCAGTGGTCATGGAAGTCCTGATGCTATCTAAAGGTGGATAGAAATAAATTGAGGCGAATAAGTTAAGTGGGTACATCTTACCTGATTTCAAGTTTCAACGCAGGCAATTTATTCTACGTTAACTAGGCAAGCCCCTAATTTTTATGCGGTTTTATATAAAAGCATATACCTACTTGAATTAAGATAAGGCGATATCAATACAACCCTGAAGCCCGGGAGTTGAATTAAGGACGGGCCTGATTAACTCTCTTTCATTTACCCTCGCCCATACGACATTGATAAAAATAGCCATAGCCGACATTAATCTATCTTCACTAATTAGCCCTTGCTCTTAATGGAAACAGGCCATGTCAGCATGCCTGAAAATAATAGTAGCTGCCTGATCAGTGCTCTGCCGAATTTCCAAACCAACAAAAATAAGCCCCACCACTAAAGCGAGGGCAAAAATGATTTAGCCGACAAGGGCGAATTCCTTGAGCTTTTTCTTCATGTCTTTTGCCTATTATTTCTTCTACATTCGCGGCTAGAGCCGCTCCTACGGGAAGCAGGTAATGTCCGTAGGAGCGGCTCTAGCCGCGAATAAAGTTTTAAGCAATATACATAGAAGAAACTTAAACTGCGACCTACGTAGCACCACCCCAACCACCACCACCCGGTGTTTGAATAAGCAGGCTATCACCTTGTTTGACTGACAATGAAACTTTCCCTGGCAATGTTTTTCCATCCAATGAATTTTCGCCCGGTACTCCGCTGTGTCCGCCATTCAATCCCCAGGGTCCATGAGATCTTCTTTCTGTAAGCAGACTTAGTTCTGCATCCGCTAGAAATTCATACTCCCTGACCAGCCCATCCCCACCGGATTGTTTGCCTGCCCCGCCACTGCCATCACGAATTTCATAACGATTGATTCGCAATGGGTAATGCATCTCCACACTTTCCACCGGTGTATTCAAAGTATTAGTCATATGGGAATGGCGTGCACTGATGCCTGGATGTTTTGGCCCACCGCCATGGCCGCCAGCCAAGGTTTCATAGTAGTCCCATTCATTTCCAGTTTCTCGACTACCCATAGCGATGTTATTCATACTGCCCTGGCTAGCTGCAGGTATCCGGTCGGGTATTGCTTTCTCAAGGGCGCCCAGCACTACATCAACTATACGCGTTGAAGTTTCCACATTACCCGCCGCCACTGCAGCAGGGTGATTAGCATTTACCAGGGAGCCTTTAGGAGCACTGATCTGAATGGGACGAAACAGCCCTCCGCAAGCCGGGGCATAATCGGGCATCAAACATCGAAAACAGTAGTACGCGGCGGCGGCAACAACTGGCAACGGGCAATTAATATTGCCGGATACCTGGTCAGCAGTGCCTGAAAAATCAACTTCAATTCCCTGGTTTTGAACATGAAGTGATACACGTATGGCGATGTCCTGATTGCCCAACCCGTCATCATCCATAACATCTTCAAAGGCATAAAGCCCAGACGGGATTGTTCCCAGGCAGGCCAAAGCGACTCGCTCACCATAGTCATTAAGTTCGATCAATCCCTGGTGGAATGCATCCAAACCAAACTTACGAATCAATTCCTGCAATCTAAGTACACCGGCATTAACCGAGCTAACTTGAGCGGCCATATCACCATTGAGATGAAAATTATCTTTTTGCCCATGTATGGGTGTCAGTGACCGCCATAATGTCTGATTCAATTCGCCTTTGTGCAACAGAAATTGAGGAGAAATAATTATTCCTTCCTCTTCTAATAAGTGAGTAATGGGCATAGATCCCGGTGACTCGGAACCAATATTGGCATGATGCGCTCTGTTTACTGCAAAGCCCTGCAGTTTTCCTTCCAACATCACAGGCGCCACTATTGTTACATCTGGCAAATGTGTTCCACCCAGATAGGGATCATTCAAAACCAGAACATCCCTTTCTGCCCATTCAAACTGTCCAACGATATCGGCCATGGCATACGCCATACTGCCAAGATGGACCGGGATGTGAGCCGCCTGAGCACAGAGCTCGCCTTTCTGATCAAACAAGGCGCAAGAGTAATCCAGACGGTCTTTGATATTCGGAGAAAAAGCTGTGCGCCTGAGTACCACGCCCATTTCGTCACAGATAGCTTCCATGCGGGAGACGAATAAACTGAGTTCGATGGCATTCATGATCTTTGATTATAAATGAGGCTTCTATTTAAGTCGTTTTATTCGGGATGCAAGATACAGGATGCAGGATACAAGAAGATCCTCTTGAATCCTGCATCCTGTATCTTGCATCTGGACAGCTATTAGCTTGCAGCAACTAGTATGTTTCTTTAGAATCGCCTCCCTTCGGGCCTCTTTAGCTGCCCTTTTCCTTTTTATGGGGTGCTGAAAATGGCTGACTCAAACGCGCTAATGACAACTTATAACCGAATACCGGTAGAGTTTGTGCGCGGGGAAGGCTCATGGGTTTTTGACCGTGATGGCAATAAATACCTCGATGCCATTGCCGGTATCGC
>Ga0302127_10001711_pt1 | contig 13091 bp, 8 predicted proteins | sample CB4_SCM_MG_FD_204452 | JGI IMG/M metagenome (GOLD analysis project Ga0302127, IMG submission 204452) | Marine microbial communities from Western Arctic Ocean, Canada - CB4_SCM | ecosystem: Environmental > Aquatic > Marine > Oceanic | place: Canada: Western Arctic Ocean | collected 2017-09-24
GGCTTCCGGCGGAATCTTGTCGTAGACGTCTTCTTCGCCGTCGTCAGACAGGATCGTCACGACACGTTCGCGGCCCTCGGCTTCACCCATGCGGATGACACCAGAGGTGCGAGCGAGCAATGCCTTGCCCTTGGGTGAGCGAGCTTCGAAGAGCTCGACCACTCGGGGGAGACCGCCGGCGATGTCCTTGCCCGCCACACCACCGGTGTGGAAGGTACGCATCGTCAGCTGAGTACCGGGCTCGCCGATGGACTGAGCGGCAATGACGCCGACAGCCTCGCCGATTTCGATGTTGCCACCGGTGGCGAGCGACATGCCATAGCTGGCCCGCGAGATCCCGAACTCGCTGTCATCGGTGAGCGGTGAAAGCGTCCGGACACGAGTGATCGACTCGTCGTCGCGCATCGCTTCGCTCATCGGGTCCGAGATCATGGTTGCCTGGGCGAAGACCGTGCCATCGGACAGGGTCACGTCTTCCGCGAGCACTCGGCCATTCAGTCGAGTCTCGAGGTAGGTGCGCCTGTAGCTGTCGCCTGGGTTCTTCGCGTCCGGGCCGACGTAGTTGCCCTCGGCATCGAAGTAGCCATCAGGCTGAACGTCGTCGATCCATGCGGACCGAACGGGGGTGCCGTCGGCGAACGGGTCGCGGTCGTTGATGATGACTTCCTGGGACACGTCGACGAGTCGACGGGTGAGGTAGCCCGAGTCAGCAGTACGCAGCGCCGTATCGACGAGGCCCTTACGGGCACCAGGCGTAGCAATGAAGTACTCGAGCATCGCGAGACCTTCACGGAAGTTGCTCTTGATCGGACGAGGAATCATGTCGCCACGTGGGTTGGCCACGAGGCCACGCATGCCCGCGATTTGGCGGACCTGCATCATGTTCCCTCGAGCACCGGAGCCGACCATCATGTCGATGGGGTTGAAGGCCTCGGCCTTGAGTCCTTCTTCCATGCGGTTCTTGACTTCTTCGGTGGCGGAAGTCCAGATTTCGACTTCCTTCTGGCGACGCTCACCATCGGTGATGATGCCCCGATTGAACTGTTGCTCGACCTTGTCGGCTTCTTTTTCGTGCCGTTCGAGAATCTCTGCCTTTTCCGGTGGCGTCTTGACGTCGTCAACCGACACCGTGACACCTGAGCGCATAGCCCAGTGGAAACAGAGGTCCTTGAGGGCATCGAGACTGCGAGCGACGTGCGCCTTCGCGAAGTTCCGTGCCAACTCGTCGACGAGGTCGCCCATCTCGCGCTTGGTGACGCGATTGTTTACGAAGGGGAACTCGTCGGGCAGCGTGTCGTTGAACATCACACGGCCAACCGTGGTCTTGATATAGGTCGCGCCCGAACCGTTCGCGGGCGTGTCGATCATCTTCGGGCCACGGAACTCGATCACCGTATGCAACGTGACTTCGTTGGCTTCGAGGGCTCGCTCAAGCTGGTCCATGCGTCGGAACACACGTCCCTCACCGAGAGCGCCATGGACAATTTCGGTCAAGTAGAACGCACCGATGATCATGTCCTGGGTGGGCACGGTCAACGGTCGACCGTTGGCGGGCGACAAGATGTTGTTGGCGCTGAGCATCAGCACCCGGGCTTCTGCCTGGGCTTCTGCGGACAGCGGCAAGTGCACGGCCATCTGGTCACCATCAAAGTCCGCGTTGAATGCGGTACAGACGAGCGGATGCAGCTGGATGGCTTTGCCCTCGACCAAGACCGGCTCGAATGCCTGGATGCCGAGACGGTGCAGCGTAGGTGCACGGTTGAGCATCACCGGGTGTTCTTTGATGACGTCTTCGAGCACTGTCCATACTGCGGGACGGCGGCGTTCGACCATGCGCTTGGCCGACTTGATGTTCTGCGCCATCTCCTCGTCGACGAGCTTCTTCATCACGAAGGGCTTGAAGAGTTCGAGGGCCATCAGCTTGGGCAGGCCGCACTGGTGCAGCTTGAGCGTCGGGCCGACCACGATGACCGAACGGCCCGAGTAGTCGACACGCTTGCCCAGCAAGTTCTGACGGAACCTGCCCTGCTTGCCCTTGAGCATGTCGCTCAAAGACTTGAGGGGACGGTTGCCCGGGCCTGTCACAGGACGACCACGACGCCCATTGTCGAACAAGGCGTCAACGGCTTCCTGCAGCATGCGCTTTTCGTTGTTGACGATGATCTCGGGGGCACCGAGGTCGAGCAGACGCTTGAGGCGGTTGTTGCGGTTGATGACGCGGCGGTAGAGGTCGTTGAGGTCCGATGTCGCAAAGCGGCCACCGTCGAGCTGGACCATTGGGCGCAGTTCCGGTGGGATCACCGGAACAACGTCGAGGATCATGGCTCGGGGATCGTTGATCCGGCGCCCGTTGTCATCGCGGCGATTGAACGCCGTAAGGATCTTGAGGCGTTTGATCGCCTTCTGCTTGCGCTGAGCGCTGAGCGGCCGCTGACCTTCTGGCGGATCGATGTTGAGGCGAAGCTTGACCTCTTCGTCGTCGAAGTCCAGCTTCTCAATGAGCTGGGCAATAGCGTCGGCGCCCATGCCACCTTCGAAGTACTCGCCGTAGCGGTCTTCGAGCTCACGCCACAGCATTTCGTCTTCGATGATCTTGCGGCCGAAGAGATCCTTGAACTCTTCGAAGGCACGCTCGACGAGCTCGAGTTCGGCCTCATACTGTTCGCGAATCGCAGCGAGGTCCTTCTCGGCCTGCTTGGCGCGGGCCTTGAGTTCAGACTCTTTGGCACCCTCGGCTTCGAGTTCACCGAGTTCGGCCTCGAGCTCTTCTTGGCGCTCGGCCAGGCGGAGCTCGCGCTCCTTTTCGATGGCTTCCTTCTCTTCGAGCATCTCTGCTTCGAGGTTCGGGAGGTCTTCGTCGCGCTTTTCCTCGTTGACCCAAACCACGAGGCTGGCGGCGAAGTAGATGACCTTCTCGAGCTGCTTGGCCTTGAGTTCTTCTCGGGGCTCAGTGCCCATGAGGAGATAGGCAAGCCACGAACGGGTGCCGCGGAGGTACCAGATGTGGACTGCAGGAGCGGCCAGCTCGATGTGGCCCATGCGCTCGCGCCGGACCTTGGAGCGCGTCACCTCGACGCCGCAGCGCTCACAGATGATGCCCTTGAAACGGATGCGCTTGTACTTGCCACACGCACACTCCCAGTCCTTTTGGGGACCGAAGATCTTCTCGCAGAAGAGTCCGTCCTTCTCAGGCTTGAGCGTGCGGTAGTTGATGGTCTCGGGCTTCTTCACTTCGCCGTTGGACCATGTGCGGATCGAGTCGGCCGTAGCCAAGCCGATTTTGAGCTGATCGAAGTCGTTGACATCCAGCATTGTTTCGCTCCTTCTGCTCAGCGCGCCTGGCGGGCGGCTTCGCGGGCGGCATCTTCTTCGTCGGACCCACGTTCGGGCCGGCTCAAGTCGATGCCGAGTTCCTCAGCAGTTCTGAACACGTCTTCGTCGATCTCTCGCATCTCGATCTCGCGACCAGCGAGGTCGAGAACTTCGACGTTCAGACATAGGGCCTGCATTTCCTTGATGAGCACCTTGAAGCTCTCAGGAATCCCAGGCTCGGGGATGTTGTCGCCCTTCACGATGGCTTCATAGACCTTGACTCGGCCAAGCACGTCGTCGGACTTGATGGTCAGGAGCTCTTGGAGGCAGTAGGCAGCGCCGTACGCCTCGAGGGCCCAAACTTCCATTTCACCGAAGCGCTGGCCACCAAACTGGGCCTTACCACCAAGCGGTTGCTGGGTGATCATGGAGTAGGGACCCGTTGAGCGGGCGTGAATCTTGTCGTCCACGAGGTGGGCCAGCTTCAAGATGTACATGAAGCCGACCATCACGGGGTTGTCGAACTTCAGTCCGCTACGGCCGTCGTAGAGATCGGCCTTGCCGTCTCGGCGAATCAGACGTTCGCCATTGGCAGCCTCGGGGTTGAGGTTCTCGAGGATCGACTGAATGGTCGGATGCTTACCGGCCTGGTCGACCTCGTCCCACTTCGCGCCATCAAACACCGGCGTTGACACGAGCGTCGACGGCCGAGTGGTGGGACGGGTCTTGCGGGCCGTGTTGGAAACGGGCTCTTCGCCAACGACGCTGCCCTCCATCTTCCAACCCCACCGTGCGCCATAGCCGAGGTGCGCCTCGAGGACCTGCCCGATGTTCATACGGGACGGAACGCCGAGCGGGTTCAAGACAATGTCGACGGGAGTGCCGTCAGCCATGAACGGCATGTCCTCGATCGGCAAGATAATGGAGATGACGCCCTTGTTGCCGTGACGGCCGGCGAGCTTGTCGCCGACGCTGATCTTGCGGCGTTGAGCCACATAGACACGGACCAATTGGTTGACGCCCGGGGGGAGCTCATGCTGATCGTCGCGGCTGAATACCTTGACGTCGATGACCTTGCCGGTCTCGCCGTGGGGCACCTTGAGCGATGTGTCGCGGACTTCACGGGCCTTCTCGCCGAAGATCGCCCGGAGGAGCCGCTCTTCGGGAGTGAGCTCGGTTTCGCCCTTGGGCGTGACCTTGCCGACCAGAACGTCCCCGGGGCTGACCTCGGCGCCGATGCGGATGATGCCGCGTTCGTCGAGGTCGGCCAGGATTTCCTCGGAGAGGTTCGGAATGTCACGCGTGATCTCTTCGGGTCCGAGCTTGGTGTCACGGGCATCGATTTCGTGCTCGTGAATGTGGATCGACGTAAGCACGTCGTCCTTCACCAAACGCTCGCTCAAGATGATCGCGTCTTCGAAGTTGTAGCCCTTCCAGGGCATGAAGGCGACGAGGAGATTCTTACCGAGCGCCAGTTCGCCGTAGTCGGTAGAGGGGCCATCGGCGACGATGTCGCCCTTCTTCAGACGGTCACCCTCGGCCACGCGTGGCTTCTGGTTGATGCAAGTGTCCTGGTTCGAGCGCTCAAACTTGAGCAAGCGGTAGATCTTCTTGCCAAGCTTTTTGTACTCGATGGTGATCGTGCTGCCATCGACGTCGGCCACGATGCCGTCGTCTTCGGCGAGCAGCATGTCTGCCGCGTCAAACGCTGCACGCTTTTCGATGCCGGTGCCGATGTAGGGAGCCTCGGCTCGCACCAGAGGCACCGCCTGGCGCTGCATGTTGGCGCCCATCAGGGCACGGTTGGCATCGTCGTGCTCGAGGAATGGAATCAGCGCGGTAGCGACTGAAACGATCTGGCGAGGCGAGACGTCCATGAGCTGGACTTGGTCCGGTGGCACATAGGAGATCTCGGTGGTGGCACCGAAGAAGACCTCTTGTTCGAGCTGGGCACTGAGGCCCTGCAACGTTGCCGCCTGGGGCGAACGACGAACGAGGACTCGTTCGTTGACGAACCTGCGGTTCTCGTCGACCTTGGCGTTGGCCTGCGCAACGACGTAGAGCTCTTCTTCGTCTGCTGCGAAGTAGACGATCTCGTCGGTGACCTGCCCGTCCTTCACGATCCGGTACGGCGACTCGATAAATCCGAAGCTGTTGACCCGACCAAAGCTGGCGAGCGCGCCGATGAGGCCAATGTTGGGGCCCTCAGGCGTTTCGATCGGACACATACGGCCGTAGTGGCTGAAGTGGACGTCTCGAACCTCGAAGCCTGCTCGTTCTCGCGAGAGACCGCCCGGGCCGAGCGCTGAGAGGCGTCGACGGTGTGTGAGGCCCGACAGCGGGTTGACCTGGTCCATGAACTGCGACAGCTGCGATGTTCCGAAGAACTCCTTGATAGCAGCGACCACAGGCCGGATGTTGATGAGTGTCTGGGGCGTGATTGCCTCGACGTCTTGGGTGGTCATGCGCTCACGCACGACCCGCTCCATACGGCTGAGGCCGATCCGAACCTGGTTCTGGATGAGCTCACCGACGCTACGAATACGACGGTTGGCGAAATGGTCCTGGTCGTCGAGGCGGTAACCCGGCTCGAACTTCATCAGGTGCAGCAGGTAGCTACACGCTGCGAGAACCTCGGCCGGCGACAACACGGACTGGTCGGGGTCGGGGCGCTCGAGGTCGAGACCAAAGAGCTCTTCGAGCTTGTCGATTTCAGGGCCGAGCTTGCGGTTGAGCTTGTAGCGACCGACACGGGAAAGGTCGTAGCGGCGGCTCTCGAAGAACGCGTTGCGGAAGTAGTTGCGTGCGGACTCGACCGAAGGCGGCTCGCCTGGACGGGCACGCTTGTAGATCTCGAGCAGCGACTCTTCTTGGCTGAGAGCGACTTCTTTCTCGAGCTCCTTTTCGTACTGGGGCTCGAGGAAGCTGAAGTGCTTCACGAACGCCGGCAAGAAGCCAGGTGCGTTCTCTTCGTCGAAACCGAGGGCACGAATGAGCGTGAACAGGCTGAGGCGACGCTTGCGCGCTATGCGGGTACCCGCCGTCGGGTCCTTGCCGGGCTTCTGCTCGACATCGAATTCGATCCACTCGCCGCGGTAGGGATGAATCGTGCCGGTCACCAGCTGGTGCTTGGTGAGGTTACGCAAGCGGTAGCGCTCACCCGGCTGGAAGATGACACCCGGAGAGCGGACAAGCTGCGACACGACGACACGCTCGGTGCCGTTGACCACGAAGGTGCCCTTGTCGGTCATCATGGGGAAGTCGCCCATGAAGACGGTCTGCTCTTTGATCTCGCCAGTGTTGGCGTTCATGAACCGGGCGCGCACGAAAATCGGCGCCGCGTAGGTCATGTCCTTCTCTTTGCACTCCTCAACGGAGAACTTCGGAGGGGGACGAAGATCTTCGTCGTTGGGATCGAACTCCAGCTCCAGTTGAAGGGTTTCGGAGAAATCCTTGATGGGACTGATGTCGCTGAAGGTGTTAGCTAACCCTTCATCGAGGAACCATTTAAATGATTCTCGTTGAATGGCGATGAGGTCCGGAAGCTCCAGGACATCGTCAAGATTGGCAAACGAATAGCGCTCACGAGTGCGAGACACGGGTCACTCCTCAGATGAGAATGAGGGACGGGAGGACGATCAAGGCGTAACCGCTGGCCGAAGCTGCCGTGCTGAAGCCGATTTCTTGACGGTTAGCGCCACTGAATGCCGCGGAAACGCGCAAAAACCCGGAACCGGAAGGTCGGGGGCAGAAACACGGCGAACACGGCAAAGGGAAGTCTACGCCCAAATCACACGAACGCGCACTATACGCGCCCGAGAAACGTAATGTCTGGGCAGACAGAGTTCAACCGGGCCGAGGCCTCGTGAGTTCGAAGGGTAAACCCCCGAAGCCACTCGGTCAAGGTTTGGGCCGGTTGTGGGTGTGCTCGAATGTTGATGGTGGCGAGGCGCCAAGGGCGCCCGGCCACCATCACAAACGGAATTGTTACTGAAGCTCCACCGAGGCACCTGCGGCCTCAAGGGACTCCTTGGCCTTCTCGGCATCGCCCTTGGACGCACCTTCGAGGATGGCCTTGGGAGCGGACTCGACGAGTTCCTTGGCCTCTTTGAGGCCCAGGCTCGTGAGTGCACGAACTTCCTTGATGACGTTGATCTTCTTCTCGCCGGCGCCCATGAGCACCACGTCGAAGCTGTCCTTTTCCTCAACACCAGGAGCAGCATCGCCGCCACCAACTGGTGCGGCCGCCACTGGGGCAGCTGCGCTCACGCTGAACTTCTCCTCAAATTCACCGAGCAGTTCGCTCAGCTCGAGGACGGACATGTTCGCGATCGCGTCGAGGATCTCTTCCTTGGTCGCCATAATCAGCTCTCCTGTTCTTCGCTGGCATCACCAGCGGGTTCGTTGTCGGCTTCCGCCGACGTGTCCGAATCGCCTGAGGCATCCTCGGACTCGACTGTGTTGTTGTCGGCCTCAGCCGACGGATCCGACTCGCTGTCGGCCTCTGCAGGCGCTTCCGACTCGCTGTCGGCCTCTGCAGGCGCATCAGCGGGAACAGACTCGGGGGCACCGGGGGCGCCGCCGGCCTCGATGAGGGCCTTGAGTGCGTAGGCCATTTTCTGAGGCATCGCAGCGAGAAGTGCTGCGAACTGCTGCATAGGGGCAGCCATGCCGCCAGCCAAGCGAGCCAGCAACTCCTCACGGGGTGCGATCTTGGAGAGCTCGGTGATTTCGTCAGTGCTGAGCAGCTGACCGTCGAGGAGTCCGCCCTTGATCACCAGGTTGTCGTTGGTCTTGCCGAAGTCGGTCAACGCCCTCGCGAGCGTGACCGGGTCGCCGGCTGAACCATCGGGTCGAGTGCCGGTGAAGGCAATGGCGGTCGGCCCAACCAGCAACTCATCGATCTCGAGATTGAGCTCTTTGGCCGCAAACCGGACCATCGTGTTCTTGTAAACCGAGTACTCACTGCCGGCTTCACGCAGCGCCGAGCGCAACGTGGCCAAATCCTTGACATTGAGGCCGCGGTATTCGGTCAGCACGACGGCTTCGGCGCCGTCGAGACGTGCTTTCACCTCGGCGACAACGGCGACCTTTTCGGCCCTTGGGTTATCCATGGCTCTCGTTCCTTGCTGTGCGAGGCATCCAGTAGCGGCGCCACGCAGAATCGTTATTTCGGACGCCTGCATCGCAGAGGTCCGCTGGTAATCCCTAATCAGGTCCGGTGTTGCGTACAAAGACGAGAGCGGGGCGTCATCGCAGACAGCGAGAACGCCCCTAAGCAAGCTCAGAATCGTCTCCTCGTCGGGATGGGAGTGCCTCTCCCTGTTCTGCTCTGGCCAGAGCAACCCGATGTCTACGGCAACAAGATCAGTTGTGAACACCTGAGGCTAGTGCCCCACCCGCCCAGTCCCAACCTCGGCCGGACCACCAACATCAAGACCCCGGCATCCGGCGACCGCAAGAACAGCCCCACAGCGCAGCGAACCCCCGAAGAGCGGACCCAGAAGCGAGGGACGAGCGACGGACCAGCGCCTCAGGCGCAGCCGCCAAGCAGCCCGAGGCCCCCAGGGCCGAACTGCGACAGCGCAATGAACCAGCCCGCCGGGGCCAAAGCTGCGACAGCGAGTGTTACAGCGTGCCCTCGTTGATCTTCACGCCGGGGCCCATTGTTGAGCTGACGACACACTTGAGGATGTACTTGCCCTTGGCGCCGGCAGGCTTCACCCGCTGGAGCTCTTCGAGCAACGTGGCGAAGTTGAGGTGAAGGTCACTGAGCTCGAACGATGCTTTGCCAATCGGCACGTGCACATTGCCATTCTTGTCGGTGCGGTACTCGACCTTGCCGCCCTTGAACTCTTCGACGGCTTTCGCGACATCATCGGTAACGGTACCGGTCTTGGGGTTGGGCATGAGGCCTCGGGGGCCGAGGACCCGTCCGAGCTTGCCAACAACGGGCATCATGTCGGGTGTCGCGATGGCAACATCGAAGTCAGTCATGCCGCCTTCGATGGCTTCGGCAAGATCGGTGTCGCCGACATGGTCGGCGCCGGCATCGCGGGCTGCGGTGGCCTTTTCGCCCTGGGCAAAGACAGCGACGCGAACATTGCGGCCGGTGCCAGCAGGCAGGGCGACGGTTCCGCGAAGCATTTCTTCGGCCTTGCGAGGGTCGACACCCAGCTTGAAGACGACCTCAAGGGTTTCGTCGAACTTGGCCTTTGCCATCCCCTTGGACAGCTCGATGGCCTGGTCCTTGGCGTAGCTTGCATCGCGATCGAAGCTCTTGTGGGCGTCGTCAGTGCGCTTTCCCATGGTGTTCTCCCGAGCGGGGGCCCTAGCCCCGGCCTCGTGGCGCTCAGCCACGTGCACTGCGCTCATTTTTCTGACTCAGCCGCTGTGGGCGTCGCCGTTGTCGCTTCCCGAACCGGGTCGCTCCCTCAGATATATGCACCGCAACCGCCGAGGTGACTCGACTGAGGTGTGGTCGGACCGAAGCCCGAGAACCTTATTTCACTTCGATACCCGGCAACTCTGGGACTTGCTTCGAGAATGCTACGCATTCTCCTGTCCGAGACCGATGTGGCAGAACGCTATTTTACTTCGATACCCATGGAGCGGGCTGTGCCGGCGACCTGGAGTTTTGCTTGCTCGAGGTCATCGGTGTTGAGGTCGGGCAACTTGGTCGTCGCGATCTCGGCGACCTGTGCATCGGAGATGCTGCCAGCGGTCTCGCGGCCCGGGTTGTTGGCGGCCTTGTCGAGCCCTGCGGCCTGGCGTACCAGGAACGAGGTGGGCGGCGTCTTGGTGATGAACGAGAAGGAGCGGTCTTCGAAGACCGTGATCTCGACCGGGACGACCTGCCCGCGCTTGTCCTCGGTCCTGGCGTTGTATTCCTTGCAGAAGTCCATGATCGCCACACCGTGGGGGCCCAGGGCGGTACCAACCGGCGGTGCCGGGGATGCCTGACCTGCGGGGATCTGGATCTTCACAACGGCGGTAACCTGCTTCTTCGCCATAACGTCTTCTCTTCTCCGAGGCACAACGCAGTGAGCGAGTGCCGATTAGATCTGGGCGCGAGCAGGGGAATCTTGCCCGCGAATTGCAGTCGCCTAGTCTGCCCCCGCAATCGCCCGGCAACAACCTCTGCGCCCGACATCCCGAGCCACGTCACCTCAGTAGGCGGGATGTCGATGGCAGGTCACCCTCCACCGGGCGCCCCTGTCGGGCCAGGCCTCGGGGATCTTGCGGGCCGCTGAGCTCGACCAAACCGTCGCGCCATTCGACTCAGCCTCGCCCATGCCACCGGGTCGCGAAGATCACACCCAACGCCAAGCTGTCCCTGAAGCTGGACTCAGCCAGCGAGGGTCTCGGCGGCTTCGCCAACGTCGCGGCGTGCGCCGGCAGTCATGCGGTCGTTGAGTTCGCGGATGGCGGTGCTGGCGGTGCGCTCGCACTTACTGGGGACCACGGCGTGGACGGCACACGCAGCGGTGGCTTTCGCCAACGTTCGCACGAACCCGGATGCAGCACGCATGTGTTCGAAATAGGTCTCGCCCACTGCTGCAGGATGATCGATGAAGTGTCGCCGCATTTCCATGTCCGAACGGTAAGCGACATGGCTTGCACGATTTTGGCTCATTGTCGGCGAATCGGCAGCGGCGTGGCATCGCCGTGCTCGTGTTTCCGTAAATGGCGCACTAATCTTCTAATGTGGACCTAGTTGATCGGGAAATCGTTGATTTGCTCCAGCGCGACGCTAGCTTGTCGGCTCGCGAGGTTGCCGAGCATGTAAATCTGACACCAACACCGTGCTGGCGGCGCATCCAGCGGCTCGAACGCGAGGGCATCATCGCCCGCCGCGTGGCCTTGGTGAACCCCGCTGCGGTGAACCTTGCCGTCAGCGCCCTGGTCCATGTCCGAACCAACCGACACAACGCCGAGTGGCTGGCGCAGTTCACCGCAGCGGTCGACCACTTCCCCGAGATCGTCGAGGCCTACCGAACTAGTGGCGAGGTCGACTACATGCTTCGGGTGGTCGTGCCCGACATGGAGACCTACGACGTCTTCTACAAGTTGCTCATCGAAGAGGTCGAACTCTATGACGTCCGCACGATCTTCGTGATGGAAGAAATCAAGCGCACGACGGCGCTCCCCCTCAAGTACGTCTAGCCGAAACAAGCGGCCCGATGATTTCTGACGGCGTCGCGCGGCGCGCGGAGCCGTCAGAAATCATGGAAAGTCAGGCCACGCTGCCAGTATCGAGCTTGCTGGCAGTATCAAGGTCGGTGGCGGGCAGGTAGCGGGCTGCGAAGACTGCGCCGGCCACGGCTACGCCGGCCATGACCAGGCAGGCAACCCCAAAACCTGAGAAAAAGGCGTCGCTGACCTCGGCCAAGTACGCCGGAGCCGCGGCGCCGAGATCGGCGGCAACGACTGATGCAGCACCAACGGACTCCTCGGTCAGGACCCGGGCCTCGGCAGGAAGCTCGGCCACAACCTCGGAGTCGCGCAAGGCACTGATGTACACCGAGCTGAAGACCGAACCCACGACAGCGACGCCAAGTGTGCCGCCCATCTCGCGAGTCGTGTCATTGACTGCCGACCCGACGCCAGCCTTGTCGACTGAAAGCGAACCCATGATCGACTCTGTGGCAGGGGCTGTCGTCAGTCCAAGGCCGCTTCCGAGCAGGATCATTTGGCCCACGATGGTGCCGTATCCAGTCATCGCGCTCACCGTCGAGATCCACGTGAACGACATCGCCATGAGCGACAACCCGGTGGTAACCACCCGCGTTGTCCCCATCCGGCCAACGACCCGGGGAGCCACGATCGAAGAAATAGCAATGGCGAATGCCACGGGCAACGTGCGAACACCGGCCTCGAGGAGGGAGTAGCCCTGGATCAGCTGGAAATATTGCGTCACCAAGAAGATAAAGCCGAACAACGCGAAGAAGGCCGACATGATCGAGATGCTGGCGGCGCTGAACCTCCTGTTGGTGAAGATGCGCACCGGCAACATGGGGTGGCGGCTCCGCAGCTCCCACGAGATGAAGGCAACCATAAGCGCCACGGCAGCGCCGAAACCAAGGGTTGTGTTCCTCGACACCCAGCCCCACTCCGGAGCTTCGATGATGGTGAGGATCAATGCCGTGATTACTGCGATGGATAGGCCCAGTCCGGGCCAATCCAGCGCCGGGGCGTCGACTTCTTTCGAGTCGGGCACCAGCAACATGGTGCCGATGATCGCGATGATGACCACGGGCACATTGATGTAGAGGACCGAACCCCACCAGAACCGTTCCAGCAGCCAGCCACCGGTAATGGGGCCGGCGGCACCGGCGCATCACTTCGGGGACACCACTGGCCTGCTCACATCGCTCGCGATCGAAGCTTTCGTTCACCTCGAATACGCCACCGCAACGGCCGCCGCCCGCGAGACCGATCCAATCGCCTGCCTCGTGGCCATCGGCCAGGCTTATGTCAACGTCGGGATCGACGACCCAGCACACTGCCAGATTCTGTTCCGCCACGATCTGCTCAACAGCGACGACCCCCGATATGTCGAGGCGGGCCATGCCGCGTACCGAGTCCTGGAGTCAACCCTCGAAGACCTCGCCGCCGCCATCAACCCCAAGCTCGACGTCGACCAGGCAGCCAAACTCTGCTGGGCCGCGATGCAGGGCCTCGTCGTGCTGCACGACAACTTCGCCGGCCTCAACCAACAAGCAGGCCGCGACAGATCGCCGATCGATGACACGGTCGCCCGCTTCACCAACCTGATC
>Ga0302127_10001714_pt1 | contig 13079 bp, 8 predicted proteins | sample CB4_SCM_MG_FD_204452 | JGI IMG/M metagenome (GOLD analysis project Ga0302127, IMG submission 204452) | Marine microbial communities from Western Arctic Ocean, Canada - CB4_SCM | ecosystem: Environmental > Aquatic > Marine > Oceanic | place: Canada: Western Arctic Ocean | collected 2017-09-24
AAGAAAACCGTGGTCATCCATGGTGATGGCGGTGTCATGGTTCATATTGGAGAATTGTCTACGGCTGCCCAGCATCAGATACCGATCGTACTCATTGTATTCACTGATGGCGGATACGGGGTCCTGCGCGGTATTCAGGGGCAGATGTTTGAGGGGCGCAACATCGGTGTTGACCTCGCTACGCCAAATTTCGCGACGTTGGCGCGAGGTATGGGGGTATCCGGAGAGCAGGTAAAAGGATTTGAAGCATTTAAGTCAGCGTTTGACAGGGCAATGTCAGTACCGGGTCCCTACGTGATCGACGTCGACCTTAGGACACTCGAAGCCATGAAGGGGTTTGGCAAGCGTATCGAATTTGAGCAACCTGATTAACGGTATCGAGCTGGTTTCCCAATTAGGATTCTAGCGACAATAATTCTAATAGCATTGATGACTTTAATTAGTTGTGATCTCGCGAATATCTTCACGAATGATCACTAAAACAGGCACCAGAAAAAGAATAATGACGCTGGCGAATACAATTCCGACTGCCAGACTCACGGCCATAGGGATCAGAAATTGCGCCTGAATGCTGGTCTCAAATAACATTGGCGTCAAACCAAGCGCAGTGGTGGCTGTGGTCAGGATAATTGCGCGAAAACGCTTTTCAGCAGACTTGATGACTGCATCGACGGGCGAAAAATCGGTTTCTCGGCGGAAGCGATTGTATCGGTCGATGAGAATCAATGAATCGTTTACGACCACACCGCTTAAGGCGATGATGCCAAAGACTGATACGAATGACAGGTCATACCCCAGGACAAAGTGTCCAATCAATGCCCCTGCCGCACCAAATGGTATGGCCGACATAATGATGAAAGGCTGAACATAGCTTCTTAATTGGGTAGCAAGCATCGCAAAAATAACCAGCAACGCGATGATTGAGTTATTGCCAAGGGAAGCGAGGTCTTCAGATTGTGCTTTCCCGAATCCGGATTCAAGATAATTGAGCCCAGGAAACTGATCAAGCAACTCGGGTAGAACCTCTTGCTGTATCGCGTTGTTGATTTCTGTGGGGGTGCCCAGCTTCTTGTCAATTTTACCGGAAACAGTGACTATTCGCTTTCCATCTGCCCGATTGATCGTTGAATAGGACCGAGATTCGATGAGATTGGCGACGATTTGTAATGGTGCCTGTGAGCCGTCGGGCAAATGGATTCGGGTATTGTATAGGTCTTGAATGCTGCGCCGTTCATTGTGCGGGTAGCGCACCATGACTTTGAGCTCTTCTCGACCACGTTGTATGCGTTGTACTTCTTCGCCAAAAAAGTTGCGTCGTAATTGTCTAGCGACAGCTGCGGGTGTTAATCCAGCAGACTCCCCCGCGGATGTCAGCTCGACGTCGTACTGGCGTTTGCCTAAATTGTATGAATCCTGAATGTCGTAAACTGAGGGGAACGCTGCATAGGCTTGTTTAAGCGCATCGACCGCTAGAATCAGTGTTTCCTCATTCTGATGTGTGAGTTCGTAGGTCAGGTCAGTACCAGCGCCGACCGAGAATTGCGATGAAAAAGTAAGGCTCTCAATACCAGCAATGTTGCCTGTGGCGATACGCCAGCGTCTTTCCAACTCAGATGCCGATAGCGTTCGCTGTGGTTCGGGATTGAGTTGAATTTGAACCGAGGCGACGTTGCCGGCGATCGAAACGCTGCTTCCGCTGCTCGGTCCAAAGCCATTAGAGACCTGTCCGCCGATGGTAACTGTTACAGATTGTAGAGACTTATCACCGGTTTCAGAATTGATCCTGTATGCAGCGTCGACTATTCGTTCTGTCGCCGTCTTTGTAGTCTGGAATGGAGTGCCCATAGGGAACACGATACTGGCACTCATAGCTTCTGATTCCAAAGCAGGAAAGAAGATAAATCGCACAGCACCCGTTGACAGAAGTGAAAAAGAGCCGATTAAAAAAGCCAGGGCGACGGCAAGTGTGCGATAGCGAAAATGTACAGCAAGTTTGATGAGTGGCATAACGATCTTGTCTCTGAAATATTCCACTCGCTGGCTGATACCGGCCTGGATTTCAGTAAGAGGTGATCGGCTCCAGTTACTACCATGGGCAAGGTGCGCTGGCAGAATGAAGAATGCCTCAATCAATGACATCGCCAGTACAGCGATGACGATGACAGGCACAACGCCAAGAATCTGGCCAAAGGTCCCGGTGATAAACAGGAGCGGTGCAAAAGCCGCCATCGTTGTTAGCACACCGATTAGTACGGGGCTCATCACGCCGGTGACACCCGATATCGCAGCATCCGTACCATCCAGTCCAAGTTCTTGTTCGGTAATGATATTTTCACCGACGACAATCGCATCGTCGACGACGATACCGAGGACAATGATCAATGCGAATAGTGAAACCATGTTGATGTTCACATCCATGTAATCAAAGAATAGAAATGCACCCAGGAAGGAAATTGGAACGCCCATGGCAACCCAGATGGCGAGTCGTAGATCGAGCATGACGACCAGAAATAGAAATACCAGTGCGAATCCAAGGACCCCGTTTCTAACCAGTAGGTTTAGCCGACCCCGCAGTATCTCAGAATTGTCGCTCCAGATTTGTACCTTGATGCCCGGTGCCGGATGGTAGTTGGATATTAATTCCTTAATGTCGTTTGCGATGGTCAGGATGTCTTCGCTTACCGAGGCTTTAACGCTGATGAGGACGGCTGGATGACCATTAAATTCGTTGATAATATTTTCATCAACGAATCCATCGTGGATGGTTGCAACGTCTCCTAGCTTGAGCAGTGTTCCGTCTGATTTCGCCTTAAGGATAATGTCAGCGAATTCTTCACCGGTCTCTCGTTTCGCATTGGTTCGTAGAAGCAGGTCTCCGGCCTCTGTTTTGAGTTCACCGGACGCAAGGTTTAAGGATGACTGTCGAATGGTGTTTGCTACTTGTTCGATGGAAAGCCCAAAACGACGCAACGACGCTTCAGATACCGATATAGAAATTTCATAATCCCGCCTGGCTTGCATGCTGGCCAGCGATACGCTGGGCAGGTCCAGTAGTGCGTCTTCAAAGTTCTGGGCTCCCTCTCGGAGATATCGCTCTGATAAATCTGAGGTCACTACCAGCGTCATGACTTCGTTGAGTGTTTCCACTTTTATGACTTTCGGCTGTTCTGCGTCCCCAGGTGGGAAATCTGAGATTTGGTCTATAGCAGCCTCAATATCGTCCTTTACAGTGTCCTCATCAACGAAGTCTTTAAGTTCTACGGTGATCACACCGTTGTTTTCTGAGGCTTGTGAGATTACACGGTCAACACCCTCAATACCGAAAACTGCTTCCTCAACTCGCCGCGTAATGCCTTCTTCAACTTCTGTTGGCGTGGCGCCAGGATAGGGCACGGACACTTGAATCATTCCAGGGTCTATAGTTGGGAAAATCTGTGCTGTTAGGGAAAGACCAGCAAGAAGGCCACCAACAAGCAGGAGCACCATGATGATGTTTGCTGCAACAGGGTTCCCGGCAAAATAACTGACGATGCCGGAGGTCCTGTTTGTATTCATTGCGTGCTCTCGCTGACCGACACCGTCATTCCTTCGATAGCACCAGGTATTGAGCTGACGACGATGCCACTTTTGTAGTCGAAGGCCCGAACGATCATTCCTTCATCTGTGTTGAGAATAAGCTCCAGATTGACCTTGACCAGCATGTTGCCTTCAACAATCCAAACTGAGTCGTTTATGCGGTGTGCTGATTCAGGTAACAAATAGGTCTCTGATTGCGGTGCGCCTTCGATCGCAACCTGCGCAAAACTTCCGGGAGGGATATCGCCCTCGATGGTTAAGTAGGTGGTAACGAATCTAGTTTGCACGTCGAGTTCTGCCGCCACACGATCTACGACAGCAGAGTACGCCTTTCCGTTGACGATAACGGTTGCCTGTCTGCCTTTGGCCGGTGCTATAAGATTCAGTTCCTCGGTAGTAATGGGGACCGAAACCTGCACCGCATCGAGTGCAAACACGCGCCCAAATTTTTCTCCCTGTGAAATTAGCTGCCCTACGGCAATCGTGCTTTCTGTGACCCGGCCTGAAAAAGGCAGAGAGAATCGGCTGCGAGACTGGGCGAGTAGGGCTGCCTTATGACGGGCCTTTGCGGCCGATAGTTGCGCCTTCGCCTGGTCGATTTGTGGCTTTTTTGCAACGAGCGGTGGTACAGGGTCAGTCCCATGTAGCAGTGCATAGTTATCGATAGCGACTGCACTTTCTGCATTGCGTAGCTTCAGCGTCGCTTCTGCTGCATCTATATCCGCCTGGGCCTGTTCCACATTCAGTTCAAAATCACTAGGGTCTATCACCAGCAGCTCTTCATGGGCTGTAAAACTGCCACCGGTTCGCAGGATGTTGGAAACAGCCACAACCCTGCCTCCTACCTGTGAAGATAAGGTCACGTAGGCTCGAACATCTAGTGTCCCTGTCGATTCGATATTGGGTACTGTACGAATGGGTATTGGCCGTATGACGCTCACAAGTCGTTCTTCAGCACTCTCTGACCCCGCTGTAGGGCTAGGTCTCTTGCTGATTTCTGCTGCTGTTGGCGCTCGGGTATAGATGAAAGTTAGAAGCAGTAGCAACGCGATTACACAGATTTGTAACACACCTGAATATTGAGTAAACAGGCGCTTAATATCGCTAAATTGAGTAATCATTTTGACCTCAAATGAGTCATGTAACCATCAAGTTAACGGAGATGAGGGTTAACTTTCGAAATAGGTTTTCAACCTGTTCACGCCTTCTTCAATATCTGGGATATCAATACCAGAGTAGGCAAAGCGGATGTAGTGGTTTTGTTCGTTCTCTAAAGCTCGGCCGAAATGCATCCGGGTGCAAAAGGAGACATCGCTATGTTCAAGTGCACCATCCATGAGTTGGTTAACATCGCTTAGGTTCTTGCGTTCCATTACCGTGTTCACATTTGGATAAAGATAAAATGTGCTATTGGGCGTCGCTATGGATATACCATCAATAGCGTTTAACCCTGCGACTGCAGCATCTCGACGTGCACGTAGTTGGTTGAGTATGTGGTCCGGACCACTGGTGTCCCCCTCAATTGCTTCAACCATAGCGCGTTGAATGAAATGCGTGGTGCAGGATTCGATATTGGTATTTAACTTAGCGATGATCTCTATCACGTGTGTCGGGCCGATAGCGGCTCCGAGCCGCCAACCAGTCATCGCAAATCGCTTCGAGCATGTATACAGGATGATTGTGCGTTCCTGCATGCCCGGAATATTAGCAATGGAAATAGGTGAGCCACTGTACTGGATTTCAAAATAAGCATCATCGGACATGACCCAGAGGTCATGCTTGATGGCAAGTTCAGCCAATTTTTCCATCTCTTCGCGGCTGGATTGAGCACCGTTAGGGTTCTGGTAGTTATTGTAGATTAGCGCGGTGGTCTTGTCGGTAATGGCATCTTCCATGGCGTCCATCTCGAGTGCGAAACCATCGGGTGTCTCTATGTATCCGTAGGGAACTGCTATCCCGCCCTGGTATTCGATTTGGGACTCGTAAATGGGATATCCAGGGTTCGGATATAGCACCTCGTCACCCGGATTCATCACAGCGCTGATAAATTTTCCGATGACTGGTTTTCCACCAGGTTGTATAGCGACGTTCTCGGCGCTGTAGCTAAGCCCCCGCTTAGCGCCAACATCCCGAGCAACGGCATCACGTAGCTCGGGGATCCCAGCACCCGGACAATAGCCTGTAAAACCATCGCCTAGCGCTTTTTTAGCAGCTTCTGTGATATTTTCCGGGGTCGCGAGATTGATGTCGCCCAGATGGAATGGGTAAACTTTGTGGCCCTGGGAAGCCCAATCTGCGGCTTTTTGCGAGACGGCGAACGCGGTTTCAGTGCCGAGTTTCGCGAGTTGTTTTGCTAGTTCCATAGCGCGTCCTTACTGATTTCGACGACAGTTTACTGATGCGCTATCTAAATTGAAATGCGCGCTTGGGAAATATGTTCGTTGGTCTAGGAAATGTCTGAGACTTTCCCTAGAACGTCTGCGTCAATTGTACCTTCGTCGTGTCGATTGGGATGCCTTCAAGGAGGCCCGGACGGTAGCGAATTTTCGCGAGCACTTTGCGCATAAAATTATCAAGTTTACTCGGAGCGTTGCTGGCGAGCAGTTCGACTTCTTTGACTTTTCCGCTCTTGGTGACTGTGAACTCGAAGGTCATCTTGACTCTACGAAAATTGAGATTAGGTCGAAGCCTTAAGCCTCCGATGAGTAGACCACGGGAAAATTGAAAGGGACTGCCTATCGTGGGTGTGCTGCGAGGTAGGGACGGTCGTGCCAAATTACCTTCGGTGACCATTACGCCATAGTCCTTTTCCGACAGCGGGATTTTAAATGATGCCGAGTACCGCTCTCCTTGTCTGGCCCGAATAGAGACGGAACTGGTGATCGGAATCAAGGCTGGCTCAGTTTGTTGCCCTTCTCCCAGTGTCACCTGGGAATAATACTGCACTGCTTTTTTTGGTTTGCGCCGCGCAACATAGGCATCTGCCAGTTCCAGGTACACATCAGTTTTCACGTCCAATGGTAGGTCAGGATTCTTGTCAAGAATCTCAAGGGCTTCAATCAGGGATTTTTCGGATTTCCAAATACCTTGTAAACGCCGAGTCTTGGCGACCAAACGCATGTAGTGGATTAGCCTCGGATCATGCTCTGAGCTATGTTCTTTGACCAGCTCCATCGCCTTATCCAGTTCTCTGCGGACTTCACTGTACTGGCCTGTTTCCATATACCACTGAATGAGCCTGGAATGAGCCGGGAGAATATCGAGATTATCTACACCATATTTGTCTCGGCTAATGGCAAAAGAAAACTTTTGCAACTTATTGGCCTGTCGAATATCCCCAGACATCAAATTGAGGGCTGCCATTTCGTCGATGACTTCCAGTTGCCCGGTTGAGTAGACTCCTTCCTGACGATGCGCGATGTTCTGTGCCAACAACAGCGCCTCCCTGGCATCATCATACCTGCGGCGGGCCACTAGGCTTCTAGCCTTCCCAAGGAGAGGCTCTATCAAAGTCGTAGTATGTGGACCTTTACTTTCAGTGATTGCAACGATTATCTGCTCATAGAGTTCGGAGGCTGATCTGAAACGTCGATCTGATTCCAACAAGGATGCTTCATCCATGAGTTTCTCAATGGATTGAGACATTGCCGCGGGTGATGCGAGCAGCGCCAGGATAATCAGCAGGATTGAGTTTCTACACATAGACGATTTGACCGATCCGAGACTCTAATGGTACATCAGTTACCCAATATAGGGATGAAGTTTACCTGACTGGAAAATTATCCCCTAGTTTAGGGGCTTGAAGCCATGACTAATGTTCATAATGTACGATTTTTGGTCGCTGACCAAAAAGGCTTATTTCAATGTTTGCTACCTGGTGGAGCTGATTAAACTGCAACAAATCCGGGGTGGTCGTCAGCAAAACTATCTTGCCGGTTGGATGTAGAACGCGTTCCAGTTCTCTTGATACCGAAGCATAAAATTCCTCAGCATCTGCTTTGATTGGGATTTGTATATCCCAGGGAAGATTTGAGACGATTCGATCGACGGTGCCGGTTGCCAGGGGAAGCTTTCGTGCGTCCCACTGAGCAACGGACAGTCCAGTTAAGCTCTCTATGATGTCACCGCCAAAGCCATTAAGGCCGTGAATTTTTCCCTCTGATAATAGCGTGCCATTGCCACAGAAAGGATCCACAAAAGCATCGGTAACCTTTGCCATGCGCAGCATTGCCGCAGCGACTGGGGGCTTGAGTTTAGCCGGTGAACCAGGAGAATTGGTGCTGTAACTGCGTTGATAAAGCGGATTTTCTGTCAATCGTAAACCAACGCTTGCTCCATCGCCCTCAATGAATATACGTAGATTTAGGTCGGCTAGGCTGTCGTTCTCGACATAGTGTGGTGCAAGCTGCAGGCCAGCAGACGCCTTAATCTCAGCGCTTGTGTAGTTTCGTTTGCCAACATGATTCACTGTCACCGAGATGGTGTAATCATTTGGAATAGGGCGGTACTGTCTAATGTGGCCTATTGCATCGGTGAGGTTAATATTACTCAGCAGACCCTGCATTCGAGAAATATTGGCGCGATCTCTGGTGATTCCTGACCATTGTGCAAGTTCCAGGAAAAGATCGTCGCAGCAGGTTAACCCGGTGAGTTGTGGTTCATACTCCGAGCGAAAATGCACACGACGATATTGTAACTGGGTGATAGAAACAGTTGGTAACTCGCGTAGCTCTTCAGCGAGAAGGTCTTCCAGTCCACGAAATGTTACAGCAAAATAATTTAGGCTTGTTGCCACCAAGCTACACCCTCGCTATCTTCATGCACGGTCAGCATTCGTCTCTCCAGAGCACAATGAAGATGGGCAATCGCCTCACCGGTTGCTGGAAAATAACTCATGTCGGTGATTTGACTCTTGAATAGCGCAGGGAAAACATCGACAGCCCGTTTCGGCTCATCACATAAATCGTAGAGTTTTTCGAGTGCCACCTCGTGCCAGTCGATCAATTCAGTTAACCGTTCGTGGACACCCTCGTACAAACTCTCGTGTGCGGGTAGCACCAGCAGGTTAGGGGGAAGCAATTCACGGAATCTGGCGCAGGAATTAATCCAGTCGCGGAGCGGATTCGCGTTAGGCTCACTGGGTTGTACGCTGACATTGGGCGTTATTTTGGGCAATATCTGATCACCGGCGATGATAAGTTTTAGTTCAGGACAATAAAGGCATACGTGTTCTGGGGCATGGCCATGGCCTATCACTGAGCGCCATTCCCGACCTCCTATATCGATATACTGACCGTCAGTGATCCGTTCATAACCGGCGGGCAACGGCGACACACTGGCACCAAACCCCCCGAATCTCGATCGATATCTTTCGAGACGGTCTTTTGTAAAGCCTGCCCTCTGGTAAAATCGAATCGCGTCATCTGGCACATCAGATGGACCATCGTTGGCCATGACCTTACACATGTAAAAATCGCTGCGACTCATCCACAGGTCACAACCCCACTCTCGACAGATCCAACCGGCATTGCCAGTATGATCAGTATGCAGATGGGTCGCGATGACACGCGTAATAGGCTTGCCGTTTAGCTCATTCTTGAAGATGCTTTTCCAATGTTTCTGAACTTCATCGGTAAAAATACCGGTATCCACGATAGTCCAACCGTCGTAGTCTTCCAACAACCACACATTGATATGATTCAGTCGACCCCCAAGCGGCATTCTTATCCAATAGACACCGTCCGCGATCATCATGACTTTGCCTGGTTCAGGGGCCTGATCTTCGAAACGGTATGTCAGAGGATCAAATCCTCGCTTCGAAATATTGTCTACCACCGCGATACCTTTCTGTTTGTATTGTTCGCTTATATTAACTGTTTATGGTTCGAATTGGTGGCATTGATGGAATATCAAAAAATCACGCTAGGGGCAGCTTTACAGATGATTGCCAGCGCTTCCGGTGACAATCGAGGGGGCAGAGAGTCCTTCCTGGTAAAACGCGACGCTAGATATACTGGCAATTGAGGATCGGGTATTCGCTGCCCAAATCACGGTTTTTTTAGGGCGCGGTTTTTGGTACTGTTGCGTCTTGCGAAAAAGCTTACTTATTATCCAATCCTCAAAACTCGCAACAGTCGATTAATTTAGGAGTTTATACATGCCTTTAGTTCTAAATGAAGAGCAGAACATGCTCAAAGATGCAGCGAAAGACTTCTGCACCAACAATACCCCGATCACTCAGTTGCGTGGTCTACGTGATGCAAAGGACGACCTCGGGTTCGACAAGGACACTTGGCAGCAAATGGTTGAGTTGGGTTGGACTGGCATCACCATACCTGAAGAGTTTGGTGGGCTTGGATTTGGCTATTTGGGTATGGGCATCGTGATGGAAGAATGCGGGCGAACACTGACCAGTTCGCCTTTGTTGTCGACTGCGGTGCTCGGGGCAAGCGCGCTGGTAGAAAGTGGAAATGATGAGATAAAAACCGATCTGTTGCCGAAAATAGTAGGCGGAGAGTTACTCCTTGCACTCGCGTTGGAGGAGACACCACATCACAGTCCCTATGGTGCTGAGACTAAGGCTGAGGCCGGTGGTTCTAGTTATAAAGTTACGGGTAGCAAAAAATTTGTGCTGGACGGGCACGTCGCAAATAAGATCGTGGTAGTCGCAAGATCAAGCGGTAGTGCCGGTGATCGTGATGGGATTACTTTGGTTCTGGTCGATAGCGATGCCAGCGGCGTTAGTATTACGCGAACAGTTATGGCGGATAGCCGCAATGCTGCAAACATTGAGTTTGATGGCGCAGAAGGTGTGTTGCTTGGTGAAGAAGGCAAGGGTGCAGACGTACTGGATAAAGTGCTTGATGCAGGGCGAATAGTGTTAGCAGCGGAAATGCTGGGTGGTTTACAGGAGTGTTTCGAGCGTACGGTTGAATACCTGAAGGTTAGGGAGCAATTTGGCGTACCGATCGGTTCATTCCAGGCCTTGAAACATAGGGCAGCCGAGATGTTTTGTGAGGTTGAGCTATCAAAGTCTGTGGTTCTGGATGCCTTGTCTGCTATTGATGAGGGTCGGGAAGACTTAGCAGAAATGGCCAGTTTGGCCAAAGCTCGGCTTAATGACACTTACAATCTAGTTAGTAGCGAAGGTGTGCAGATGCATGGCGGTATTGGCATGACAGACGAGTATGAGATCGGATTTTTTATGAAACGGTCCCGTGTCTGCGAACATACTTTTGGCAATAGTGCATTTCACCGCGACCGTTATGGTGTATTGCAGGGCTACTAGAACGGTATTAGATTGAGTGCAGCTGCCCCGGCTGATTCATCGCGCAGTTAAAGAAATCGCAGAGCAGCGGTCGAAATCGATCCATATCGACAAGAAATGCGTCGTGTCCCTGTAGTGAAGGCAGTGCGTGAAACTCTACGTCTCGTTCACCGTTCTCCAGCCCCAGGGCGATTTCCCGTTGTTGTTGTATAGGAAACAGTAAATCAGTTTCTACACCTATAACCATCGCTTTTTTGGCGCCGACCTGTGCCAGTCCGTGTTTGACTGACCCTCCGTGATCAGCCACATCGAAAAGGTCCATCGCGCGTGACAAGTAGAGATAGGAGTTAGCGTCGAAACTCCCAATGAACTTGTTGGCATGGGCATCCAGATACGATTCCACCTCGAAATCAATACCAAAAGTATCCCCAGTCTGCCTTTCCTCTGGCACGAGTTCTCGACCAAACCGCTGCTCAAATTCAGCAGCACTGCGGTAGCTCAGCATGCCAAGCTTCCTTGCCAAACGCATTCCCATGGATGGCGGTGAGTCATAGGAACCGTTATGCCATGTCGGGTCGCTCCGTATCATTTCCCGCTGTACGGAGCGGATGGCGATGGTAAACGGCTGTGCTCTTGCCGTGCCGGATATTGATACCAGAGATTCAGCGACACCCGGGTATAGGATACTGTGTGCAATCGCCGTCATACCGCCCATGGAGGCCCCTATGACCGAATATAGCTGTGTGATGCCCATGCTTTCAATGACGGCCTGGCCGCCCGCAGCGATATCTTCAATGGTGAGTACTGGGAAATCCAGGCGATACAGCGCATTGGTTTTTGGATTAGTACTTGCTGGCCCCGTAGAGCCGAAGCAGCTGCCAAGCGAGTTGACACAGATTACAAAGTATTTGTCTGTATCAATGGGCTTGCCCTTACCCAACATCTGTTCCCACCACCCCGAGGAAGGGTCCAGGGTCGATGATGCTGCATGTGCTGAAGGTGATAAGCCAGTGAACAGCAGCACAGCATTGTCTTTCTGGTGGTTTAATACCCCCCAGGTTTCATAGGCTATGCTGGCGTCCCAAAGGGCGCCGTGTTGCATTTTGAACTCACCGGCAATCTGGTGGACCTGTCGTGCTGAAGCCATAGTCAAAATCATGATCTAGCGGGGCTTTTATTTTGCGCCGCTGCAGATCATGTGTCTAGCCCAGAGAAATATCCACCGATGGCCGCATTTCGCCAACTACGCTGAGTACGTTGTGGATGGGATGTGCTTTGAAATCATCCACCAATGCCCAATTCATGGGTTGGTTGCCATCGAGGGCAGTGAATGCCTGCTGCTTGAGTATGTAGTCAAATCGGGATGCCCACTTTCTTGCACCTAACCGGGCGGTATTGGAACAATTATCAATCATGTGAGAAATCCCTTTGTAATGCATATAGGGATTGAGCGAGTCGACACATTCGATAACAGACTCGTTAACGATTTCTGAGTATGGATGACCGGCTTCGAGTAACACATCGATCTGGGCCATCATAGTGGCGCAATACACGCCTGCAGTTGTGGGATTGAGAGGGATCTTGTTTTCATCGCGTTTAGCGCGCACCCCTTCGCCGACAACCCACATTTCAGTACCATCAATCTGACCCATTGGGAAACGGTCATAGCGATTAGATGCGTTTACCACGCTGCGAATTTCGTTACCGCAGGCTACATCATCATAGATTTCCTGCAGGATTTCCTTGGCAGGGGCGTAGGACGCCACGTAGGCTGCTTCAAACTTGGATTTTTCATCCCCTTCGAACTGGTTATAGACAGCGAGAATGCCATCTTTAGAGATGATTCGGGAAATAGGACCGGTAATAGATTCAGCGGTATTCTCAAATGCCTGCACGTCTGACATCCCTTCGGATTTGTAACGCTGATACAGCGCCTCGACGATGCCGTGTACACCACCCAAAAGTATGCCGCGCTCACCAAATATATCCGATTTATATTCAGATTCGAGTGTTGTTTGAAAGCAATAGGGTGAGCCTAGCGCGACAGCCCAGGCGATCGCGTAATCTGTGGCTTTACCATCAATGTCCTGGTGTATGGCGAAACTGGAGTTAATTCCCGCACCATTAACTTCAGCTCCCTGAACGTAAAGACGTCGTACGGATGGACCCATGCCTTTAGGACAGACAGCGATCACGTTGATATTGTCTGGAAAATCATCATGTACGCTGGTGAGAT
>Ga0302127_10001715_pt1 | contig 13078 bp, 20 predicted proteins | sample CB4_SCM_MG_FD_204452 | JGI IMG/M metagenome (GOLD analysis project Ga0302127, IMG submission 204452) | Marine microbial communities from Western Arctic Ocean, Canada - CB4_SCM | ecosystem: Environmental > Aquatic > Marine > Oceanic | place: Canada: Western Arctic Ocean | collected 2017-09-24
CAATAGTAATGACAACTATTGCTAATTTATTGATTACACCCGTCGTATCCCTTAATAATAGATTTAGGGGTCGTTTTGCATCATCCGCTCTAGATACTCCACCACCCCCAGTTGATACCACGAAGCAATGGGATTTTGGTCGGTATTGTTGGAAAGTTGTAGTTGAGTCTAAGGATAAGGAAAGTGGTAAACTGGATAAAACATTCATCGGGTACAGTCAAAATATGACTATCACAGACAGGACGAAAGGTGCTTGTGATAGACATAAGAAATCAGGAACGGTTTGTGGAGAGCCGGAGTTGATCATGAAAGGTGGTGAATGTGACGAAGTGATTTTTATGAAGAAAACACCCGATGGACCACTCATCCCAATTAGTAATTCATTTTTTTAAAATTCCCATTTCTATTAACATTCACCCACCCTTGAATACTTATATCACTCTCTTCACACCACGGATAAATCTCATCGTCACCACCTATGAAATTTAGAGCGCGCACACCATTTTCAATACATGTATCACATATAGCCTTATTATCATCGATAATGAGATCTATATTTAGGGCGCGACATATATCCACTTTTGGAATTTCGTTTGGTGTATAACTATTGGTGAGTATAACATCATCGAACATATATGGAAAATATGTATCTATCCATCTTTCAGTTTCTTCTCGAGCCATATTTTGGCGTCCAGTTACGATATACATTTTCTTAAACCGTTGCCTAAGGTTAAACATAGCTGACTGCGACCCGTAGATGGGTGTAAGCTCTGTAAATGATTTAGATTGGTAAAATTCTTTTACCATTTTTTGTGAGGCTGGTTCATCTATATCAAATATTTCACGGTACACGTAACTGTATTTGGGTTTGATGATTTTTTGTTTATGAAATCTAGCCATTGGAACTAGGAATTTTGTTAAAACTTCATCGATATCGATTGCAACCCTGTTCATTTATTTATTACAAACATTATTCATAATCTCTAATCACTACACCTACGGGAAAACGTGGTACATTTATCGCGGTAAGGTTTTGGAAACGCACAGTCAGCATCTTTCCTAGATACTGCTTGTAATTCGCATAATGATCTTCGCGCTGAGAAATTGTACCTTCGGGTCGAACATTGAAATTATGTCCATCTGCATTTTTGCAGACCCACACTACAGCGTTTGCATCCCGTCCATGCCCTGTTTTGGCACCTATAATTTCATATTCCTCTGTCTGGAATGTTTTATACTTGAGAAGGTAATTACTTCTCTGACCAACTTCATATGTACTTTCTCGATCACGGATCATTACTCCCTCATACCCCTCAGATGTAAACCTGTCGTGGTACTTTTTCACTTCATTCTTATCATGAACCAAAATAGTCTCAACACTTACACAGTCCATACGTTGTTCGAAAGTGAGTTCCGGTCGCTTTAGATCAAAGTAATCGAAAATATAGAATTCGAGTGCATCAGGATTGGTCTTGAACATACTTGTAATATCCTCAAATGTTCGATCGGGGGCGTAACATTCGCCATCTAGGTACTCTCCGTCGCGGAGACCTTTACACAAGTGTTTGAAACCGTCAACAGGTTTACCGGTGCGAGAAAAGCAACCATCTTTCGAAACAATTAGACGGACACCGTCCAGTTTAGGTTGAACGTAGAATGGAGTCGATATGTATTTTTCACGTTCCGCCCACTTGTTTGCCAACATGGGTAGAATTTGCGTACATTTCACCTTCTCATTGTTCCACATCGTTTGAGCTCGTTTGAGAGCCTTATCGTATCCAGTCTTGACTTTGGTTCGTGACTCAGTAAACTTATCACTCCCAACAATACCAGATACCTTCACGATGTCTGCGGATCCATCCTTCGAGTCTTCAACCTTGATATCGATGTAACGATCACGGTTATGCTTATCTTGTCGGATAAGGCGTTCCATTATACGGGTAAATATTTTCTCAACCTTAATTAGATGCCAGAAATACCTGTTGTGAATTATGGTAGAATGGAACGACTTAGGCCTCCCGAAAGAAACTTCTTGCCATTAAATGCAAATACTTTTTGTGTCATTTTTATATTTTTATGTATTTTGGGTTTATACAAACGTCACACGACGATTACTCAAGTGAAGAAACGATCTTATACTTGAGACATTTCGATGGTGACAGATAAATATCCTTCTTCATCAGACGCTTAAACTTCTTTTCTGGAATAGACGTTTTAGACATATACATTTTTTTCAACATTTTCATGAATTTTTCTGTTGACTTCATTTCATTTTTGAGTTCTTGATAATTACCCCAAAACTCTGTAGACATCTGGTGAATCAGAAAGTATGCATTCCTACCCATGCGACGCTCTGAACCACCAAGTACCACGAATGTTGCAGCACTACAACAGGCTCCCTGAGCGATTGTGATGACCTTTACCCTCGAACGCTCCAGAATATTCATCATATTCAGACCCGAGAAGACGTCACCACCATCACTCATCACATGAACCCGGATTTGTGGTTCATACCCAACGAGTTCAGCCTTTTTCTTTAGCATTTCAATCTCGAGCTTCTTAAACTTTTCAACGAATACAAGAGCGTTTTCGCGGTCAATATCACCATAGTAGAGAATCTCGTTCCCGATGATTTTTACACATTCATTTTCTTCGTGTTCCTTGGCGAGATCTTCATCTGTCGTAGGCATTCTTCAATGCTTTCTTTACTCTTGTTACGTCCTTTGATTTTAAGCCATTTCCAACAGCAAGATGATTGATAACATCAAAATCTTGTGGGGTGATTTTATAGTGTAGCAGTGGTTCTAAGTCTCCTTTTTCCGCATATTTCTTTAATAGGCACAATTCTTCTACACCCAACCCCATTCTAGATTTTCTACGAATCTCAGAGAACTTCTGTTTTCTCATTTTATAATTTCCTAATTTAGTCCAACAACTACCTGGTCTTATCTTGTTTTTTTCGAGTGGTTGACCCAGTGATGTCTTTGGTATCGTTAAAGCGTACAGTACGAAGTACGGCATGAGAGTCCAGTTACCCGACTGATAAATGAGATTATCGATGACGTCCGCCATGGAAAATGCATCCGAACATCTAATAATGTCAACACCTTTGGAATCGATGTAATTTTCTTGAAAGATGTCCCATATATGCCCGTGTTCTGCAATACTATCACGTATTTTGATTGGGTTTGGGTCCGATAAAACGTCAGCTATAAATTCTTTAGGTGTTTGGAAATCATCTATTTCATCATATCCATCAATATATGATAAAAAGTTTCTAATATTTCCAAGGGATCTGACAGCTGCATCATACACATCATTCCCATCCTTTTCAACTAAGGTCATCAGAACTTCGGGTTTATGTTTCGGAATAAATACTGTTTCAAAGTTGGGAAACATACACATATTCGTTGTCGTGACTAAAAGGGATGCACGAGTGAGATTTACTCCATCTGACACCTGTTCTATTATAGGTTTGAAAACACTGTCATAATCCTCTATAAACACATATTTACTCGATGGTTTAATAAATGGTAAAAAATGTGAATCACGTTTTAAGTGATGAGGTAATAATTCAATATTGTTTACACCCTCTAAAACTTTATCAAGAATGAATGTTTTTCCTACACCAATAGGACCACAAATGAAAACATTCTTACCTTGTTTTATATATCTACGAATTAGATCAATCTCTTTGGTGTGTATTGTCGCAACAATTGGATATTTTTTTTGGTCGAGTATTTTAATGAAAGAGTCCATTGATGATCTTACTAATCAGGCCATAGATTTGGTGCTCAAGAATGACGCACTACATAAACGTATCGTAGAACCTTTAAGAAGGAAAATTTTACCATACGTTATATCCACAATCCTTACCAATATTGTAATGTTTATTCTTTTGGTATACCTTGCTCGGCGTCTATCTCTTCTTCCTCTTCATACACAACTTCCTCTTCTTCCCCTTCCTGTTCCTCAACAGTAGGAGAAATGTACTTACCAAATTTCTCAAATGGTGTATTTTGTGTGATAGCTCGGATAGGTTCAATCGTTTTTGGAGGTTTTAAGAGTGGAATAGGACGCACATTCAATATTTCGGGTTTTGTGAAGACGCTATCAATTGGATAGTCTATCTCAAATGTTTTCAATATTTCTTTGGGGATGGGAGGGGACTGTTCCAGTAGACTTTCGTATATACCTTTACATTCTTCTACAAACTTGAGACCCTCTTTACTACGCTCATTACGGGGGAGAGCCAGTTGGAGGCGAATGTTTCTAGAAAGTCCACCGTGACCCAAAGCACTTGTCCTGTGGTTCTCCATGAGTTCATTGATTTTCAGGAATTGCATGATTGTTGCGATGAGACCAGCTATGAGGTTCATACCACCAATAACTGCGGGTACTCCACCTTGTATACTTTCTGGAAACGAACTTTGAGCAAAATTCGCCGTACCCGTGATTGTCGACAGTACAATTACAGGCAAACTAAAACGTAAACTCAATTGTTTATACATGAGAAAAGCGCGATGGTGCATATATCTGTAACACGCTGATGCTTCACCCCACTGACGAAGTACATTCTCGTGGTACTCGTTCCACATTTCTGCCATATTAATATCTTCGGACATGTTATAATATAGGTATGAATATAATTTTCATTATTCATGTGATTTTTTTAATTGGAATGTTAGTGGTTCCATTTACAAATGACCGTAGAAATTTGGAATTTTACTCTATTCTAATCCCTTTCATTTTTTATCACTGGTCTGTGAATGATGATACATGTGCTTTAACACAGGCAGAGATGATGCTTACCGGTCAGGAAAAGGAAAAAACATTTATGGGTCGGGTAGTTGGACCAATCTATAAGATGGAAGAGAACGATATCAATCATCTTACAAAAACTGTGTTTTTTGTTCTTTGGGGTATAGTACAATACCGACTCGGGCATTTCAATAACATTATCAAGGATACTTTCAAGATGGTGGATGGTAAATTTATAAAGTAATTACTTTTTACTATTTTTAATTAGTTCATTGACACGTTTCACAAATTCCCTATTACGTTTAATCTTGGGATCAGCATTGATAATACGAAGAAGAGCTGCAGAAGGTATTTTAGGAGCATTGCCTTTAGGTCTGGGAGTGACCTTTAACTTTTTACGCGCTTCCTGAATTTGCTTAGCGCTTGGCATTTATTGTGCGCATATATTATTTTTTAATAATGTATTCATATGATATAATGGAATCTGTACTCGAAGAGGAAATAACCAAACTTGAAGAGCACCTTAATATCAAGCATGAAGAGTTTCTAGCGGAAAGGACTAGATTAGACCTGGAAATTCATAACGTTCAGACAGATATTAACGAGGGACTATCTAAAATTCCTCGTATTGAACTCATTAAACAACAAGATAAATACAGGGATGTTATTAAAAAAATATCCAAGTCATTCATTGAAAATAAAGGTTCGATTGAAACAAAAATTGATAGACTTGAAGACTCTAGGAATAAACTCATAGAAGATTCTCGTTTAGAAAAGGAATCTGTCGAACATAACATCAACAATATTCAAGGATTTGTAGACAGAGGGAATACGAATGAAGTGTTTCTAGCAATTGATGCAGTAAAGAATTCCCTAATACTAATGAATAACCAAATCAAAGAAATTACAGAACGGGGGAAGAGTATTTAAATTTATCAAAATAATGAACTTCAGTCCTAAAATTGTAAAATATTATCATACACAATGCATCTGCAATGTCATGTTTTCTTTCATAGGGTATTTCACCCATGTACTTTTCTGATATAACTACAGTTCTCTCCTTTCTTTCTTCGTAGTTTAAATGCCTCATACCAAAATGCACATGCATGCTCACAGGTGAAATTAACGTAACCTTATCTTTGAACATGTAATGTAATAGAATTTCAATATTTTGAAACCCACCCGGGGGTTGTCTTTCTATAAGTATTCGATCCGCACCATCAAATATAGATTGATGATCTTCCACAAATAAAGGAATTGTATCAACAAAATCATTAGATTTTATATATTTGTAATCTGCTAAACTAACTTTCTTTATATATTCAACTTCAACCTTCGGACCTTTATCTGAAGAATTGGCTAAGACTATACCCATATTATGATATCCAATATCTATTGCCAAAATCTTCATATCTTAATGTAAAAGATTTTCCTTAACTATAGTAAATGAAGAGCAAAACAAAAACACAAATGCTATCCGCGATATTGATTGTTCTTGTGGTTGCAGTTATTTACATGTGGCGTAACCCTAAAGTTGTGAAAGTTTCAACAACATCCCAACTCCCGGTTACACCTCGTCCAGTCAGTGTACGCCGTGAACCCGAATTCAGGGGACCACCAATCAAAAAATACAAACCCGGGCAGATGCAACAAATGGGTATTATCACAGGTGCCGGAGATGTTACCATGCCATTATACGGGAAAGAGGTTCGTGGACGACGGGATAGATACCATTATTACACAACTACACCCGGGCAACAAATATACCCTATACCATTAAGCCACAATGCGCGTGATTGTATGGAAGATATAGGATGTCAGGAATTATATGGAAATGAAACAGTCTCAGTAACAGGTAAGACTGGTTCATTCGCGGTAAAGATGTATCGCACTGATAATTTCTTTTAAGACTTATTTTTGTGACACAGCCTTTCTAGCCTGACCTGTGAGCTTAAGAGATGAGCAACAGGAACAACAACATAGTAACAACATACCTGGAAAGAATGACGGAGGAAATGGAACCGGGAATCCGGGATGTAATGAATAAAACATGTAACCCCCACGAAGCATAAATAGAGAGCACAGGAAACTGACACACATGATAAAGGACGACACCTGTTTAGGTTTACCCTTATTAGATATATCTGGAATTGGGCTTATAAAAAACCACGCTGATGACATAGCGGCACCCATGTTGAGTGTATTAGTATACTCTGAGATTTTAAAATGTTTTGATACCGAGTATTCCATGAAGAAGTAATTGGAGAAAACGGAATAGACCCGAACATGAAGAACATATACAACATGCTATCAACATTTTCATCACCATACTCATAGGTACACCAGGCTGACCCATGTTCATTAACATTACGATAATCGCAATGTTACATAGAGAACTCGGGGAGGTAGATGCAGCCCCGGTCAATGACCCCATTTTAGTAGTTTTGGTACGTGACCGGACCATTTAGTATATTACAAGAATTTATTATTCAAATTGTGAGATATAATCATATCATATTCTCTATACTGAAGATTTGAACCTAAGCGCAGTTTAGATTTGATTTGTAAAAGTTCTTTGATTGTGTTATCATCAAGATTTTTACAAAAATCAATCTTAGTCTCCATATCATCAAGTTCGTGGTATTCCTTACGAGCTTGTACATAGGGCCATGTATGTTTCCTGAGGGAAGCAACCTCTTCTTCAAGTTGACGTATCCTAGGAAGCAAGACTTTACTAATCATAAGTTTCAGTTCAATAACATCATTCGCCATAACTAAAATGTGTTTACTATCTTTATATACGGGTTATTTATAATTTTATAATTTATTGAATTATATCAGAATCCATATATGAATATAACATTATGTATAGTTTTACTTTTAGGGTTTTATATCGTTTTTATAAGATCCCATAAAAATTGTAAATCTTGTCGCCGGCGAAGTGTTGTAAATACATACAACGAAGAATATTCCAAATTGTATGATACTGTTTGGTATGACAGGGCAAGATATAAAGGTGAAGTTCGGTATATTTCTAAAAATATTGGTATTGATAATCCTACACGTATATTAGACCTTGGGTGTGGCACAGGGAATCATCTTAAATTATGGAAAGATAAATGGCCTTCATCCAATGTAAAAGGAATGGATCTGTCATTAGATCAAATTTCTAAAGCTCGGGAAAAACACCCAGACGTTGAAATCACTCACGGGAGTTATCTAAATAGTAATATATGGGAGAAAAATAGTTTCGACTTGATATTATGTATGTATGATGCGTCTCAATATACAGATGACGTAGATACTGTTTTTCAGAATATATACAAATGGCTCAAACCGGGTGGGGTTTATGTGTTTCATGGTATAGATCCACGCAGGCTTGAAGATGGCTGTGATGAAACAGCATCTACCAATTCTTTACCTGTGAAACCGGATCGTAAAGGACATTGTAACGTCCTTTATCCAGGATTCGTATACAGTTCATGGTGGTCTAAATCTATATTTTCTAATTGGGTGCGATACAACGAAACGTTTTATAAAACGGAAGGAAATGGATGGCCAAGAGACTGGGATGTCAGTAAAAAGGTTGAGGATAATGTACCGATCGGAATGAAAGTAGATACGAAAACACAGGGTCTCATGACTAACGGTCATAGATTGTTCCTACTCACACCTTCACAGATGGTTCACCGCGGGAAACAGGCTGGGTTTATCAGAGCAGACATCAATCCTTCAAATGGTATTACGAATATACATGATCAAGGAAGTGAAGAGTATTTTATTTTTTTTAAAAAATGATGATCTATAGTATATGCAATATAAAGACCTAAAAGAAAAGGCTAAGAATTTAGGGATGCGCGTTACTAAAGATGTTCGCGGTAAACGTGTAAAGCTTACATCCAATGAACTTCGTGCGAGAATTAGATTGAATTTCGAAAACAGTGTTAAGAACGCTCAGCAGGTTATTCGAGTATGTAAGACTATAATTGTTCCCAGTAATCAGGGAACATCCAGGATTCCTCCACCTCCACCTCCACCTCCACCTCTACCTAGGGCTGTCCCCAGGAACCCAGTCGTAAATTCGACTCGCGCTAAACTTATGGCCGAATTGAAAAATACCCTAAAAAAGAGGGCATTAAAAAAATAATATTACTAATTAGTATAATACGATCATGGATAATTCCCAGTCCAAGAATAACGCGAAGCCCAATAATAACGCGAAGCCCAACAACAACGCGAAGCCTAACAACAACGCGAAGCCCAACAACAACGCGAAGCCCAACAACAACGCGAAGCCCAACAACAACGCGAAGCCTAACAACGGTAACAACGCGAAGCCCAACAACAACGCGAAGCCTAACAACGGTAACAACGCCAAGCCCAACAACGGCAACAACGCGAAGCCCAATAACGGTAACAACGCCAAGCCCAACAACGGCAACAACGCCAAGCCCAACAACGGTAACAACGCGAAGCCCAACAACGGTAACAACGCGAAGCCCAACAACAACGCCAAGCCCAACAACAACGCCAAGCCCAACAACAACGCCAAGCCCAACAACGGCAACAACGCCAAGCCCAACAACGGCAACAAGTTGAACAACGGTGCCAAGAAGCTGCGTGAACTCGCTCTTCAGTTGGCGACCAATGCGATCGCGAAGGCTCGTGAGACGATACCTAACAACGCTTAAACAAAACAATTTTAATTAAGTAATGAATATAGAAGAGGTAAAGAGAGTCTTGGAAAAATGGGATGAAGATTCTTATGAAATTATAAAAAAATACACACTTGAAAATCATGAAATCGATGAGAAATTCGTAGAGCACTATCTAGGTAAAGAACTCTACGAACGTCTTGAGACGACGATTGTGTTTGTTAAACAGTTAGAATCTCTTAAACGAGATTTATCTTGAACCGTTTCTTCATAAATGATTTAACATCTTTTACATTAGGAAAACTCCAGAGATACCAACGTGACCAGAAACCAGCCCCGTTGATACCGCTTATTTTCCAATCCTCTTTATCACTCCGATCGACATTTAACATCATATTATGGATTTTTTTTGGATCCTTCTCTTCTCTAGTCTGTCGAAGTACGTGACCCCCGTGACGTATTACGTAAGACCGCATACGTGACGGTGTTTTGTTTTTGGTGTAGTCAGAATATCCTCTTGCACCAAAGTCAACAGTTTTACCGTCTTCTAAAATTGCCCTGAACTTCTTTTTAGGGTTAGGGCTACGAACAACTTTGACGCGCATACTTATTATCTACCAATATATTTACTTACCGCACCCACAGGCACCGGTCGCACAGTAGTGCTCGGTCTTACCTTCACTGGGGAGGAAGAACAGATTCTCGGGGCCACGCTGAACGCGGTAGAGGTGGTCGTACATGTGGAGCAGACCGATGGTGAGGGCGAGGGTCGCGACAATGACACCGTTCACCTTACGGGCGGTGTACGCATACGCGATGATAACCGCAGCGAGGATCATCTGAACGACGGTGAGCTGGGGTACAGCGGGCATAGAGAAACGATCCTTCATCTCCTTAGTCTCGGTGGTGGGGGCGGGTGCGTAAGCTGAAGTTTTTGGGGTATAACCTGGCATTTATTATCTATTGAGAAAATAATGTGGTACGTGTCTGTAATTCCATTTGTGTTGGTTTGCCATGATTTTATGAAATTACCCATAGATAAGTTATATTTCAATAATTGGAAACGTCCATTTATTGGAATGAAAAACACTATTATAGACTTATTGTTATATTCACCGTACTATTCCACCTGGAAGTTTAAAGGACTCCATTTGATTAAAATGCATTATTCACAGATACGTAAAGAATTCGAAGAAGTTTCTAAAACTCTCAAGAAAACAATGTATCATGATATAGATCCGTGGTTCGAAAAGAATGATAACTATTACCGTTATAAGTTTGATAATTTCCCTAAACTAAAAAGTCTTGTTCGACAAATCCCAAGTATTGATGAAGAAACGGCTTCGTTCGCTGTTATGGAAGGTCCAATGAATATATCACCACATCGGGCTGAAACAAATCATTTACTGCGATACCATATCACAATAATAGGTGACGGTGACTGCACCCTGTATACAGAGTCGGGTCCACACGTTCACAGAGAAGGTGAATATTTCCTATTTGATCATGCAAGATATCATGAAGTCAAGAAGACAGGATATGGTAAACGAGTTGTACTTATACTTGATGTCAAAAGATTTTAGAAAAAAATGATACTATATTATATGAAGTTTAGAACACCAATCATTATAGTGTTCATAATACTACTACCATTCATTCTGAATCTATGGGACGGATATCTCAAACCAGCTCAGAGTGGAAAATTTAAACAACTAGATTGTTCTCAGATATCTAATAGTTTAAATCCGTATGTCAATGACATAGTATACCTTGCGGAACACCATGGTAAAAAGTCTGATTCCAGTGCAGTTGAAGGTTATAAGATTACACGGTCTATGGTTAGGGATAAATTACCACAAGTCTTTGAGATTGTAGAAAAATACGTTTCGGGTGTTAGAAGTCGTAAGACCAAACCAGCTGACTGTGAAAAAGAACAATATTGTTGGTTTCTGAGATTATACAACCAGAGTGGACACTACATTGATTGGCATTTTGACAACAATTTTACGAATGGTAAGAGGAAGACCTACGTCTGTAATGTTTACGCGAGTGAATGTAATACTTCACATTTGATGACAAAAGATAAGAATGATAAAGTAAAGATTGACGAGAGTCGGTCCGGTAAAGGTGTCGTGTATAATGGAAGTGAAGTCAAACACTCGGTTTCTAAACAGAAAGCTGGATGTAGTCGTATATCCTTAATCATCCCTTTATATGAGGATGATTCTGTTACTGCGTTAGGTTGGTATCGTAGAATAGCTCGTAATATTTCTGACAAGTTATTTAAACTATAAATGTCTCCGACACGTTGCGATGTACATATCACTACCACCGATGAGTTCTAGGGTTTTGTCGTCTACGATTCGCTTAGTGAAAGGACCTAGAGTTCCATCATTGCATCGCATACAGAGTGCTGAAAGTTTAGTGACATCACATGCGAGTGGGATGCAGTCAATAAGTTCACCAAATTTATGCTGAAAAGAATCGGCATCGAGACCAGCTAATATCACAGACTTACCTACATGTAGACAACACTCCACAAACTTCTTGAGTCTAGGGAAGAACTGCGCTTCATCAATAGCAATTATATCAGCCCTATCAAATTCATCTGTATTAATAATTTCAAAAAGATCAAACACTTTATGGCAATCAAATTTTACATTGTCATGGGTCTTGAGAATTTCTTCGGGGGATCTTGTATCTTTTGCAGAATTTATAATCATCACATCTTTTCCGATAACTTTTAAACGCTTAAGTCGTCGAATAAGTTCAGAAGTTTTACCGGAAAACATATTTCCCATAATAATTGAAAGTCCCATCTCACCTGATTATTATAATATTGTATTTTTTATATGGGTGATAAACACAGAGCAGTTTTGAATGGTATGAAGGGCTACTACAATCCTAAGACGGGGGAGGTCAAGTTTGGTAGATGTGTATATTCAAGTATCGCGGTGGCTGTAAAATATCTCTGTGATAAGTAGATGAAACACGAAGAACTAATTTATAGCAGGTGGTTATGGATATTATCATTATTATACTATTTTGGTGTAAATCCTTATTCACCCCTACTACCAATGATATTCGCGATAGTATTTTGTATTACATATTTAAGTCATTTCTATAACAAATTCCATTGGAGTAAAAAAATTTGTGTGATAAGTTTCGAATTATTCTTTGGATACCTTGCCTATATCAAAAACCCAACTAGAGACCTATTTAATACGGATGATTTTCGTTTCACTCTACTGATTATGTTGATTTATTCGATCGCCATTAAAGTAAAGGGTACATCTGTAAACGAGATCTATTTCAAAACTATACCAGAATATCACAAAGATAAAGATGAAAATTTGATCGAACATGTGAAAAGAATTCTCAGTGATATGTAAGATGCCTCTCAGTGATGCAGGAATTACCAGGAAAGTTGGGGAGTTGCGTAAAACACAGGGTAAAATCTATGCACCCCTCAAATATTTCAGGGGGCTTACAACTCTCAAGGGGGTTGAGACACGTTATAAAAAGATGCTCAAGAAAGACTATAAGGGGTTCAAGACAGACAAAGGACAGAAGACAAAAACCTCCTCCTACACCCAGAAATTTAGGAAGATGTATCCGGGAGCTAAATCCCTCCCTGAAATTGCTAAGGCTACTAAGATTCC
>Ga0302127_10001716_pt1 | contig 13078 bp, 11 predicted proteins | sample CB4_SCM_MG_FD_204452 | JGI IMG/M metagenome (GOLD analysis project Ga0302127, IMG submission 204452) | Marine microbial communities from Western Arctic Ocean, Canada - CB4_SCM | ecosystem: Environmental > Aquatic > Marine > Oceanic | place: Canada: Western Arctic Ocean | collected 2017-09-24
TCAACGGCGACGCTGTCGCCGACCGGGTCTACGCCGGTAGCTTGCATGGTGGCCTGTGGGCTTTTGATATCAGCGCCACCAGTTCGACCGGGTGGGGTATCGCGCATGGCAGCCAGCCGCTCTTTGCGGCCACCAATGACGCAGGCGACCCGCAGCCGATCACGACGCGTCCGCAGATAATTCGCCACCCGAGCGTCAGTGACGGACCTGACCCCAATGTGATGGTACTGTTTGGCACCGGCCAGTATCTTATCGAAGCCGATAAGGCGACCACCGGTATACAGAGCTTCTACGGCATCTGGGATCGGGGAGAAGGTAACCGCATCCGGGCCCATCTGCAGGCACAATCGCTGGTTATAGGCACCGGTGCCTCGGTGCGGCTGATCAGCGAAAATGACGTTAACTACACTGGCACGGGTGGACCCCTCCAGTACGGCTGGTACCTGGATCTCGACGCGGGCGAGCGGGTGGTCTCGGATTACCTCGTTCGAGGCGGTATTGTTTTTTTCAACACTCAGATACCAGACGAAAGACCTTGTGCCTTTGGCGGCAGTGGCTGGCTGATGTCTGTGCAGGCGAGCAATGGCTCTAATCCCGATGCGGATTCTCCTCAGTTTGACCTGAATGATGATGGCGAAGTACTCGTCGCTGGCGATACCATAACGCACGATGGCGTGCAGTACGCGCCCGCGGGAGAGAAGTTTTCCTCCAGTAAGGGGCTGCCGGCAGCGCCTGCGATCATCGGCAACAAACGCTATACCACTGGAACACAAACGGCCCAGCATGCCGGTGAAGAAGGTACTCAGATGGATGTCAGCGTGATCGCATCCATGGACGCTGCACTGGACGGGCGAATGTCCTGGGATCAGTTAGGCCCCGAATAAACAGGCCATGCGCCAAAAGATTAAATGCCTGATTGGAACGCGAACCATGACATCACCGGCTATAGCGAAACTGGCCTAACAACCAAATCTGTAATCTTTCGAATTACCGTGCGCGGTACTGGCGGTCAGAAACATACCGTCACTATTTTGCGAAGCTACTATGCGACAACTTTCTAACCATTGCGCTAGGATAGCGGTATGCAAATTTCACAGCCCAGCACCTGTGATTCCATGGGTATGAGTAAACCGTACTAATGAACCGACTTCCACATTATTTATTAATCATGGCGTTCCTGGTAGCGCTGGGCATGCCGAGCCAAAACGTAACTGCGCGAGATAAATCAGGCGAGCTATTTCTGACTCTAAAAAGAAATCTGTTGCTGATACAACTGCAAGTGCCAGGATCAGCCGCACCCCTTATCGATAATCAGGGTGAATCACCAAACGCCAAAGCAACACGACTGGCGGGTATTCTCAGGTACACCCAGGGATTATTTCAGCCCCCACCCGAGGCGAACTGCATGCGCCGACAAGCGGAAGCCGCCGTAACCGAGCCATCGACTGTTGTTGCCAACTGGGTTTTTGAATGCCTTCATCCCGAGCAGATGACCTTCGTTCAAACTCGCCTGTTTGAGTTACTCCAGCTCGACTCGATTCACGCCGTTGTGCTTCCTGGCAGTCAGCAACTGGTTACCCCAGAACAACCGTTTCTGACTTTAGGAGAGGATTGAGCACGTGCCACAACAGCATAAGCGATGGCGTTCAGTTAAGGCTCACCTTGCAGCCGGCGTAGTCGGCATCATTATGTTATTGAGCGCCCAGCAGAGTGTCGCTGCCGGCACCTGCCAGGCAGATGTGGTTTTCCTGATGGACAACACCGGCAGCATGGGTGGCATGATTTCCAGCACAAGAACCAATGCCGCCACAATTCTCAATTCAATCTCAGGGAGTGATGAGCGATTTGAAGGTATCGACGTTCAATATGGGCTAGCAACCTATTGGGGCGACCCGTTGGAATACAAGGGTGGGAGCTCAAACTCTTATCATTGTTCCAGCGCTACGGAGTATTCAGGAAAGAACAACAATATTGAGCTCTCATCGGGGGTGGACTACTACCTCGATATGATCGACACCTGGGGAGATGGCTGGAACAACAGCCTGTGGCATCTAAAACTCGGGAGTAATGCACTCGTCACCAAAGGCGCTGATTTCAACTGGGGGCGGTACAAGAGCGGCGGTATATTCACTGTTGCTACTGGCGGGACTTACACGGTCACAATAAACCCCTGGAGTTACTGGTGGCCTTACTGGAGTTCAGAGGTCCGTTGGCGGTTTTGTGCGGTGGGCGACGATACGGGAGGCGACTCCACCGGATTCCCCGAAATCGCACGCAAAGCCTTTAAGGTCAACCAGGTAATCACGGAAACAAAAGCGGATGTGATTTCTTCGATGAGTGAATGGTCCACCTGCAGTTCACCTGGCGGCTGTGGCGGCGACTGGCCCGAGGCAAACTATTTTGCATTGCATCAACTGGCAACTGAAGGGGCAATTACCGACGGCAAATGCGCCGATGCTTATACCGGCACCTGCACCGATATGGGCTACAAGACAGATGATGCGATCGGCTGGCGGGAAGAATCTGGAAAAGTGATTGTCTGGTTTGGAGATGCGCGATCACACTGTTCGACCGTTGATGCCAACGAAGCAATTGATGCGTTGCTGGAAAAAAACATTGTTGTCGCTGCAATCAATACCAAGAGCAGCAGCTACGGGATCGACACCGCGACTTCCTGTAGCGGCTCTTCCAGCTCGGTGGGTCAGGCAACCATCATTACGGACGCGACCAAGGGCACCTTGACCAATGATGTCAGCGGAAGTGACAAAACCGTTAATGCGATCCTGGATGCCGTTTCCAAGGGGATTGCTCAGGTTGGCAGTAGCGCTGCGGTTACTTTTAGCACATCCTCTTTGACAGAAGGCACGCAGCTATTTCAAACCCGTTTTGACTCGAAAGATTGGTCAGGCGATTTGGTTGCATACAATCTTAATGACGACGGCTCTGTCAGCTCACAGACCTGGAGCGCGGCAACCGAACTGGCCACCACCGCTGCGGAAAATCGCACCATTATCACCTGGGCAGAAAACCAGGGTGTCCCTTTTCAGTGGGATTCTCTTGCGGCAACACAAAAAGCTGACTTGCAGACCAGTCCGACCGGAAAAACCGAGGCCGAAATTATCGGACAGGCCCGGTTGCAGTATCTGCGTGGCAACCGCGCCAACGAAAGCCCTAGCGGCCTGAGCTTTCGTACTCGTGGCAGCCGCCTGGGTGATTTCTGGCACTCGAGTGCCATTTATGTAGGCAAACCCAATCAGGGCTGGCCCGACTCGGGCGCGGGGTTCCCTGAAGGGACCGATAAATATTCGAGTTTTATCACCTCTAAAAGCGGGCGCACTCCAGTCGTTTACGCTGGTGCCAACGACGGATTGCTGCATGGTTTTGATGCAAGTAATGGAAAAGAAGTGCTCGCATATGCTCCTGGCAACCTCTACGCCGATAGCATCAGCGCTGGCTATCATCGACTGACTGACCCCACCTTCAACCATGCCAACCTCTATGTTGATGGAACACCTACGGTCAGTGATGCTTTTTTCAGGACCAGTGCAGGCGGCTTAGAAAGCTGGCACACCATACTCATCGGTACTCAAGGAGGTGGTGGCCGCGGCTTGTTTGCCCTTGATGTCACCTCGCCCGACAACACGACGTTCCGGGAGAGTAATGCAGCCAATTTAGTGCTCTGGGAATTCAGTAATAGCGACGACGCCCATCTGGGTTATACCTATAGCCGACCAACGATCACCCTTTTGAACAATGGTCGTTGGGCCGTGATTACTGGCAATGGGTTAGACGACACGGCCAGCGACAGCACTGGAGGGCAAGCGCAGCTTTTTATTATCTATCTCGACGGCGGCATTGATGGCACATGGACAGAGGGCGTCGACTACCTGCGCATTAACACCGGATCGGGATCAACCAGCAGCCGTAATGGACTTTTTGATCCCGCGGTAATTGACCTTGACAACAATGGTACGGGTGATCGGATCTATGCCGGCGACTTCAACGGCAATCTTTGGGCCTTTGATCTTTCTGGATCAAGCGACAGCGCCTGGGCTATCGCTCACAGCGCAAATCCGCTGTTTGCAGGCCAATCGAGTCAGCCGATTACGGTAGAACCCACTGTAATTCGCCATCCCACAGTCACCAACGGATCTGACCCTAACCTGATGATCCTGTTCGGGACCGGGCGTTTTCTGTCAGACGCTGATAAAACCATTACAGATACCCAATCGTTTTACGCGGTGTGGGACAACGGTACAGGAAACCTGGATCGCTCGAGTCTTGTCAGCCAATCTTTCCTGGCAAACGACGATATTGCAGGACGGGTAACTGATACGGATCTTGAAATATCCTATTCTGCTACAAGCGGTCGCAAGTATGGCTGGTATATCGATCTTCCCGCCAGTGGTGAACGGGTAGTGTCCGAGGCGCTCACTCGCGACGACATTGTTTACTTCAATACCATTATTCCAGACACAAGTGTCTGCGCATCCGGGGGAACTGGTTGGGAAATGTCGGTGAAGACAGTGAACGGAGGCAGTTCTGATGATGCAGTGTTTGATTTCAATAACGATGGAGAAGTAATAACAGGTAAAAACGGTGGTGACGAATACACCATTGTTGGTGCGGATAATGGAGAACGCACCGTCGGCTACGCCGGCCGGAAACTCGATCCTGACAAAGGCATGCCGGCTGGCCCCTCTATTATCGGTAACCGGCGCTTTACCCCAGGTAGCTCTACAGAGACTGGCGAGGAGATAGTCGATACCGTGCTGTCAGAAACCGAGGCCACCGTCAGTGGACGGCTTTCCTGGGATCAACTCTTTCCAGATTAGTGGGCAGATGATTTAAACTAATTTTTACGATAAAGATTCAAAAGGGGTCTTAGGGATGCGACACCAAGGAGGTTTCACACTGATTGAACTGATGATCGTGGTGGCGATCATCGGTATACTTGCTGCTATTGCACTACCGCAATATACCGATTACGTGACGCGCGCTCGACGCACCGATGGCCAAAGCACCTTATTGCAGGTGGCCCAGGAACTAGAGCGCTGCTATACCCAGTTCTCTGCCTACAATAACAACAGTTGTTCTGTTGTTACGGCTGGCGCGGTCAGCGAGGCCTCGTCCGAAGGCTATTATCTGGTGACCGCCAGTGGAGACACACTTTTACCGAGTACCTTTACCCTGTCTGCCGCCCCGCAGGACACGCAAAAAACAAATGATGGGGCTAAGTGTAAAACGCTGACCTTGACCCATCTTGGTGAACAGGGCGCAACTGACGAAAATGACGACCCAACAGATAAATGCTGGTAAACACATCAACTGATAACAACTTCCGCACATGATCAAGGGACTACACCACAACGCCTACCGCTGCCGCGACTCCGAGGAGACCCGCGCCTTCTACGAGGATTTTCTCGGTCTGCCGCTCGCCGGCGCACTGGAGATCGACACCACCAAGACCGGCCGCGAGACCCGGGTACTGCATACCTTTTTCCAGATGGACGATGGCTCCTCCTTGGCGTTTTTCGATGACCCGGATACTCCTTTTGATTTTAAGGCGCAACGCGATTTTGATCTGCACATTGCGCTCGAGGTCGACCACAACCGGCTCGAACCGATGCTCGAGCAAGGCCGTCAAGCCGGTATCGAGTGCCGCGGCATCTCGGATCATGGCTTTATTGACTCGATCTACTTTCGCGACCCTAACGGCTACGTGATCGAGCTGACTGCCAAACGCCCTGGTTCTGACAAGAACGTGGGCGATGACGGTGACGCGCACGAAATCCTCGCGCGCTGGAACGCAAGCAAGAACGCCTGAATCTTCCTAACGCTGCCAGTTGGCAACGCCCAGCCACACTGCCGCACCCACCACAAATCGGACAAGGCTTGACTGAGCCTAGCTGTAGGCAAACGAATCCGGGTAACCAAACAATGCGACCGCACCACCGGTATGCAAAAAGACAATATTCTGTCCTTTTTGGTAATGCCCACGTCTGCTGAGGTCTATCAGGCCGGCTGCAGCTTTGCCTGAGTAGACAGGGTCCAGCAATATGCCCTCGAGCCGCGCAAACAGCTCGATGGCCGCAATAGTGTCTTCCGCTGGGAAGCCATAGCCTGGTCCCACATAGTCCGAGTTGACGACGACGTGCTCAGGCTGAACAACTCCGGCACACCCCAATTTTTTTGCCGTATCCTGTGCCAGGGCCAATACGTTTTGCTCTTGGACTGCTTGCTCGGCACGGACGCTGATGCCGTAAACCGGAATATTACTGTCGGTGGCGACCAATCCAATCACCAACCCTGCCTGCGTGCCGGTACTGCCAGTTGCATGGATGACCTGGTCGATCTTTAATCCCAGTTCAATTGATTGTTCCAGTAGTTCGACGCCTGCATTAACGTAACCCAGTGCGCCGGTTGGGTTGGAGCCGCCGCCTGGAATCGTATAAGGGGTAAGGCCATCCGCGCCAAAGCGCTCTGCCGCCTGCGCCATCAATCCATTCATATCAGCGCCCTGGGAGTGGTATTCAAGAGTAGCGCCGTACAGAAGATCGAGAAGGACGTTGCCGTTTTGGGTGTACTCGGTATTGGTTTTGCCGGTCCGGTCTTCAAGAAGGATGTGGCACTTCATGCCCAGACGGGCCGCAGCCGCAGCGGTTTGGCGAGCATGATTGGATTGGGTCGCGCCACAGGTCAGGACCACATCTGCGTTGAGTTCCTGCGCCTCGGCCATTAGGAATTCCAGTTTGCGGGTCTTGTTACCCCCGGTCGCCAGGCCAGTGCAATCGTCACGTTTTATCCAGATCTCGGGGCCTCCCAGCTCCCGACTGAGATTAGGCATATGTTCCAGTGGTGTCGGCAGATGTCCAAGGCGGACACGGGGAAAACGGTCAAGATCCATAGGGTGGTTGACTCCTGATTAGTCGGTGTATCGGGTTGACATATCCGTTATGCCATAAGCAGTAACGGTACCTACTGTTACTGCATCTGTTAGTGCATCGGCACATGGTTACAAGGTGTCTGGTCATCATAGGGGGTTCTTCGTTTGTGTTGGCTCTTGGTCAGTACCGCGTGGGGATACCGTCACTCAAACAAAATACCAGGTTCAACCCGTAAACCTCAACCGACTCAACCAAACTCTTCTCCTACCGCATTAGGCGACAGCCTCAGCAAACGCGAAGTCCTGACCGCTGCCTGGCGATGCACTACGGCCTTTTGGTAATCAACATTCTTCACCATCGAGACAAAAGCGTCGCCAGAGGGGTATTCGGCAATAAAGACGATATCCCAATGCTCACTCTCCGGCCCAATAAGGGTGAATTGGAAGTCCGCACTATAGGCGATACGGCCACCCACCTGCTTTAAGATGGGCCCACTCTCACGGCCATAGGACCGGTAGGCCTCCAGGCCAGTTAGCGACTGGCCATGCAGCTCATGTCCCTCGGGGTAGGCAGCGATTGGCCGCAGGCAGACCAGGTTCAACATGTGGATCGGGTCGTTGCTCGCCATCGAGCGAAAGGTTCGAAATCTATCCCGCGTGGGATCAACAAAATCTTGGGTCATCTGAGTCTCTCAAAGTTGTTGTGCGAGACAGTATAAGGAGATCAACCGGACAGAAAAACATTTGGGTCGATCTCACATCCACCGCACTGGCATTGGTTCGCACAGCTCATTTCCGGGCGTGATATCCTGCTGTGCAAGTCTATGGTCTAAATTTGGAAAGACTGCATGAACTGTTGCTCACGACATATAGGCGCTGCTCAAACGTGTTTCGGCTGGATGTCGAAGCGTTATGAGCGCCGATACCGACGCAAAGGGCTCGATGACAACCAACTGCAACTTGTGCGCGAACTCGAATCGATGGGGCTCGATGGTCTCACCTTATTAGAAGTAGGCTGCGGTGTGGGCGCTTTACACCAAACATTGTTGGAAAAGGGGGCTTTAACTGCCACCGGCATCGACCTCGCGCCGCGTATGTTGCAACTTGCCGAAAACCGCGCCAAGGAGCACAAATTAGAGCAGCGCACGCAATACCGGCTTGGTGATTTCGTCGAGATGAGCGAATCTCTGGACAAAGTGGACGTAACAGTTTTGGACAAAGTGGTTTGCTGCTATCCCGCGCCCAAGGAATTGATTCGCGCAACCCTCGATTGCACCAGCCGCGTAATCGCACTCACCTACCCGAGAAAGCACTTGCTCGGCGAGATTTACAATAAGATTTGGAACTTTGGCTTCTGGTTGTTTCGCTCGGACTTTCGCAGCTTCATACATGAGCCTCGACTCGTCCAGGAATCTATCGAGGCGGGTGGATTTAAGCGTGCCTTCGACCGCGACTCACTGATGTGGCACACGCAAGTGTATATCGCCGGCTAGTGAGTACTAAAAGGAGTTTGGTGGCGAGCGGCGAAATCGAACCGCCGACACGAGGAATTTCAGTCCGCAAATTAAAATAGTGGCACCATGAAATACACTTGTATTTAAGATTAACCCAAGCACTCTGGTTCTGTGTGTGGTGTCACTTTGGTACGCAAATGGACATGAAAGGACACGAGATAGCAACAATATAGTGACAGTAAATTAAAGCCGAAAGCCTGGTCTGAATAACTAGCATGAGGATTCGTGTTGGTGAGCGCGGTAGTGGCAAACCTTCTAAAAATAGGAACAATATAGGCCTAGTGAAAGATGAAGTCCCGTCAGCTATGGATGCGTCGGCAATCATCATCGGGTCTGGCTATAGCGCTGCTGCGGCGCTAGTGCATCTAACCCATGCGGGGCTGCCTTTGCGACAGATCCTGGTGATTGGACCAGGAGAACTCGGCACGGGTCAGGCCTATGGCTGCACTGCTAAATCTTATCGCCTGAATATACGCGTAACTGGGCAGCGCTTGTGGCCAGATCAACCCGAACACTTTGCCGATTGGGCAACGGAGCACATACAAGACCCCGATGCTCATACCTCTGCCGGCAGTTTCTATCGGCGCTCCGATTTTGCCCAATACATAACAGCACAACTGGCACTTATCCCAGATGCTAAAGCCTTTCGCCAAATTAATACGTGGGCTACCAACATTACAGGCGAAGACAACGACTGGTTAGTCGCCTGCGATGATGGCGCACAGTACCGGACAGAACGACTCGTGCTGGCGACCGGAAATCCTGACCCCCAGTGGCCAACGGGCATCAAGCCTGGGCGTGCGCGGTCGCTGGTGCGTGTGCCATGGCGTGGAGATTGGGTTACCCAGGTCAAGTCCAAGATGCATGTCTGTGTTGTCGGCGCCGGTCTGACTGCAATGGATGCTCTTCACGCGCTGGGAATGCAGCAGCATCAGGGGCCGATCAGCCTGCTGGCTCCTCATGGCATGCTTCCGCCGAGTCAGGTCGATTGGGGGGTTCCAGAACCTGCCCATGACTGGCCAACAGGACTACGAGGTTCTGATTTCTCGCGGGAGATACGCCAATACCTGGGTACCAGATCATGGCATCACCGGGACTGCCAGCAGCGATTCGAGGCGCTTCGAGTGAATGTAAACCCGCCCTGGCAGGTGCTGCCGCCTAAAGACCGGGTACGACTGCAGCGCAGACTCGGTTGGCTGTGGTCATTGATCCGGTTTCGTGCCAACCCGCAGACCGTAGCTTCAGTTAAAGCCATGAAAGCCAGCGGTCAGCTCAAAATCATAAAGACACATCTTCATGGCCTGACCAAAGCCGATTCCGAGCGCTGGCTGGTGAAGCTATCCAATGGTGAAGAGTTAACGACCCATGTTGTCGTCAACTGCACCGGCATGGGCCGGGATAAATTGATCGACACCATGATTGCGGCCGGGCAGATTGCGCCCATTGAAACTACAAGGCAACCCTGGATCAATCCCGAATTGCGCGTCGTTGCATCAGATGGCCGACCCTATGACACTCTTTTTTGCATTGGTCCCGCGACCGCACTTGCACTGGGTGATGTGCTTGGCGCGACCAGTATCGCCCACCAGGCTGCGCAACTTGCAAAGACCCTGGTTACGAGCACTTCGTTTAAGCGCGTCCGTTAGCCAATTGAGCTACAGGCCGTAGTATTCTTCGTAGTGAAAAACGACTCAGCGATACATCCATGTTGCCGATGAAAGGTTGCATGATGTGCTAGCAAACCTATCCAAAGATGGCGACAGTGGAAGATGAACGCCTACTACCCACAACGTAAACTGTTGATTAGATGGTGGCCAGGGACAGAATCGAACTGCCGACACGAGGATTTTCAGTCCACTGCTCTACCAACTGAGCTACCTGGCCACAGGGGATACCACAGGTGGGGTCTGGATTACAAAGCACCGGCACAGATTCGTCAAGAGCGAAGCACCATCAACCCCGTAAAAATCACGACAAATCGAGTGCGTAGCTTTTAAGTTTTTCCATCGGAATGATATCCAGTGTCCGGATGTGTGTGCGCGTAAGATACACCCGGCAGGCAACCCCGGCCTCAAGCGCTCTGGCGTAGGACGCGGCGCACACGCACCAGCAATCGCCATCTTTCAGTCCCGAAAAACCAAACTCTGGATGCGGTGTCACCAGATCATTGCCGTCCGATTTGAGCCATTGCAGGAACGCATCAGTGACCTTGGCGCATACGGTGTGTACACCGTGATCTGCATCATCGGTATGGCAGCAACCATCACGAAACCATCCAGTTAACGGTTTTTCTGAGCACGTCTTAAGTGGTTCACCAAAGACGTTCTGCTGGGTTGAGTCATCTGTCTCAGACATAAGTGATGTTCCAGGTGAGATTGGGAGTATCCAGGGTCAGTTTTAATGCAGTGGCGTACGATTTTCAACGACAGGTTTTTTAAGGTAAGACATGGCAATGGTAACTTTACTCGGGTGTGCGCAAGGTAGTGCTATAGTGCTCGGTGACTGAAACAACCGAAAACCTCGATGAAATTCTGTAGTCAGTGCGCCTCACCGGTAACGGTCCGAATCCCTGATGGCGATACCATGGAGCGACACGTTTGCGATGCCTGCGGGCAGATTCACTACCAAAACCCCAAGATCATTGCCGGCTGTATTCCGCATTGGCAGGGGCGTATTCTGCTATGTCGTAGGGCGATCGAGCCACGCCATGGTCTTTGGACAATTCCCGCAGGCTTTATGGAAAATGGCGAAACCATCGAGCAGGCGGCCATGCGTGAAACCTACGAGGAAGCCTGCGCCCGCGTTGAAATCAGCGGGCTATATGCGATATTCAACATCCCCCATGTCAGCCAGGTTTACATGATCTTTCGGGCAGAGTTACTGGACGGTGAATTTGCACCGGGCATCGAAAGCCTTGAAACCGCGCTTTTTTCCGAGAAGGAAATCCCCTGGTCCGATATGGCCTTCCCAGTAGTGGTCCAATCGCTGCAACGTTTCTTTGCCGACCGGCCTGGCGATCACTTCCCGCCGTTCGTCGATACCATCGTACCGGTTAAGCGCTGACCTGCCAGCACGGGTTCAGCGCAGCACTTCAAGATCGGCCGGCGCGTCGAGAAGTTCTGGCGCAAGTTCTACCATCGACAAAAGGTCACGCAGGGCCCCCTGCAGGGCTTCTTCCATTGTGGGGTGATAAAAAGGCTTGCGCAGCATCTGCAGCGCCGTCATGTTGTCACTGATACACCAAGCCAACAAGTGGGCAAGGTTCTCGCCGCGCTCAGCCACCAAAGTAGCGCCCAGCAGCACACCACTGATCTTATCGGCGTAAAGGCGCACAATGCCGCGGTTAGCGCCCATGACCAGGGCCCGGCCCACCGGCCCCAGTCGCATCTCGCCGGTGGCCGTGGTCTTAGGGTCAAGGTCAGCCAAGGATGTGCCCACAGTACAGATATTAGGCGAGGTGAAGGTAATCGCCAGCGGGGTTTTGCGGGCAAAAGCAACGCTTTCGGTATGCGCAGCGTTATAACCCGCGATACGGCCCTCATCGGCCGCCTCGTGCAGGATCTGGTCGCTGCCGCTGATATCCCCGGCTATAAATACGCGATGATCGCCACAGCGCATGGTGTTCTGATCAAACACCGGAACCCCCCAGGCATCGAGTTCGATCCCGGCGTTTTCAATCGCCACCCAGTCGAGGTTACTCTGACGGCCCATGGCAGCCAGCACCTTATCAACCACCACTGCTTGCTCGCCGGTACTGACACGGATACGGCCCTCGTCCTCAAAGAGTTCAACCTCATGTCCAAGCCAGATTGGAAAGGCACGTCTCATCAGTTCGATAGCGCTGCGGCAGGCGTCAGGATCCCTCAGCCCCGCTATGGTATCGAGCCTATCGATGCCAGTCACCGAAACTCCCAGGTGTGCCAGCGCCTGGCCAATCTCCAGACCGATCACACCAAGACCAACCACCGCGATTGCATTGGGCAGGTCTTCTTGCTCAAAAATCGTATCACTGGTGAGAACACGTTCACCAAAATCCACCCAGGCCGGCGGCATTGCCGGACGCGTGCCGCAGGCGACCACAATACTGGCAGCACGGATCGTGTCCTCGCCCACCTGCAGTACGCCTGGTTCAATAAAGCGGGCATAACCATCGATGAACTCGTCACCCATCTGGTCGGTGGTATGGCCCAGCACCCGGTCAACCAGAATATCGCGCATGTCGCGAACGTGTTCCAGAGTATCAGGCAAAGATGCTGATAGGCTTTCGCCCCCTTCAATGCCCTCTCGGCCAAAAACCTCGCGCCGATGCAAATCATGAGCGACTTGTATCAGAGCCTTGGAGGGCATGCAGCCGACCCGGGCGCAGGTCGTGCCCAGTTCGCCACCGTTGATCAATACAAAATCCTTGCCGGCACGCTTCGCCTGACCCATTGCAGCTAGACCAGCAGTACCGGCACCGATAATGACGACCTCAACGCTGCGCTCCATGGTGACTTAATTCCTATAACCAGTCTATCGATCTACGCAGTCGAGCATTTCGACCAGTTGGGCTAGATCATGCACTTCAGCGTGTGGTTTCTCATCATGCGTCCAGTCATCGTCATTGCGGTTAACCCACGCCGCCCTAAGCCCTGCCTGCTGTGCGCCGATAACGTCCTCCAGGGGGTGATCGCCCACG
>Ga0302127_10001717_pt1 | contig 13077 bp, 9 predicted proteins | sample CB4_SCM_MG_FD_204452 | JGI IMG/M metagenome (GOLD analysis project Ga0302127, IMG submission 204452) | Marine microbial communities from Western Arctic Ocean, Canada - CB4_SCM | ecosystem: Environmental > Aquatic > Marine > Oceanic | place: Canada: Western Arctic Ocean | collected 2017-09-24
CAGAACGACTATCGGTGTCTTGTGCACGCGTTCGCCCCAGGAAGCGTCGAAAATCTGATTGGCGCGCCGGTGACGGCCCTTGGTCGAGATGATGCGTCCGTCATTCAGAAAATAATCGGCTACGGCTACGGCCTGGTCGAGCAACCCGCCCGGATTACTCCGTAAATCGAGAACAATTCCGTGCAGACGATCCCCCGTCTCCCTTTCCGCTTCGGAAAGAACTTTTCCAAGGCTTCGAGAGGTGCCCTGGTTGAATCCGGAAATCCGTATCGTAAGGATACCGTTGTCCCGCACCGACGTCACTGTGGGTAAAATGATGTGGGCCCGGACAATTCCGATTTTCAGGGCGGCGGTGCTTCCGGTCCGGACGATGGTCAGGTCCGCGCGGCTGTGAACCGGCCCGCGCAGTAATCCGACCGCCGCACGCTGCGAGAGCCCCGACAGGGGAGCGCTGCCGACATGGGTGATATGATCGCCCGGTTTCAGGCCGGCTTTAAAGGCGGGTGTCCCTTCGTGAACTTTCTGGACATACGTTTCGCCGGAATCATACCAGATCGTGACACCTAGACCGCCGAAACCGTCTCGCCGCGCCCGGGTGTTCCGCGCCTGGCCGGGTGTCGCATATCGGGTGTAGCGATCCAGTCTTGCGAGACCGCCACGAAAAAACCCGGCCAACATAAGCTCAGGATCCTGCTCTCGCAGTTTTGGGGCTTCCCTGCGCGCACGCTCAAACGCATTCGCAACGATAGCTGCCCATTCGTCGTGGTCGTTCTCGTCAGGCGTCGGCCACACGCCCAGCACACGTTCGTCGTATTTGAGCGTGACCGTCTCTGGCCGGTCGGTGATTTCCAGCAGCGTATCGGTCTCGGACAGCGCTTTCATCCCGGCGAGCGAGACCGAGCGTATCGTTACGGCCGCCGCGTAGCGTAATTCGATATTCTGGAACACGGATTCCAGCACTAGTCGGGCCCGGTCTTCATGCGGTGATTCCGTCGGCGTCGCAACGCAGGCAGTGACGATGAATCCAAGGCCCGCCACGACGGCGCCGATGGCGCGACGTGACCGGTAACGAGCCCGAAGACGGGTCGGCCCGGAGGCGCGATGGAGGATCTTGCTTATCACTATATTACCCGCACGAAGGCAGAACAGGGCGACCGCAACCGCAGCCGATTCGATCAACATCTAAACTAGCTATGTCTGTACGGAATGCGAATTAACTTTTCGTTATCAATCATCCTATTCATAGGGCTGAAAGGGCGGCGGCCGCCTGCGAAATCCAGCACCCCAACGCGCTGCACGCCAAGGTGAAAATTCCACGCCGGAGGTAAGGGGGACAACATCAACGAACCATCAGTGTATGTACGTTAATTACGATTTTTAAAAATGCAGAATAAAGAACAATTTACCATGCAATCTTTTCGTTAATGATTAACAAAAAGTAAATAATAAAATTGCCATTGTCACATTCGAAATCTGACTATCAAATTCGGTGATGTCAGTGACGTGAGCCCTGAGTTCCCTCTAGTCATAGGGCCAGTCACAGGGGGGGCGGTTTCAAAATGTTGTGCTGTGTGGGCGGCTTCTTCGGAGAACTCGGCCGGCGTCACGCCGCTACGGGCGGAGTGCCGCGGGTGCTGGCTGTAGTGCGGAACCGGCGGCGGCCCTTCCAATTTTTAGTGTGCGAGTATCGTTTCTTGCGCAAAGTTGGGGTCGATGTAGCGCCGGCCGGCCGCCTCCACATGGGCTGCGACCTCTTTGGCGCTTGCGGTCTCAGGTGTCGGATCGTGGTCCCAGTGGCGGTAGGTATCGGTGCCGCGGGCGAGATCGGCGAAGCGCCGGTCCAGCGTCGAGCGCACGTGGGTCGGCATGAAGAACACCCCGAGTCCGATCCGTGGGCTGTCGGTCTCGTTTGGCAGCGAGCCGTGCACCAGCCGCTCGTGGTGGATGGAGAACTGGCCCGCCTTCAGCTTGAGATCGACCGCACCCGAATCGTCGATCTCCTCGATCGACTGGCTGCGGGCCAATAGGTTCTTCTCGTCGGGCGTCTCGTCATGGCTGTAGGTCTCGCCCAGATGGGTGCGCGGGATCACGCGCAAACACCCGTTTTCGATCGTCGAATCGGTGAGCGCGAGCCAGACCGTCACCAGTTCGTTGGGCTCCAGCCCGAAATAGGCCGAGTCCTGATGCCAGGAAACGTAGGAGCCATCGCAGCCGGGTTTGATCCAGAACCGGGAGGAGAAGATAAGGATGTCCGGGCCGATCAGATCCTCCACCGCGTCCAGAATGGCCGCGCGGCGGGTGAACGCGAATGCGCGCGAGAACAGCAGATGGCTCTTGGTAATGATCGCCGTCGCGTTGTGACCTTGCGTTTTCTCGTAGGTCTCGAGGTCCGCGCACAACGCCGCAGCCTCGTCCGCGCCGATCCCGTCGAACGGGTAGAGATGACCGTTCTCGCGAAATAATTCAGTCTGCTCTTCGCTCAGGACCTTGGGTGTCGGCAGTGCCTGTCTGATCATTCTCTGTCCCCCAAAGGGCAAGTATAGGCTCACCCTCTGAAGAGCATCAATAGAATATTCAAGATTTAGGTACAGCTCTCCTAGGTCATGATCGTTTTAGACTGAAGCGTATCCAGAGTTTCGGAGTTAGTTTGCGCATGCGTCATTGGTGCTCGAACCAATGACGCATGCGCACCATCGATAAAGATCAGACGCGCCGGATCGAGTTTCCTCCGATACCGCCACCACCTTGCCTGCCGGCACACTGCGACCGGGCTTTCCTGCTCGCCGGCCAGGGGACTATTTTGAAATAATTTTCCGAGATTCAATTTCCCGAAACCATGCCCTAGTGCGGCGTAATTGTTGGCTTTCGCCGCTTGCCTTTGTTTTTATTTGTTTTTTTCGACGATTTTTTCGACGATTTTTTCACCGAATTATTCGATGGTTTATCAGATGGTATTTCGCCACCTGTGAATCGGGGCCGGCGGGAGGGGCGGGCACCATAAATTGAGAATGCCATCGACCCGGTATGAACATTGGCCTCTTCGAGCCTGACCGAGAGCGGATCGCCGATCCGGTATACCACACCGGTGCCGAGACCCTTGACCAGCTGCGCATGCGGATCGAACTCGAACCGGTCGTCACCCAGCATCGACATCGGCACCAGCCCGTCGGCGCCGGTGTCGGTCAGCGTGACGAATAACCCGGCCCGATGAACGCCGTTCACCCGGGCGGAGAATTCGGCGCCGACCTGGTCGGCGAGATAGATTGTGGTGAACCGGTCGACAGCTTCGCGCTCCGCATCCACCGCTCGCCGCTCGGTGAACGAGATGTGTTCGCCGAATTCCGCGAACCGGTCGCCGTCTTCGGGAGATAACCCGTCATCGCCGAGTCCCAGCATGGAAATCAGCGACCGGTGAACCAGCAGGTCGGAATATCGCCGGATGGGCGATGTAAAATGGGCATAGCGGCGAAGCGCCAGTCCGAAATGGCCGATATTGCTTGGATTGTATTCGGCCCGCGCCTGCGATCTGAGCACCGCCATATGCGCCATGTGTGCTTCCGGTTTGTTCGCGACCTGGGTGAGGATGCGCTGGAACAATTTGGGCGTTACGACCTGTCCTTTTGAGAGCTTTATGCCGATCGATGACAGGGCTTCCCGCAGGCCCTCCATCTTTTCCGGCGACGGCCGGTCGTGAATTCGGAAAATACAGGGTGCATTTTTCCGTTCGAGCGTCTCCGCCGCGGCAACGTTCGCAGAGATCATAAATTCCTCGATCAGGCGATGGCTGTCGAGCCGCGCGACCGGTTCGATCCCGGTTACACTGCCATTTCTGTCCAGCTTCACCCGACGTTCCGGCAGATCAAGATCGATCGCGCTGCGCCGGACCCGGGCCGCCTGCAGTGTCTCGAAGGCACCGTAGAGCGGGGCGATGACGGCATCTACCAGAGGCTCGGTTGTGTCGTCAGGATTGCCGTTGCGCGCCGCATCCACCTGCTCGTATGTCAGTCGCGCAGCGGAACGCATTACACCCCTTATGAATTCGTGGCGGCGCAGACCGCCGTCTGAATCCACCCACATATGTACCGCAAGGCAGCCACGGTCTTCGCCCGGCACGAGGGAACACAGCCCGTTCGACAGCGTTTCCGGCAGCATCGGCACAACCCGGTCCGGGAAATAGACGGAATTGCCGCGATTATACGCGTCGCGGTCCAGCGCCTCGCCGGCGCGCACATACCAGGATACATCGGCAATGGCGACGATAACGTGCCAGCCGCCTTTGTTGTCGGCGTCTGGATCCGGTTCGGCCCATACCGCGTCGTCGAAATCCCGCGCGTCGGCGCCGTCGATGGTGATAAGCGGTATCTGGCGCAAATCGGTCCGCATGGCCGGAGGGACCGGCTTTGCAGCTTCGGCAGCGGCTATCGCTTCGCTGGAAAACTCGGTCGGAATGTCGTTGGTGTGGATGGCAATCAGGCTGGGTGCGCGGGGACCGGTCGCATCGCCTATGACGTCCACGACCCGCGCTTCGGGAAGACCGAAACTGCGCCCGCCGACCGCCTGCACCTCAACCAGGTCGCCTTTCGACGCCCCGTTCTCTGCGCCGGGTACAATCGAGAATTCGGTCCGAATCCGGCGATTGGTTGGAATAACCCGTCCCTTTTCGCCCACCATCTGAAAGATGCCGAGCACCCGCGGAGGCGCGGTTTCAAGCCGTTTGATGGTTCGTGCCGTATAGGTGCCGTCGCCAGTGGGCAGGAGATTGGCGAGGATACGGTCGCCAATGGCTAGCGCGGGTCCTTTGCCGTCTGCGCTGAGAGAGATTGCCGGGGCGTCGCCGTCGCCGTCCCAGGTTACCGGCCGGGCGACCGGGTCGCCGTCCGGATCGAGACCGCTGACCTCGATAACGCACACTTTCGGCAGCGTTCCCGGCTCGCCGAAACGACGGCCCCGGCCCCGGTCGAGATCCCCGTTCGCGCGCAGATCGCGCAGGATATCGTTGAGCCGCGCGCGATCTTCGCCGCGGATGTTGAACGCGCGTGAAATTTCCCTTTTGCCCACGGGACCGCTGCTGTCGCGGACGAATTCCAGTACCTGGTCTTTGGTCGGAAAGGGCGTGTTGCTGGGTTTTTTGCTCAACGGCCGGATGTCGCGACGGCTGTCACGCCTCTTCGACGGTAGCGGGCTTGTCGGCCGCCGGGGGTTTCTCTTTGGCTTTAGGCTTCGTCTTACTCTTCGCCTTACTCTTCGTTTTGCTTTTCGCCTTGGCCTTTTTGGCTTTGGTCTTGACGCCGACCTTCTCGGCACGGGCCGCGATCAACTCAACGGCGAGTTCCAGCGACAGCGATTCCGGTTCCATATCGCTCGGCAGCGACGCGTTGATCTTGCCGTGTTTGACATAGGGGCCGTACCGTCCGTCGCGGAGCTCGATCGGTTTGCCGTCATCGGGATGGTCGCCGATTTTTTTGCCGGCGGTCTTTGATGCGCCGCGCTGTGCCGGCGCTTCGGCGATAATGGTGACGGCGCGGTTCAGCCCGAGTGAAAGCACGTCGTCATCGGGCCCGAGTTTTACGTAGCGGTCGCCGACCTTCAGATAGGGACCGAACCTGCCGACGCCGGCAAGGATCATGTCTTTTGTTTCCGGATGGGGCCCGATAGGTCGCGGCAGCGACAGAAGCGCCAGACCCAGTTTTAGATCGATTTCCGACGGCAGCATGTTGCGCAGCAGCGATTGCCGCTTCGGCTTTGTCTTCGATCCCTTTACGGCTTCACCGAGTTGCACATACACGCCATAGGGTCCCTTTCGGAGGGTGACCGGCAGATCGGATTCGGGATCCATACCCAGCTCTTTCGGGCCGGTGAACGCGGCGTCTTCGTCCTCGTCGCCGGTAACCACCGTCAACGCTGTCGTGTATCCGCATTCGGGATAGTTCGAACACCCGATAAAGCCGCCATTGCGGCCAAGCTTGAGGCCCAACCGGCCGTCTTCGCATGCCCGGCATTTGCGCGGCTCGCTGCCGTCCTCGCGCTCCGGGAAGAAGTGGGGTCCGAGTTCGGCGTCGAGCTTGTCGATCACTTCGGTGATGCGAAGATCTTTCGTCTCGTCGATCGCCACTGAAAACGCCTGCCAGAAATCCGTCAGCAGCGCCTGCCATTCCATCGTGCCGTTCGATACGTCGTCGAGCCGGTCTTCGAGATCGGACGTGAACCCGTATTCGACGTATCGGTTGAAAAATTCGGACAGAAATGCCGTCACCATTCGACCGCGGTCGTGTGGCGTGAAGCGGCGCTGTTCCAGGGTCACGTAGTTCCGGTCCTGCAGCACCTGAAGGATCGACGCATAGGTCGATGGCCGCCCGATGCCGAGCTCCTCCATCTTTCGCACAAGGCTGGCTTCGGTGTAACGGGGCGGCGGTTTGGTGAAATGCTGATCCGGCGTGACGGCGCCGCGGTTCAGGGCGTCGCCTTCGGACATCGGCGGCAGTATCCGGTCGCGGTCGTCGCCCTCGGGTTCGTCGTCATTGACGTTGGCGGTGCGTTCGTCATGGCCTTCCTGGTACAGCTTCAGGAAGCCGTCGAATTTAACAACGGAACCGTTGGCGCGCATTACCGTGGCGCCGTTTGGCGAAGCGATATCGACCGCAACCTGCTCCATAACGGCGGCTTCCATTTGGCTGGCGACGGCACGCTTCCATATCAGATCGTATAGCTTGCGTTCGTCTTCCCCGAGATATTGGCGGACTTCGTTGGGTTTCCGCGAAAATTCGGTCGGGCGGATCGCCTCATGCGCTTCCTGCGCATTCTTGGATTTGTTGCGGTAGGTATTTGGCTGATCCGGCAGGTATTTATGGCCGTATTCCTGTCCGATCGTTGCCCGGACGGCGATGATCGCTTCCTGCCCCATATTGACGCTGTCGGTTCGCATATAGGAGATCAGGCCAACCGTCTCGCCGCCAAGCGTGATGCCTTCATACAGCTTCTGCGCGGTCCGCATGGTGCGGGTAGCGCCGAATCCGAGCTTGCGGGACGCTTCCTGTTGCATCGTCGACGTGGTGAACGGCGGCGCGGCGCGGCGGTTTACGGTTTTCCGCTCAACCGATTTGACCGTGTAGTTGTGTAGCTCTATTTCGGCGACCGCGGCCTTGGCGGTTGCTTCGTCTGTGATGTCGTAGCGGTCGAGCTTTTTCCCGTTCAGGTGAGTCAGGCGGGTCGGGACGGCACTGCCATCGGCCGTCGTAAAGGCCGCGCCGATGGTCCAGTATTCCCGCGGCTTGAAAATTTCAATTTCGGCCTCGCGCTCGCAGATCAGGCGTAGCGCCACCGATTGTACACGACCGGCAGATCTCGATCCGGGCAGCTTGCGCCACAGGATGGGCGACAGGCTGAAGCCGACCAGATAGTCGAGCGCCCGCCGCGCCAGATAGGCATCGATCATCTCGCGGTTCAGTTCGCGCGGGTTGTTGACCGCCTCGATAATGGCGTTCTTGGTGACTTCGTGGAAAACGACGCGTTTGACATCGATGTCGTTCAGTGCGTTGCGTTCTTTCAGAATTTCCTGCAAATGCCAGGAAATTGCCTCACCCTCGCGGTCCGGATCGGTCGCCAGATATAAGTGATCCGCGCCCTTTATGGCTTCTTCGATCGCCTTCAGGTTTTTTTCCGCCTTGGGGTCGACCAGCCAGATCATCCTGAAATTGTCGTCCGGCTGGACCGAGCCGTCCTTTGAAGGCAGATCGCGCACGTGTCCGTAGCTGGCGAGAACCGTAAAGTTCGGGCCGAGATACTTGTTAATGGTCTTCGCCTTGGCGGGCGACTCGACGACGACTACGTCCATGATCACCGATAATTCAGTTGCGGGCGGCCCACCGTAAGCGGTGGGTGTTGCCGCATTGTTTATAAAAGCAGCGAGATCCGGTTGCCCGGATGCCTTTCAATCCGCCCTGCAAGCTCAAGTTCGAGAAGTGCGCTCTGGACCGCGGCGGCAGACATGTGGCACTCGCGAACCAGTTCGTCAACACCTGTTGGCGTTGCTCCCAGCAATTCCACAATCCGGTCATGCCCTGATTCTGGTGTTGTTTCGCTAATTATTTCAACAGGTTGCGTGTTCCGGATCGGGGGTTCCGCGGTTTGCGGTTTTAACATCTGATGCTCGAGCGCATCGACAATGTCCGCCGCCGTTTCGGTCAGAACGGCGCCCTGACGGATAAGATCGTTGGTCCCGCGGCACCGCGGGTCGCGCGGCGAACCGGGGACGGCAAATACTTCGCGGCCTTGCTCGAGCGCAAGCCGCGCGGTGATCAGAGAGCCGGATTTCTGCGCCGCCCCAACAACCAGAACACCGTGCGCGAGTCCGGAAATCAACCGGTTCCGTGCCGGCAAGTGCCGCGCCGTCGGCCGGGTACCGACCGGTTGCTCGGAAACCAAAACACCCTCTTCTGCGATCCGGTTCTGTAATTCCTCGTGCTCCGGCGGATAGACGACATCGATCCCGCCTGCGACCGCCGCAACGGTGCCGGTTGCCAGTTCGCCCCGATGGGCAGCGGCACCGATCCCCGCGCCAGCCCGGAGACGACGATATAACCTGCCTCACCGAGTTCGGCCGCAATGTCTTCCGCGAACCGGCGCCCGTTCGACGACACGTTGCGGGCGCCGACGATGGCGATCGTCGGGCGGGACAGCAATTGCCGCGAGGGTCTCCGGATAGGCCGCTTCGCACAGGGCGATGACCCGCCCGCCCGCGGCGTCCAGCGCGGTCAGTTCCTGCTCAGCCGATTCGGCATGCGGAATGGCGAAATTACGGCGACCGCCGCCTCTTCGGGAAAGGTCGGGCAGCGCGTCGAGCGCGGCGGCCGCGGTTTCATACCGTTTGAGGAGACCTTCGAAGAGGCGCGGATCCGCGAATTTGGTCCGGATCAGACGCAGCCAGTCGATCCGCTCGGCGTCGCTCAGCGTTGTTGGCGGCCCGGCCATAAAGCGACGATGATCGGCGGAAGAATCGGGGTCAACCCTTGGGTGTGAACGATATCTTCGATTCGGCGCCGGTCACCAGACGTCCGATGTTCTGCCAGTGCCGAATCCACACCAGCACCGCCATCGCAGTTGCGAACTCCATGCGTTGAGGATCGGCGAGCCAGCTCATATAGAACGGCGCAGCGGCCATCGCGAGAAGGGCGGAAAGCGAGGAGTATCGGAACAGAAATGCCGCCAGCAGCCAGGTGCCGCAGGCCAACCCGCCGACGGGCGGAGACAGCGCCAGCAAGATACCAAGCGCCGTGGCGACGCCCTTGCCGCCGCGAAATCCGAGCCATACCGGAAACAGGTGTCCCAGCAGCGCACCCGCCGCCGCAACCACTGCAATATCGGGACCGAACATCTGCGCAATCGCTACGGCCAGCGCCCCTTTACTCCCGTCCAACAGCAGCGTCGCGGCGGCGATCTTCTTGTTGCCGGTGCGCAATACGTTGGTCGCGCCGATATTGCCCGACCCGATAGCGCGGATATCGCCCATGCCGGCCAGCCGGGTCAGCACCATCCCGAAAGGGATGGTGCCTAGCAGATAGCCACCCGCAAAGGCGGCAAGGATATACGGCCAGCTATGCGCCCAGCTGATCGGATCTATCATCGGGTCAGTCGATCAGGGAGTGGACGTGCCGGCCGCCGACGATGGTGCACATCGTCATTCCCTGGACCGCGAACTCATCGAAAGGCGTGTTCTTGGATTTGCTTTGCAGTGCGGCCGCGTCGACCGTCCACGGACGGTCGGGATCGAATACCACCAGGTCGGCCGGCAGTCCGGCGACAAGGCGGCCTTCCTTCATCCTCAGGAGCTCGCCCGGTGCCGATGTCATACGCCTCAGCAGGTCCAGCAGACCGATTCCTTCGTTACGATGCAGCGCCAGCGTCAGCGGCAGCAGCGTTTCCAGCCCGACGATGCCGGGTTCGGCCTGGACAAATGGCAGACGTTTCGAATCTTGGTCCTGAGGGCGGTGGTCCGACGCGATCACATCGATCGTACCGTCGCGAACGCCCTCGATCACCGCCAGCCGGTCGGCTTCGCCGCGCAAAGGCGGAGAAACTTTGGCAAAGGTGCGGTAATCCATCGGCGCGGTGTCGTTGAGGGTGAAATAGTGCGGTGCCGTACCGCAGGTCACCGGCAATCCGCGCGCTTTTGCCGCCCGAATTACCTCGATCGCGGCGCCCGTTGTCACATGTCCCGCGTGGTAGCGCGCGCCCGTCATCTCGACCAGCCGCAAATCACGTTCGATCATGATCACTTCAGCGATTGCGGGGATGCCTGCAAGGCCGAGCCGGGTCGACATTTCACCTTCATTCATCTGGCCGTTCTGGGCCAGTCGCGGTTCTTCCGGATGCTGCACGATCAGCAGGTCGAATGTTGCCGCATAGGCGAGGGCGCGCCGCATCACCAGCGCGTCGGCGACCGCCCGGTCAGCATTGGTGAATGCCACTGCGCCAGCCTGGGAGAGAATACCGAATTCCGACAGCTCGCTGCCCTCTAGGCCGCGGGTAATCGTGCCATAGGCGTAAATCTTGACGATATTGGTCTCGCGCGCGCGCCGGGCGATGAACTCGATCATCGCGATATTGTCGATCGGTGGATCGGTGTCGGGCAGGCATATCATCGAGGTGATGCCGCCGGCAGCGGCGGCCGCGCTGGCCGTCTCGAAGCTTTCCTTGTGCTCGCCGCCCGGCTCCGGCAAATGCACGCGCATGTCTATGAGCCCGGGGGCCAGGCAATAGCCGCCGCAATCGACAACACGCACGTCGTCCGCCGGGCCTTCGGGAAACAGGCCCGGGCCGGCTTCGAGTATCTTGTTGCCCTCGATCAATACCGCGCCACTCTCGTCGAGCCCGCTCGCCGGGTCCAGCAGGCGCGCGTTTACATAGGCTGTTCGTTGTCCAGCTACCACGCTCATTGCGCGTTCTCACCGGTATTCCGCGACAGGTTGCGGGTGACGAGATCGAGACACGCCATGCGGACTGCGACGCCCATTTCCACCTGTTCGTGAATGACGCTGCGGTGAATATCGTCGGCCAGTTCGGAATCTATCTCGATCCCGCGGTTCATCGGCCCCGGATGCATGATCAATGCATCCGGCTTGGCCACTGCCAGCTTGTCGCGGTCGAGGCCGAAGAACCGAAAATATTCCCGCGTCGACGGAACATACGATCCCTGCATCCGTTCGGTCTGGAGTCGTAGCATCATGATAATATCGGCATTCCGGATGCCGTCGATCATCTTGTGATGCACTTCGACCCCGAATTTCTCGATGGCGGCGGGCAGCAGTGTCTTGGGCGCCACGAGGCGGACATGTGCGCCCATCGTGTTGAGCAGATAAATATTCGACCGCGCGACCCGCGAATGCAGGATGTCGCCGCAGATCGCGACGACCAGCCCTTCAAGCGATTGTTTCCGGCGCCGGATGGTCAGGGCATCGAGCAACGCCTGTGTCGGATGTTCATGGCTGCCGTCGCCCGCATTGATGACCGAACACGTGACCTTTTCGCTCAGCAACTGGACGGCGCCCGAATCGCCGTGGCGGACGGTCAGCACGTCCGGGTGCATCGCGTTCAGCGTCATTGCCGTATCGATCAGGGTTTCGCCTTTTTTGATCGCACTGGCGCTGACTGACATGTTGATCACATCGGCGCCGAGGCGCTTACCGGCAAGTTCGAACGACGTGCGTGTCCGCGTCGAATTTTCAAAAAACACGTTGATCAGCGTACGACCGCGCAGGATAGAACTTTTCTTGTCGTCCTGGCGGCTCTGCTCGATATAGGATTCCGAGAGGTCGAGGAGAATTTCAATCTCCTCCCTTGGGACGCCCTCCATGCCGAGAATATGCATTCTCAGCGCCGGATGGTCCGCTCGGGGTGCCGTCTCTGCCATTAAAAGTCGTTTATAAGTGGCGCCGCCCGGTGCGGCAAGGCGTTGCGGCGCTGCCCGATTCGGGATGCCGGCGCCGGGAAAACGGACGCGCCTTATTCTCCCTCCGCGATGCCATCCTGACGCAGCTGCGATATCTCTTCGTCCGCCAGTCCCAGCAGGTCGCGCAAAACCTCGGACGTGTGCTCGCCGCGGACCGGTGGCGGCCGGCGATAGGTGACCGGCGTCTCCGACATTTTGGCCGGCGCCGCGACGAGTTTTACGGTGCCGGATTGCGCATGCGGCATTTCGATCGCCATGCCGCGCTCCTGCACATGTGGGTCGTCGAAGACGTGGCTGAGCGTATTTATGGGTCCGCAGGGCACCCCGATCTGTTCAAGTATCGCGATCCAATCGTCGGTGGAGCGGGTTCGCAGAATGTCGCGGATCTTCGGCAATAGTGTTTCCCGGTTGCGGATGCGGGCCGGATTGGTCGCGAAATTCGGGTCGGCTGCAAGGTCGGGGATGCCGGCGGTAGCACAGAAATTTGCGAACTGCCCGTCATTGCCGGCGGCCAGGATCACATGGCCGTCCAACGTTTCGAAGACTTCGTACGGCACCACGTTGGCGTGGGCATTGCCGAGCCGGTCCGGATTGTGTCCGGTATTGAGATATTCGACAGCGTGATAGTACAGCCATGATATCTGGGTTTCGAACAGAGACAGGTCGATATGTTGCCCGGCACCCGTTGCGTCGCGGTGCCGAAGCGCGGCGAGGATGCCGGTCGACGCATGCATGCCGGTCATCACGTCAGCGATGCCGATCCCGACCTTCATGGGCATGCCGGCGGGCTCACCGGTCACCGACATGATGCCGCCCATGCCCTGGGCGAGAAAATCGTATCCGGCACGGTCGCGGTAGGGGCCGGTCTGGCCGAATCCGGTGATCGAGCAATAAACCAATGCCGGAAAATCGTCCCGCAGATCATCGTAGCCGAGGCCGTACCGGGCCAGCGTGCCAACCCGAAAATTCTCGATCAGGACGTCGCATTTCGCCAGCAGCCGGCGGATCAATACCTGACCTTCAGGCTTCGCTATGTCGATGGCGACTGATCGCTTGTTGCGATTTGCCGACAGGTAAAACGTGCTTTCCTCGGTGTCGTTGCCGTCTGCATCCTTGACGAAGGGCGGTCCCCA
>Ga0302127_10001725_pt1 | contig 13065 bp, 9 predicted proteins | sample CB4_SCM_MG_FD_204452 | JGI IMG/M metagenome (GOLD analysis project Ga0302127, IMG submission 204452) | Marine microbial communities from Western Arctic Ocean, Canada - CB4_SCM | ecosystem: Environmental > Aquatic > Marine > Oceanic | place: Canada: Western Arctic Ocean | collected 2017-09-24
CGGGCTCTAGCCCGATAACTGCCCACCGCTAAGGGTGTTACGGGTGTTACGGGTGTTAGACAGCTACCCGCACCGGAAGACTCTGTAGCCCACGCAGCGTCAGGTTCGCTTTCCATTCGGCTTCGCCGCTCGCCTCGATCAAACTGAACCGGCGAAGCAACCGATCGAACGCAATGCACCCTTCCATTCGGGCCAACGATGCCCCCAAACAAAAGTGGATGCCGGACGCAAAGCTCATCACCTGGATATCGGTACGCGTCACATCGAAGACCTCGGGATTGTCGAGCATCGACGGATCCCGGTTGGCCGCACCCAACAGCGTGATAGCGGTTTCGCCCTTGGGAACAGTGACGCCAGCAATCTCGATGTCCTCTGACGCCATGCGGCCATCGAGTTGGACCGGTGAATCAAACCGAAGCACTTCTTCGACCAGGTTCGACACCAGATCAAGATCGGCTCGCACTTTGGCCAACTGATCGGGATAGCGAAGCAAGTTGTAGATGCCATTACCAATGAGGTTGGTGGTGGTCTCGAACCCGGCGGCATAGATCAAGATGACGGTGGAGATAATCTCATCATGACTCAACGCATCACTACCATCACTGGCCTCGATAAGACCCGATAACAGGTCGTCTTGTGGATCTTCCCGGCGGACCTGAATCAGATCATCAAAGTAGGCCCGAAACTTTATGGACGCCCTCTGTGCCTCAGCTCCTTGTTCTGGAGTAAAAACTGGTTCGAGGGTCGCCACCAAAGCAGCGGTCAGAGGACGAAAATAGTCACGATCCTCCAGAGGCACACCAATCATTTCACTGATGACCCGAACTGGTAACAGGTAAGCGAACTCGTCGATCATGTTTACGTCGCCCTTGGCCTCAAGATCGTCAAGCAACTCGTCGACCATGGTCTCGATACGGTCGTGCAAACCCTGCACCCGTCGAGGGGTAAAAGCCCGGCTGACCAGCCCACGCAGACGGGTGTGATCGGGAGGGTTAAGGAACAGCATCGGGCGGGCCCCACGCTCTTCCTCAAACACCGGAAGTTCTTCGCCGGCAACGATTGATCCGGGACCGTCGCTCTTGACCCAATGGTTATCGCGCAAAATTGTCCGCGTGTCCTCAAAGTTGGTGAAGTACCAAACCGGAAGCTCAGCACTACGAACTGGACCCATGGCGCGAAGCTCCTCGTAGAGCGGATACGGATCGATTCGACCTTCGGGTGTGGCCATTAGGTCGAAGGCAATTTCGTCGGCAGTTCGCGAGGTCATGATTTGACAATAGCCCTGACAAATGGTCCACGATTCATCACCGCTCAACTACGCCGCTAGCCTGCTGCTTCATGCGCATCATGGTTACCAACGACGACGGCATCAATTCTACGGGATTGCATAAGCTAGCTCGCGCCATTCGCCCCCTTGGCGAAGTCGTCATTGTGGCACCCGACCGGGAATACTCGGGCGCCGGTGCGGCCGTCGGTACGCCGATTGATGAAAAGCCCGAAGCACACAAGGTCGACATCGAAGGTATCGACGAAGCATGGGCCGTTAACGGGCCACCAGCGTTACTGGCCATGTTCGCTGTGGCGGGAGTTTTCAACGGGCCGTTTGACTTGGTGGTCTCTGGCATTAACCCTGGTGCCAACGTCGGCAATTCGGTTTACCACTCCGGAACCATCGGTGCCGCCACAACCGCCCGCAACCGGGGCGTTACCGGCATAGCGATTAGTCAGGCCATCGACCTTGATGGTGTCGATGCTTGGGGGCACGACAAAGAGGCCTGGGATGCCATATTGGCCAACCAGAAATGGGATAGCGCCGCGGCCATTTCTGCTGCTGTCGTTGCCGCCGTCATTGCTTCACCGCCCACCGAACCTTCCGTGTTGAACATAAATATTCCTAGTGCCGAACTTAGCGATATCAAGGGGTGGCGTTACACCTCAGTTGGCCAAGGTGCCGGTCGCGATATCACGACCGCCAAACTCGAAGCAGACCACAACAATCCAGAGACCCACCTCATCAAACTCGCGTGGGGTCCACCCCGTGACCTCGACCCAATGAGCGATGGCGGTGCCGTCATGGATGGCTACGTAAGTCTCAGTTGGATCAGCCAGATGGATGCCAGCCAATCAACCGATCCCATCAAGGGGATTGGCGCATCAATCGAAGCCATTATCGGCTAACTGCACCGCTTCCCGCAGGGCAGAAATACGCACCGGTATTTTAGTTCTTAGGCGTGGGCGAAATTTGGGTGAGGCGCAGGTCTGGGGTGATGACTCTCTGCAGACCGATCATCACCGTGGCTACCACTGAGGTGGCTACTGCACCAAGCACCAGGTACATCACGATGAGTTGAATCAACACCGCATCAAGCGGATCGACCCCCGCGAGCAGCAACCCAGTCATCGCTCCGGGTAACGCGATCAGACCCACCACATTAGTGCGTTCGATTTGGGGGATGAGAGCAATACGAGCCAGCGGCCTCCCTGCCTGACGGACCACACCCTTGGCGTCGAACCCCAACGCCAACATCGCCTCGATCTCGCCTCGTTCCGTGCGCATAACATTCACGATGCGATTACCCGACAGCACAACCGACGGCAAAGTGTTACCGATGGTGATACCGGCAATCACCACGAATGAAATCGGGTCGTACTCGATCACCTGAAGGCCAAACATGACGGCCAAACAGACCCCTACCGTCGTCACTGTGACACCAAAACCCAGCCACGCTCCACCAGGAATTTCGGGGGCCCGTCGATAGATCACGATCGTGGCAATCGCCACCATTACGCCGACCCACAAGATGGCGAACAAATCGTCGCGGCTGGATTCGACAATCCAACTAAGCACATAGCCAACCACAAGCAACTGCACCGCGGCACGAACCGCGGCGATGGCAATTCGACGTTCGACGCCGATGTGGCGCCACCAACTCAGGCCTATGGCCAAAACAATAAGCACGGCAGACGCAAGAACCTGCCACCACTCAACCGACTCAATCATGGAATCAAAGCTAGCGCCTACCCCATCGGTGTGACCGAACATGTCACCCCAGCGTTCGCCTATGTGCCTTGGTTGCTGGCGCCACCACACGAGTAACCAAGGTCACCTCATTTCGCGAGGCGAAATCTGGCACACTGGTATGTGCCCGAATTCGAAGAAAACCCGTTTGCAGCGCCACAGAGCGCCGGCGAAGAAGCCATTACCCCACCCGAGACTGCTGAACCCGCCGCGCCTGACGTGGAGCCTGTAGCACTCACCTTGGACCTTGGCAACGAGTCAGTCGACGCGTCCGACACTGCTGATGAAGCCCAAGCTGAAGAAGTCACCGCTGAAGAGGTCACACCATCGGCTACCGATGACACAGAGCAGATCGACGACCCGGCCTCTGACGAAGATGCGGTTGCAGAAGATGTTGCAGAAGACGTCGCCTTACAAGCGGCCCCCGAAGCCGACCTGAGCGACGAAGCCGACGTGACTGACCAGACCGTCGAAGCTGAAGAAATTGTCGAGCCCGTCGACGAATCTCCCGATGCCAACCGCGTTCTGTTTACTGACCTTGGCCTCGATGATGCCATCTTGGATGAGCTCACCAAGCAGGGTTACGAAGAACCCACGCCCATTCAAGCCGAAGCAATCCCGCTGATTATGACGGGTCGCGATCTGCTTGGCCAGGCTGCCACCGGTACCGGCAAGACGGCTGCATTCGCCCTCCCCGTCCTCCAAGGTCTCGAGCACAACAGCGACGAGATCACCCCCGTCGCCCTCATCTTGGTTCCAACACGAGAACTGGCCATGCAGGTCTCTGAAGCAGTCCACAAGTACGGCCGAGGCATTGGTGCCCGTGTACTGCCGATCTACGGTGGTCAGCCCATCCAGAAGCAGTTGCAACAGCTTCGGCGCGGCGTCGACATCGTCGTGGCTACCCCTGGTCGGGCGATCGATCACATCAAGCGGGGCACACTCCAACTTCAAGACATCGGCATTGTCATCTTGGACGAGGCCGACGAAATGCTCGACATGGGCTTCGCCGAAGACCTCGAAGAAATCCTCAGCAAGACACCTGCCGACCGCCAAACAGTGTTGTTCTCCGCCACGATGCCCCCTCGCATTGACAACCTCATCAAACATCACCTCAACGATCCACTGCATGTACGGATCGCCAAGCAGTCCACCGACGAAGACAACATGCCTCTCGTCAAGCAGACGGCCTATGTGGTGCGTCGTGGCGACAAAGCCGCTGCGCTTGGCCGCATCCTCGATGTCGAGAACCCTGAGGCTGCGATCATTTTTTGCCGCACACGGCACGAAGTTGACGAGCTCACCGACACACTCAACGGCCGCGGCTACCGGGCCGAAGCACTACACGGCGGCATGGGCCAAGAACAACGTGACCGAGCCATGGGTCGCCTCAAGGCCGGTATTTCCGACCTACTCATTGCCACCGATGTCGCCGCCCGTGGCCTCGACATCGACCATCTCACCCACGTCGTCAATTACGACGTTCCAGCCGCTCCCGAAGCTTATGTCCACCGCATTGGGCGCGTGGGCCGAGCTGGTCGTGAAGGTGTCGCCATCACGTTGGCCGAACCTCGCGAGCACCGCCAGCTTAAGAACATCGAACGGCTCACCAAGCACACTATCTCTATCGACAAAGTGCCGACTATCGCCGACATGCGCGCCCAACTCATGGAAATCACGCGTTCGTCGATCCGCGAAGCCATCCTCGACTCCACTGAAGGCAACGAATCGGAAGAGAACGAGAAGTACCGCGTTGTGGTCGAATCCTTGTCCGACGATTTCGACTTGGTCGAAATTGCCATGGCTGCGATTCGCATCGCCCACGAAGCCAACCGCAACGAAACCGAGGAGCGCGACATTGTCGACGCCGAACTCGGTGGTGGCCGCGGTGACAAACGCGGTAAGTATGGCGACCGAGACAACCGGGGCGGCTCCAAAGGCAAGCCACGCTCACGCCCCAGCGGGCCCATGACCCGCCTCCACCTCGACGTTGGTCGTAACGCGGGCATCCGCCCTAAAGATCTTGTCGGAGCAATCGCCGGCGAAACGGGACTACCCGGAAACCAAATCGGCTCCATCGAAATCACCGGCCAGTTCTCATTGGTTGAAGTACCCCAAGATCAAGCCGACCATGTAATTGATGGCATGAGTCGCGCCAAGTTGCGGGGCAAATCAGTCAGTATCCGCCGCGAGCGCATCTAAGGCTGTAGACCATAAGCATGCTTATCGTTATTTCGCCCGCCAAGGCGCTCGATTTCGAATCAAAGTTGGCCACCAAGAAGTTCAGCGAACCAGCCATGTTGGATCGTTCTAGCGAACTCGTCGATGTCCTAGCCACGCAATCGCCCGCGCAAATCAGCAAACTCATGTCGCTGTCGGAACCGCTGGCCGAACTGAACTTTGAGCGCTTCCAAGACTGGCAGCCTCCGTTCACTCCCCAGAACGCCCGGCCGGCGATACTGGCCTTTAACGGCGACACCTACATCGGGATGGATGCAGCCAATTCGTTCTCCCAACGCGATTTCACCCACGCCCAGAAAACGCTGCGCATCTTGTCGGGTCTGTATGGCGTACTTCGCCCCCTCGACCTAATCCAGCCGTACCGTCTCGAAATGGGCAGCAAGCTCAGCAACCCCGTTGGTAAGAACTTGTACGAGTTCTGGGGCGAGGCCATCACAAACTCACTCAACGAATCGCTGGCTGTGAGTCCAGGGCCAGACGTTCTCATCAACTGTGCATCGAACGAGTACTTCAAGGCCGTTCGGCCCAAACTCATCAACGGACAGATCATCACGCCGAGCTTCCTCGACCCGAGCCCCAGTGGCGAATACAAGATGATTAGCTTCTTCGCCAAGCGGGCCCGCGGCGCAATGGCAGCTTGGCTGATCCAAAACCGCGTGCAAAGCACCCAAGCGATCACCAGTTTCGACAGCAACGGCTACCAATACAGTGCCGATCGTTCGACGCCTACTAACCCAGTGTTCTTGCGGCCAACTCGCTGAGTAGTTGAAGACCTGATTACGTAGCGGCAGCGACCGTTACGCGAATCCCATTGAGGACGGTGTTCCCCGATAGTGGATCACGGTCGTCATGGTCAGTTAGAACATTGGAGTTGACGCCAGCGTGCTCAGCCGCCACCGCCATTTGTGTTCCAGGAGCGTCGTGGCCCCACCCGTGCGGAAGGCTTACGACACCGGGCCGAATGGCGTCAGAGATCTCGACCGGTGCCGTTACTTCTCCCACCCGTGACGAGACAACTGCTGGGTCACCATCGCTCAGGTTGGCAACCGCGGCATCATCAGGGTGCATCAGCAACGTGCAGCGCGGTTTGCCCTTAACAAGTTGCCGCACATTGTGCATCCACGAGTTGTTGGACCGGAGGTGCCGCCGACCAATTAGCCGCATGGCGTCATCGGTCCAAGCGGGGTCCTCAAGCGTGGCAGTGAATCGCTCGAAGTCCGCCACGATTAGTTCTGGCATGAGTTCAACTTGACCCGATGCCGTACGCAACATCAGTGGCAATCGTGGTTGGAGTGCCCCAAAATCAACGCCATGTTCGACATCAAGAAGGTGATCGACATTGATTCCGTCGGGTGTCGCGCCAAACCCGTCGCCGAAAGCGCCCACCCGAATCTGAAGATCCATGAGTTTGTCCGGCACGGTTTCGCCACCGAGTTCAGCCAGAATCTCCGCACTATCACGGCCAGTGATTGGTGATGTCGCCCGTCCTGTTTCCTTCGCGATTTCACCTTCAAGGAAGCCCTGGAGATAATCCTGTGCGTCCATTTCTAGTCCACCCATGATCAACGCAAGGTTGGTCAGAATTTCCTCTTCGGCCATGCCGGTTGGTTCGAACAACGCGGGCGAAAAGTTGGCCACATTTCGCACCGACAAACCGTAGAACGCAGCATCGTAATGACTCCGTTCCAATGGCGATGGCGGAGGCAGGATTACATTAGCGAAGCGCGTCGTCTCGTTTAGGGCGGGGTCGACCGAGACCATAAAGTCAAGTTGAGTTAAAGCCGCTTCGAACCGCTTGCTATTGGGTCCGGACCGGGCCGGATTCCCAGCCACCGTAATGAACGCTCGCACCTGGCCTTCACCAGGTGTTGTGATCTCCTCGGGCAAGATTGCGATTGGATATTCGTTCTTGATTTCGGGGCTCGCTGCGACGCGGCTTTTCCACCGACCCGTTGTCCAACCTCGGCCACCGGGCGTAGCGGGGTCGCGACGGGCGTGAGGTGCTCGGGCGAACATGTTTCCCCCGGGTCGGTCGAGATTGCCGGTGATGGCAGCCAAGGCGTCGGCGGCCCAAGCGGCAATCGTGCCGAAAGGAACCGTGTGGGCTCCCATCCGACCATAAATTGCGGCACTCGGAGCGGCAGCAAGTTCGGCGGCAATGCGCCGGATTTGCTGAGCCGGGATACCACACAACGGTGCCACCGCATCAGCGCTAAACGGTTCGACCAAGTCAGCCAATCCTTCAAAACCATTGAGACAGCTCAGTCGCTCGGCCGCAACCATGTCCGTCGCAAAGATCTCGTGCATTAACGCAACCATGAGGTGGGCGTCGGTCCCCGGGCGGATAGCAATGTGCTCGGTAGCTTCTTCGGCAGTGCGAGTTCGAATGGGGTCCACCACTACGAGTTGACCACCGCGCTCTTTTAGCGCCTGTAGGCGACCGGGGAAATCGGGGGCCGTGCACAGCGAACCGTTGGACACGTACGGATTCCCACCAAGAATGAGAAGGTAATCGGTCCGATCAAGATCGGGAATCGAAATCGCCCCAGGTGACCCAAACATGAGTCCGCCACTAACGTGGCGAGGCATCTGATCGAGCGTGCTCGCGGTGTAGAGATTCTTTGTTCCGAGAGCATGGAGCATGAGTCCGCTACCTACTGCCATCGCGTGATTGTGGACACCAGGATTGCCCAAGAATACGGCCACCTGATCACGGTTGCCCGCCAGTATCGGTGCCAAGCCTTCGCGAATTGCCGCAAAGGCTTCTTCCCAGCTGACTTCTTCCCAACTGTCACGATCGTCGGGACTTCCCCGACGAATCATGGGCTTACGCAACCGGTCAGGATCCTCGTGGACTCGTTGCAACACCGAACCTTTGGGGCAGATGAACCCCTTCGAAAATACGTCGTCCCGATCGCCGCGGATACGAGTCACCCGGTCGTCGATCACGGTGAGTTCTAGCCCACAGGTTGCTTCACAAAGGGGGCAGGTCCGGTAATGCAGTTGCGGTTCACTCATGGGCGAACGTTAGTTGTTCAACCCGACGCTAACCAAGATGCTGTTTGAACTCTTCGGGATTCGGTGGCGGGTGTGCCACTAGTAGCGCCTGACCCCTGCGGTCTGTCAGACTCTGCTCACACGAGGCAGGGAAATATGATGGCAGATCACGTAGTACTTCCACCCAATGGCCGCACGGTCGATGAAGTGCTTGACGATATTGGCTCGCTACGACCCGAAGACATCGATTGGCGCGGCGGCAAGGCGTTTAGCTTGGTATACAACTCGGCCGATGACGATCTAGAGCGCATTCACCATGCAATGGCCAACGAGTATCTGCACGACAATGCGCTGAACCCATTTGCTTACCCGACGCTGCTGCGAATGGAGAAGGAACTGGTGTCTATGGCAGCCGATTTGTTGGGGGGTCCCCAACGTTGCGGTGCGCTCACCAGTGGTGGCACTGAGTCGATTTTTTGTGCGTTACAAACTGCTCGAGACATTGCCTTGGATCGGGGTATTGCCAAGCCTGTAGCAATTGTTCCTTCGACTGTGCACCCGGCATTTACTAAGGCTGGCCACTACTTACAGATGGAGATCCGCCGCATCCCGGTTGGCGACGATGGGCGTGCTGATGTCGCAGCAATGGAGGCATCGATTGATGCGAACACAATCCTGCTGGTGGGTTCGGCCCCTTGCTACCCGTACGGCGTGATCGACCCCATAACCGAAATCGCCGCCACCGCCTCAGCGCGCGATTTACTGTGCCATGTTGACGCCTGCCTGGGTGGTTGGATGCTGCCGTTTTGGGAGGCTCTCGGCGAAGATGTCCCGCCCTGGGACCTGTCCGTTCCTGGCGTAACTTCGTTGTCCGCCGACATCCACAAATACGCCTATAGCTATAAGGGCGCCTCCGTTGTCTTGTACAACGACCGATCCTTCCTTACCAAGCAGCACTTCATCTTTGACGACTGGCCCGGCGGCCTCTACGCCTCGGCTACCCCCGCGGGCACCCGCCCCGCTCCCCCGATCGCCGGGGCATGGGCCACGTTGCAACATCTCGGCTACGCCGGACTGTTGGCCAAGGCCGAGATTGTACGGGACACGACCGAAGCCATGCTCACCGGAATCCGCTCGATCGGTGATCTGCGTACCGTGCACGAACCGGACATGTGCGTGGCGTGTTTCACGTCAGACACCAAAGACACCAATGCCATCGCCGATGTCATGGAAGCGAAAGGCTGGCGACTCGATCGCCAAAACGAAGGCCTACATTTCATGGTCTCACCGGGCCACGCCCCCCACGTCGACCAGTTTCTCGAAGACCTTACATTTGCGTACAAAAACCACGACGAAGCGAAAGATGTCATGGCCCGCTATGCGGCTACCGCCGAATAGCTCCGGTTAGGGCCGCGGCCACTAGGCCGCTATCCCGGCAAATTAGCTCAAAGTAAGTACAAATATTTAACCAACATCATCGCGAATACTGATGTCCAACGTGAAGGAAACATTACCCCGAAGAGCGTTGGTTGTAATCAAATATTGGCCGGTCTCAGGAAGGGACGCCGAGAAATCAAATCCTTGGACACCAATTTCGCTGAGCAAGACTTCTCCACTGGGTGTTAACACATCAAACGAAGCGTTTTCTTCCAGTGAAGTGATCGAAATATCTATACGTTGACCAGCCGTTGCGACTAGCTCGTAAACGGGTCCTGTTTCACCGCGTAACATGCCTCCGCTGATAGAGGTACTAGAGCTTCCAGCTTCGAACTGCACCGAAATGAATTCGACTGGGTCGGTAATCAACACGTCAAAAATGTAAGAAACATTACCGCGTAAAGGGTTTATGTAAATGAGGTAATCACCGTCTACGGGAAGCAAAATTTTTGTTTCCTCACCACCAGTTACCAATTTCTCGCCGTTCGGGGCTTCTAAATCTAAAGAAGCATTATCTTCAAGAGATGTGAGCTTTAACTGCATCAATTGTTGAGCGTTAGCACGCAAAACATATATTCGGCTGGCCTCACCTTGGAGGATCCCATCCTCGATCCGTGCGCCAATATCACCCGTTGTGAACTGAATACGCTGTGCTGGTCCAGAATTTACATTCGGTTCTTCTTCGACCGTCACGTCGCCTGTTGCAGTGTCGGTACTTGACGTAGCTTCGGCCGTCTCTTCCACCGTCTCATCAGACTTATCGGTATCAGTATCTCCGTCGTTACTTGTCACTTCTTTGGTTGCCTGATCAGTTTCTTCAATTTGTGATGCACTGGTTTCAGGCGTTTGACCATCAGATGAACTACTACAACCTGTCAGAAAAGCTACGACTAAAACAAAAACAGTAAGAGCCTTTATCGTCGGTCTACGTGCGAAAAAGTTAACTAGGTTCATGAGCGGCTCCTATAGATGTTGCCTCGGCGATTATAGAGTTTCAATGGTGAGTCTCAGGATCTTCTCTTGTGAAGAATCTGGCTCCTGCTGGTGTGCGCCTTGACTCGACGGCGGCGATTGGTCCCGTTTTTTCGTGCAGCACAATTCTTGCTTCTAACTTCGATGGGCCATCGTGATCTGCGATGCAGATCCGCCTTGGGTAGCGATCTACCTGACCTTGCACATTGGTGGAGCGGAACCCTTCAGCCGGTGGTGTTGACCCGTATATACCGAAGGCCTGTTTCGTGGCGTGGCCACCATTGGCGTGAACCAATCCATAGCCTCCGACTTCGCGCACAGCATCGACCACTGACGCAATGGAGTGGGTCACGTAGTTGTTCATCGGTCCGCCGAAGAACGTGAGACCACCCGTTTGGGTGAGCTGCCTATCCATACCGATCCCAAGTTCGCGCATGGTGAGCTGCACCACCGACGGGAAACATGAATACAAATCCAGTGTGGCGACATCGTCCACACCAATGCCAGCGAGGCTCAGTGCGGCGGTACCTGACTCGTAGATCACGGGTGATCGATCCCACCGGTCACGTTCAGAAATCCTGACGAGGGCGGTGGCCTCGGCGTTGCTGTGCAGGTAGACCCACTTATCTGCGGAGATTTCCATTCGGCGGGCCGCGGCGACCGAGCACACAATTACCGCTGCTGCTTGATCTACAAACCAGTTGGAGACCATGGCCATGGTGTAGGGCTCGACGACCATGCGATTATCAGGACTTGGGGTAACAATTTCATCGGCCGTGAGGGACCGATGCGACCACGAAAACGGGTTGGCTACTGCAACCTTGTTGTAGCCCTCCCACAACTGGCCAACGTGAGCCATGTGCTCAGCCGGGGAGCGGCCCGAAGCCAACTGAATAGCTGATTCGAACAACGGGTAAACATGCACGGGCATGTCGAGGCCTACTGCTTCGGCCGCAGGATCGGTCATATCGAGGGCCGACCCCACCTTGACCGCAGGGTCAAGCTCGGCCCCCGACGTAACCAACTCCCGATCGACCTTGCCTAACTGACGGCGGGTATAAATCGATTCGCCGCCGACCACCACCCCTACGTCGAGTTCGCCGTTGACGATCTGCTCACCCAGCATTGCCATCGAAGCCTGCGGAGTATTGCCCCCGACTTCGGTGATGGCACTGGCCGCATCAGGCGAGCCAACTCGATCAGCAACCATGCGTCCTGGGTCGGGGTAAGACCAGATTCCGGTCACAGTGATGATTCGATCAATCGCCGAAAGAAGCCCGACACCGGCGGCATCATTACCCGCCAAGCGCACGGCTTGGGTCATGAGGTCAACCGGTTCTAGCGGGCTATCAATATCGCACTCATGACGAAGCTGCCCAACGCCAACAATGACGGGAAGTCGCGAGTCGTCCATCTCTTGAGCGTAGCCAACGGCCCTTCACCCGCGAGAGTCAGACGGTGGGGACAGAAGCGCCAAACTGTTGCAATACCCGGCCCTGGCCCCATCAAAGGCAACTGCTCGTACAACACGCAGTCGCAAACCGGAACCTTTTTATTCGACTCGCTCCGACCTGGCCGCTAGCCACCGCATGGGCGGGTCATCCCCTTGCCTGCATAGGCTGATCGCATGGCATGGGACCCGTCGCAATATCTTCGATTTGAAGGTCACCGGATTCGTCCGGCGATCGAGTTGCTTCAGCGCATAAATCTTGATGCACCCGATCAGATAGTCGATTTGGGCTGTGGTACTGGCAACACCACCGCTCTGCTACGCAATCGGTGGCCTGAGGCTGACGTAACAGGAGTCGACAACTCCGGGGCCATGTTGGCCATTGCTGAACACGACTACCCCGATGTCAACTGGGTTGATGCCACCATCGAGACGTGGGAACCCAATGCGCCGATGGACCTGATCTTCGCCAACGCTGCATTGCACTGGGTTGATGATCACGACCAACTCATACCTCGTTTGGCATCATTTTTGAAGCCGGGCGGGGTCTTGGCATTTCAGGTTCCCGACAACGTGAACGAACCCACGCACCAACTTGCCTATGACACGGCATTCCGTGGCGAATGGGCTGATGTGCTTGGACCACTCGAACGGCCGTGGCCCGTACGACCCCCCGTTGACTACACCCGCATCCTGACTCCGTTGGCTCAGTCTGTTGATGCCTGGAGTACTACCTATGTGCAGTCAATGGCCGGCAAGAACCCCGTGGCCGAATGGACCAAGGGGTCGGTACTTCGGCCTATGTTGTCACTGCTGACCGATGCCCAGGGCGAGCAGTTCTTCGCCACCTATGCGGCCCGTATCCTTGAGGCATACCCACCCGAGTCCGATGGTTCTACGTTGCTCACCTTTCGGCGAGTATTTGCGATTGCCGTTCGTTCCGACGAGA
>Ga0302127_10001728_pt1 | contig 13062 bp, 12 predicted proteins | sample CB4_SCM_MG_FD_204452 | JGI IMG/M metagenome (GOLD analysis project Ga0302127, IMG submission 204452) | Marine microbial communities from Western Arctic Ocean, Canada - CB4_SCM | ecosystem: Environmental > Aquatic > Marine > Oceanic | place: Canada: Western Arctic Ocean | collected 2017-09-24
GCACGAATCCTTACCTCCAGGATCTCCTACATGTCGGCCGCGGCGAATACTGACGGTTCTGGGTTCGAGTCCCAGGGGGCGCACTACCAATCCCATAAAGCCCGTGTGTGTTGTCCCCAAGATGATCGCTCCGGGACGGGGGCATAGCAAGCGTTACGGGCTCTGGCCACCGCCTAGACAACGTCCCGAACCCGACGGAGTGGTCTTCCCTCGGGTTCAGACCAGCCAGTGCACCGAGGCAGGCGAACGAGTTGCGGCCACCTTGGTCAGCCCGTCTTGCGGACCACCCAGGCTTCCTCAACGGGCCACTGTTGCGCCCACCCGAGGTCGACGAACGGGTAGCGGGTCTCGGTCATGTCGGCCGGTGGCCGGAGTTCGATGAGGTCCTCGACCTCGAACCCGCACGTACGCAACAACCGGATGTGCTCACCGTGAGAGATGTGGAACTCGATGTTCGGTGAAGGGGTCCACTCGAAGCGGTGCATCCCGAACTGGGGCCGCAACAACTGATTTCTGGCCGGGGTCTCATCGTCGTCGAAGACGCAGAGCATCAGCAGGACGGAGTTACCCAGGTAGACCAGGCGACCGCCGGGGCGCAGCACCCTCGCCGCCTCGGGAAGCCACCGGTACGGATCACACCAGATGGCCGCGCCGTACTCGGAGATCGCGAAGTCGAAGCACTCGTCGTCAAAGGGCAACCGCTCGGCGTCACCGTGGATAAGCGGGAAGCGGAGGTCGAACTCGTTCTGGAAGGCCGCTGCGGTCGCCAATTGTGCCGCCGAGTTGTCGATCCCGACCGGTCGCCCTCCGCGTCGGGCCAGCCATGCCGACACGTAGGCCGTTCCACAACCCAATTCGACGACGTCACCACCCTCAAAGGGTTCGAACAACCCGACGTCGGCTTCCGGTACCCCGTAGATCCCCCACAGCGGCTTGTCGTCGGCCCAACCCTTCCGGCCGGACTCCACATACTCCGCTGCCCAACCATCCCAGACGGCCCGGTTGGACCGGACATGGTCCGGAGCCAGCCCATTATTCATCACGCAATTGAACCACACATCCCATGAACGTGTCCCGGACGGGTGTAGATCGCTGCCCGGGTGGTGGTTCCATTCGTTGCGATGTGTCCCCCTGTCGGAGGGGGGCTGCCCCTCGTTCAGTCGGGGGCTGCATGGGATTGGTCTCTCGTCCTAGGGGGCGCACCACCAAACATCGCTCTTCTCGATCACTCCGAGCGGTCAGGCCAGCTGGGATAGAAACAGCACCTTGCTGGGATAAACACCGGCCCCGCGGCCCAGAAACCCTTCACATGCTGGGCAAACACAAACCTGCCGAGACCCCACCTGACTGGACACTATTTGAACTTGTGGTGCTGAGGGGTCTTGAACCCCTGACCCCTGGCATGTGCGGTGGGGTCAGTCTTCAGTGTCGCTGGCGGTACCAGGGTCTCAGTGTCAGCTTGGCGGGGTGGAAGTTGCCGTAGATGAGCACGCCGGTTCCGGTGTCGGCCCGTCGGAGGTTGGCGGTGGGGGCGAGCGGTCGGTGGCGTGTGGATTGGGTGGTGCTCTTCTTTCCGTCGGCGTTTTGGGTGTGGGATTCTTCGGTGGTCTGTTGGTCGCCGATGAGTCGGCTGATGTAGTCGAGGGTGGGGGTGTCGGAGACTCCGGCGAGGACGACTTTGGCGCGGTGGTTGTTGATGACGGTTCGGGCGAGGGTGCCGTACCGGGCTTGGATCTGGGCACTGCAAGCAGTTTCCCTTCGTTGCCTCGTCTGGGGAGCGCATTGACAAGAGGGGAGCGCATTGACAAGATAAGCGGCGTCCCAGCGAACGCCGGGCGACTGATGCTGGAGCGAGAGAGGGAAATACGAAATGATCATCTCGAAGCGGACCCTGCAGAGACTGGCCTTTCTAGCGTTGCCCGTATTGTTTGTGGCCGCGTGTTCGAGCGAAGCCGAACCGAGTTCGGCTGCGGCCACCACTGCTGCTCCTGCTGCGACGACTGCTGCTCCGGCGGCAGCGGCTACGACTGCTGCTCCTGCTGCGACGACTGCTGCTCCGGCGGCAGCGGCTACGACTGCTGCTCCGGCTCCGGCTACGACGGCTGCTCCACCCGAGGAGTCTGGCCCGAAGTATGGAGGAACCTTGGTCGTTGCGCATCAGTCGGATCCAGCCGAAGGGCTCGACCCGCACAAGACGATCGGCTTCCCTTCCCACCGCGCCTTCGAACTCCTCTACACGAGCCTCGTGCGGTACAATAGTGCACTCGAGATTGAGCCGGACCTGGCGACTGAATGGGACCAGCAGGATTCGACGACGTGGGTCTTCACCCTCCGTGAAGGGGTCCTCTTCCACAATGGTCGGGAGTTCACGGCCGACGACGTGAAGTACAGCTTCGAGCGGGTCGTCGATCCAGACACGGGATCGCCTTATGCGAGTGTCTACGAGCCGATCGAGAGCATCGACGTCGTGGATACCTACACCGTGCGCATCAACCTGAAGCACTCGTACCCGGGTCTGCTCGACAACATCGCCATGCTCCGAGGCTCCGCGATTGTCCCACGTGAGGTCGTCGAGGAAAACGGCGACCTGTCGCTGGTGGCGGTTGGTACAGGAGCGTTCAAGCTGACCTCGTATGTGCCTGATGAAGAGATCACATACGTTCGCAACGACGACTTCTATCGCGACGGGCTGCCGTACCTTGACGGAATCGTCTATCAGATCATCACCGACGAGACCAGCCGGTTGGCTGTCATCCGAAGTGGGGCAGTCGACTTCGCAGCTCTCGGCCCGGATACTGCCGTGCGACTCGAGAATTCCGAACTGAACGTCATCGAGGTCAAGAACTGGGAGCTTCCCCAGTTCATGATGAACGCCTCTCGGCCGCCGTTCGATGATCCAAGGGTCCGGGAGGCCATCCAGCTCGCAGTTGACCGCAACGCGATCTTGAACGGTGTGGCGGGTGGACAGGGAGTCCTGTCGGGGCCGATCCCAACCGGCCACGCGTACTCTCTGCCTGTCGAAGACCTGCCATACGAGGTCGACCTCGATCGTGCGCGGGCCCTGCTCGCCGAGGCGGGATACCCGGACGGGTTCTCGACGAACATCCTCACGGGGAGCCTTCGGCCCACATGGGCGGATTTCGCGATCATCATGCAGTCGCAACTGGCTCAGATCGGCATCGACTCCGAGATCACCATCCTTGAGTGGGGAGTGTTCCTCTCGAGGGCCTTCGGTGAGAAGGACTTCGACACACGGATCGTGACAGCCACGATCCAGGAGCCCAGTCAGTACACGTACGACTACTTCCATTCGGAGCACCGACGGAACCGTGCCGAGTTCTTCACGGGAGAGCTAGACGAACTCGCCGAGTTGACGGCGACCGCTTCTTCGGAAGAGGAACGGGCTGCGGCGTTTCGGGAGATGCAGCTGGCACTGCTGAAGGATGGACCGATTGTCTATTCCTACACGCCGTTCGAGTACGTGGCCCTGCAGCCATACGTGAAGGGTTTCGATCCGATCGCGTCCTGGCGTCGGCATGCCCTCGAGACGACGTGGCTGGATCAGGACTGAATCCTCCCCAGCCGAAGGTTCGTAGTCAGGCCAATCGGGAGAGAGTTGACCTAGGATAAGGATGAGATTCCTGCGTCGTCTGTTGGATGTAGCGCTCACGCTCTTTGGTGTGGCAGTCGTGACTTTCCTCATGGTAAGGCTGATACCGGGCGACCCGGTCGACATCATGCTTGGGACCAACGCGGCCGTGAGTGCCGAGAGGGCGGAGGAGCTCAGGGACCTCTATGGCTTGAACGAACCGATAGTCGGTCAGTTCACGGCGTGGATGGGTCGGATCGTTTCAGGAGATCTCGGGGTTTCGCTCAGGACTGGAGAACCCATTCGTGAGGCCCTCCTGCGGCGCCTGCCGGTGACCCTGGAACTGACGGCTCTGGCAATGGGAGTCGCCCTGTTAGTCGGTATACCGGTCGGCGTCGCTGCGGCCTTGAGGCAGGACACATGGGTCGATCACGTGTTGCGCGTGTTCAGTCTCGTGGCGATGTCAATACCGAATTTCGTCATCGCCGTCATTGCCCTGCTCGTGGGTTCGATCGTGTTCAAGTGGACGCCGCCGCTCGGGTATGTCTCGTTGCTGGAGGATCCGGTGGCCAATCTCCAACAGGTGTTCCTCCCGGTGCTGACCCTGAGTGCGATCTCGCTTGCGTTCGTCGTCCGGATGATGAGGTCGAGCATGCTTGAGGTGTTGAAACAGGATCATGTGCGGACTGCAAGAGCCAAGGGTGTGAGGACTTGGCGTGTCGTCGTAATGCACGAGATTAGGAATGCCCTCATCCCTGTTGTCGCCATCGTGGGTATCCAGATAGCTGTGCTCCTCGGGGGCACGGTCATCATTGAGCAGGTCTTTTCGCTACCCGGTCTCGGACGACTTGCGCTCAACGCGATTTCGCAGCGTGACTACCCCGTGGTTCAGGCCGTCATTCTGCTCGTGGCGGTGATGGTCGTGCTCACGAATCTGTTCGTTGAACTGCTCTATTCGGTACTCGAACCGCGAATGCGACAGTGATGTGATGCGTGCGATTCGTCGAAAGGTGCGCAGCAATCCGATGACCCTCGCAGGTGCGGGCCTCGTTGTCGGCATGCTGCTTTTCGCCTTCATCGGTCCCATCTTGACCCGTGTCGATCCGATAGCGCTTGACCCGATGGCGAGGCTCGAAGGTCCTTCTGTGGCCCACTGGTTCGGGACGGACAGACACGGTCGAGATGTCCTGGCGCGGACGATGTACGGCGGACGTGTGTCGCTCGGCGTTGCCGGCGCTGCGGTGGTCCTGTCGCTGACGGCGGGGGGCGTCCTTGGACTGATCGGCGGATACTCTACTCGGTGGCCCGGCCGTCTGATCATGAGAACCATGGACGTGCTGATGTCTTTCCCATCGGTACTCTTCGCGATCGGCATCGTGGCGATGCTCGGCCCAGGCGCGATCAACACTATGATCGCCATCGCGATCGTGTACACGCCGAGATTTGCACGCGTCGCGCATTCGAGTGCTCTTACGATATCCAAACTCGGGTTCGTGGAGGCGGCACACGCGATCGGCGCTTCGAACCTTCGCATTCTCTTTTCCCATATTGGGCGCAACAGCACCCCACCTTTGATAGTTCAAGCGACGTTCGCCCTCGCAACGGCGACTATCGCTGAGGCGTCGCTGGGGTTCCTTGGTCTCGGCGTACAACCGCCACAGCCGTCATGGGGCTCAATCATTCGAGAATCGTTGATCTTCCTCGAGTCCGCGCCATGGATGGTGCTGGGACCGTCCCTCGCCATCATGCTCACTATCCTTGGGTTCAACCTCCTCGGCGACACTTTGCGAGATGCCCTCGATCCGAGGCTCCGCGGATCAGAGATTTGAAGCGAAACAGGAAAGAAGGATCACAATTATGTCCACTGACAATCCACCGACGCTGGCCATTACCGATGTCTCAATCATCGATTGTGTTGGGGACGAGACAGCCCCCCGAAATGGCTGGGTAACCGTTACGGATGGGGTGATCGATGCGGTGGGTGAAGGAAGGATGCCTTCCGATTTGACCGTAGGCAAGGTCATCGAAGGCCGTGGCGGATACCTGATACCGGGTCTCATCAACCTCCATACGCATCTATTTGGTGATGCAGGTCCGGTCTGGCCGCATCGGTTCAGCCGTCCTGAAGAACTCGCCGTGATCGCCGCGAAGAACGCCATGGAGACTGTCAAGTCCGGGGTCACGTCGGTCAGGGATTTGGGAGGCCCATTCCGGACGGCTCTCACCGTCAAGAATCTGATCGATGAGGGCGCCATAATTGGACCTCGGATCACGGCGAGTGGCGACGTGATCACCATCACGGGGGGCCACGGCCACTGGATGGGATATGAGGCCGACACACCCGACGAGGTGCGCAAGGGCGTCCGGACCCAGATCAAAGCCGGAGCTGGCGTCATCAAGCTGATGGCAAGCGGTGGTGCAGGAACGGCAGAGACGACAACGTCGTCACCCGGTCTTCCGTTCGACTGTCTCCAGGCTGCCGTCGAGGAAGCCGCGAGTTTCGGCGTGCCGACAGCCGCTCACGCCCTCGACCGAAATGGAGTGGAGAATGCGATCCGGGCGGGCGTCACCACTCTAGAGCATGGTGTCTCGTGCGATCGCGAGCTCGTCGAGCTGATGCGGAAAAATGGCGTTGCCCTCGTGAGCACCCTCGCGGTCAACACGATCCTGGGCGAGGCTCCGCCGGGGTGCTGTGTTGCCCCATGGCTGGTCGAGCGCGTCCGCCCACTCGCTGCGGACAGATACAACTCCTTCCGCCTCGCGATGGAATCCGATGTCGTAATCGGTGCGGGGATGGACTCTGGCGTGCCGCTGCTCCGTCACGACGATTTCGCATCCGAACTCGAGGCCATGGAGAGCCTCGGACAGCCGCCCACCGAAGTGCTCGCGAGCGCAACGCGGGTTGCCGCGTCCCTTCTCGGTCATTCCTCAACAGTAGGAACCATCGAGGCAAGAAAACTCGCGGATCTGGTCCTTCTCGAACGGAATCCTCTTGATGGGATCGAGGCGGTACGCAGCATCCGCCACGTCATCGCCGGTGGCGCTTTGATCGTGTAGCCGGTGTTGAAAGGGCTGACACACGAAAGGTACGGGCAGATAATGAGCGAAACACACAAGGACCCGAGCGGCCCGCTTCGCGGACTACGTGTCCTCGACGTCGGCACGACGATCGCCGGGCCTCTCGCCGCCACCTTGATGGCCGACTTCGGGGCGGACGTGATCAAGATCGAGCATCCGAAGCTCGGCGATGCCATGCGCCATTGGGATCCATTCAAGGAGGGGACGTCCCTGTGGTGGAAGATGATTGGCAGGAACAAGCGGAGCATCACCCTTGATCTGTCATGTCCGGAGGGAAAGGAGATCTTCCTCGCCTTGGTCGCCGAGGCTGACGTGGTTATCGAGAACTTCCGGCCCGGCACCCTTGAGCGCTGGGGACTCGGGTATCCGGAACTACGCCACGCGAATCCGGGCGTGATCCTGGTACGAATCAGTGGGTACGGGCAGGACGGACCCTACGCTGAGCGACCGGGCTATGGAACGATCGCCGAGGCCATGACCGGCGTACCGAGCTTCACCGGGTTCCCTGACAACCCACCAACGCTTGCGGCGTTCCCACTGGCGGACTCCGTCGCGGCGATGTTCGCCTGTTTCAGCGCCATGTTCGCGATCTACGAGCGCGATCGGAACGGCAAACGCGAAGGCCAGATCATCGATGTGAGCCTGTTCGAACCGTTGTTCCGGATTGTCGAATCACAAGTTGTCGCGTTCGATCAACTCGGCCAGATCAAGCAGCAAATGGGAAACCGGTTCGCCGAGGAGGCTCCGCGAAACGCGTACGCAACGAAAGACGGTGGCTGGATTGCCATCTCGTGCAGTACAAACCGCACCTTCCATCGGCTGGCTCGCGCGATGGAGAGAGAGGATCTCATCGACGACCCGAGATTCCTGTCCAACACCTCACGTGTGGCGAAGGCGGAGGCACTCGACGCGATTGTCGCGGACTGGTTCCGCACCCAAGAGACCGCCGAAGCGATTCAGGTGCTCGAAGCTGCGGATGTCGTCGCGGGACCCATGCTCACGATCGACCAGATCCTCGAACACCCTCAGTTCGTGGCGCGGAAGACGGTGACCACGGTCGAGGATGCGGAACTGGGGCCGATTCGAATGCAGAACGTCGTGCCACGGTTCAGCCGCACTCCAGGAACCGTCCGGTTTGCCGGACCGCGGAAGGGAGAACACACCGACGACATCCTGGCCGGCGAGTTGGGGATGGACGACGACAGGATCTCGAAACTCCGAGAGGATGGTGTCGTGTGACGGCCTCAAAGAGCCAGGGCACAGAATCGCGGTCCGTCAACCGTGCCTGGGACGGGGTAAGGATCGTCGGATGGGGAGAGACCCCCTACCACCGACGAGATCAGCGATCCACAGTCTGGTATCTCGCGGATGCGGTACGCCGCGCGCTGTCAAATGCCGGACTTCCCAAGAATGCAGTCGACGGCATCGCCGTTACGTCCTTCCAACTCCCGCCCGACAACGCCACGACCTTCGCGCACCACCTCGGGATCGAGGCGAGATGGGTGATGCAGGGCGTGCATGGAGGAGCCTCGGGCGTCGCCTCCATCCTCCAGGCGACTCGGATGATCCAGGCTGGTGATGCCGACGTGGTCGTCTGTGTAGCTGGAGACGCCTTCGACGTCGAGGGCCACATGAGACTCCTCGGCCGGTTCAACCAACCGATGCGCGACTACCTGGGTCCCTATCCATATGGCGGACCCAATGGCCTTTTCGCGCTTGTCCAGTCTCGACACATGGAGATGTACGGAACAAAGCGGGAGCAGCTCGGCCGCCTCGCCGTCGCCCAACGACAGAACGCCCAGCGAAACCCCAACGCGCTCCTGCGAGATCCACTCACACTCGACGACTACCTAAACGCTCGACTGATCGCCGAACCGCTTGGCCTCTACGACTGCGTTTTGCCGTGCGCCGGTGCGGGAGCTGTAGTCTTGGCACGGGAAGACCACCCGGACATCGACCTGTCCCGTAGTCTGCGGATCCTCGCAGGAGCACAGCTTCACAACTACCGTCCCGACGACGTGGTGGTGTTGAACAGCGGGTTCGAAGCATTCGGGGAAGCGATCTTCGCCACGGCAGGTCTCGCCAGAGACGAAATCGACATGCTGCAGCTCTACGACGACTATCCGATCATGGCCCTGATCCAGCTCGAAGATCTCGGTTTTGCGGCGAAGGGAGAGGGCGGACAGCTTCTCGAGAGGGTCGACATGACCGTCGAAGGCGATCTCCCGATCAATACAGGCGGAGGTCAGCTGTCAGCCGGCCAATGCGGCGCCGGAGGCGGAATCATCGGTCTGGTGGAGGCGACCCGACAACTCCTACACGAAGCACCCGGAAGGCAGGTCCCGTTCGCAAGAACCGCCCTGGTCGCAGGCTTCGGGATGGTCGGCTACGGACGTGGGCTCTCAACCACTGCGGCTATCTTGGGTCGATGAACGATTGAAGAGAGGACAAAAGCCATGCAGTCACAAGCCGCCACCCCGCCCGGGCGTCCCCTTCCCGTCATATCGGATCTCAACAGGCCGATGCTGGAGGGCGCCGACGACAAGCTCAGGCTTCAGTTCTGTCCACAGTGCGGGCGGTGGGTCTTCTACCCCAGAATCGCGTGCCCGTCCTGCCTCAACATGGATCTCAAGTGGAGAGAAGCATCCGGCAAGGGTCACGTGATCGCCCAGACCGTCGTGCACAGGGTCCAGCATCCTGCACTGGCGCACCTCGCCCCCGCCGCCATGGTGGCCGTGGAACTACACGAAGGTCCAGTTGTGATCGCATCGATGGCTGGCGGTGAAAACGTGCCAGGGATCGGGAGCGAGGTCGCCGTGGTGATGGAGGAGTTCGGACCCGGCGTCCATATGCCCAGTTTCCAGGTGGTGTCATAGTGCGAGTCACGATTCTCACGATGGGCGGCACGATCGCCTCGGACGAGAACGGGAAGATCGTGGGATTGCCCTGGGAACGCGGCCGCGTACCCGTCCCAGCTGCGGGCGACGAGGTGGTCGAAACGACGTTCAGAGAGGTCGCTGCCCTCTCAAGTCCCGATATCGAAATGGAGGACGTTCTGCGCCTGCGGAATGCGATCGTCGAGGAGCTCGAGTCCGAGGATTGCGACGGGATACTGGTGACGCATGGGACCGACACGCTGGAGGAAACCGCATTCGCCGTCGCAGCCTCCTTGGACACCCGCAAACCCGTGGGTTTCACCGGCGCCATGCGCGCTCCGAATGAACCTGGCAGCGATGCAGCTGTGAACTTCGGCGATGCCCTGCTCGCTCTCTCAGCCGCGCGCCGGCTCGCCCGCCCTCCGGTGATGGTGGTCCTCGGAGGAGTGATCCACGACGCAACGAGGGCAACCAAAGGCCACACCTCCTCACCCGCCGCCTTCACATCCGGTCATGCCGGTCCCATCGGCTTCGTCCACGAAGGCGAGGCCCGCTTCCTTAATCGGGTGATGTGGCCCGATCTCACCCCCTTCAAGAGTCCCGGGCACCTGTCGGGCGAACTTGGAGGCGTCGATCTCTTCACAGCAACGGCCGGGGGTGATCCCTCGGTGCTCTCCAAACTCGCCTTGACCGACTCGATGGGGGTCGTCATCAGCGGGACTGGCGGAGGCCATCTCCCGAAGTCACACATGGCGAGCCTTCGGGTGTGTGTCGAGGCAGGCATGGTTGTCGCCATCACAACCCGATGTGCTGAGGGACTGTCACTCAGGGGCGGAGAGCTCGGTGGCGGAGTCGATGCCGCCAGTCAAGGTGCCGTGTATTCACCGTTCAACGCCTTGAAGACACGAATGCTCCTCAGTGTCGGCAGCATGGTGCTCGGGAACCGAAGCGGCCTCACCGAGGCCATCCGTGGGCTCTGGAGCGACCAAACCGGTTCGGGTGATCATGCCTGACGCAGAACATCCACACGTGCTTCTGTCGGTCCGAAATCTCAGGGCGGAGTTCCGGACTCGGAGAGGAACGGTGCCGGCCGTCAACGACGTCTCCTTCGATGTCCATTCCGGCGAGACGGTCGGCATCGTCGGTGAGTCAGGTTCCGGAAAGACGGCCACGGTCATGACCGCCATTGGCCTGTTGCCCTCCATGGGGGGGAGGGTCACCGGCGGCGAGGTGATTATCGGCGATCGTGACCTCATGAAGCTTCACGAGCGAGAGCTGCGTGAGGTCCGCGGGCGCGAGATCGGAGTGATCTTCCAGGAGCCGATGACCGCGTTGAATCCGGTTCTCACCGTCGGCTATCAGATCACCGAGGCGATCCTGGCACACCGGGGCATGTCCAAGGAGCAGGCGCGCAGGGAAGCCATGGACCTCCTCGCGCTGGTGGGGATCCCGAATCCCGAATCCCGTATGGACCAGTACCCGCACGAGTTCTCAGGAGGCATGCGCCAACGCGCGATGATCACAATCGCAACGGTGCATCGACCCTCGATCCTCATCGCCGACGAACCGACCACCGCCCTCGACGTCACCATCCAGGCACAGATCCTCGAGGTGCTCAAGGAGACACAGACGGAAACCGGCGCCAGTATGATCTTGATCACCCACGACCTCGGAGTCATCGCCGAGACGGCGGATCGTGTCCTGGTGATGTACGGAGGGCGAATCGTGGAGGAGGGAAGCGTCGACCGGATATTCGGAGCTCCACAGCATCCGTACACGGTCGGCCTGCTCAAGAGCCTGCCAAGAAGGAGCGCGGAGATGGCGCCACTCACCCCCATCCCGGGTGCGCCTCCGAATCTCGCTCTCCTCCCGTTCGGATGCGCGTTCCATCCTAGGTGCTTCCTCCGTGAGGGTCGGAGCCGATGCTCCGAAGAGACCCCAGTCCTCACCGAACGAGCAATCGCAGGAAGCACCCATAGAAGCGCCTGCCACTATGCCGATGAGATTGAGATCAGTACCGCTGATGCGAAGCCGGGACCGGATGAGATCCAGTTATTGCCCGAAGCGGCCGAGCGCGGCGAAACCGATCGGGAGAACGACAGAGCCCCGATTCTGTCGATTCGAGACCTCGTCAAACACTTTCCATCCGATGCCCGTGGCCGATTCGGTGGATCGACGAAGCCCATCCGAGCGGTCGATGGGGTTTCTTTCACGATTGGGCGCGGTCAGACGCTTGGCTTGGTGGGCGAATCCGGAAGCGGGAAAACGACGATCGGCCGTTGCGTTGCTCGGCTCGTAGATCCCGACTCCGGAAACATCACCTTCGACAAGCTGGAGCTCACCGGACGTCGGCGGTCCGAACTTCGTCCGATCAGGCGGCGGCTCCAGATCGTGTTCCAGGATCCGTACGCGTCGCTGAATCCCCGGATGAAGGTGCGCGACATTGTTCTCGAACCCCTACGGGTGCACAAGACCAGATCACCGGGTGGCGTCGATGCGCTGCTCGAAGAGGTTGGACTCGGCTCTGACATCGGCGACCGTTTTCCCCACGAGCTATCAGGTGGCCAGCGCCAGCGGGTCGCCATCGCACGGTCGATCGCGCTCGAACCGGAGCTGTTGCTGCTCGACGAGCCTGTCAGCGCGTTGGACGTGTCGGTACAGGCGCAGGTGATCAATCTGCTCAAGCGGTTACAGCGCGAGCGCGAGTTGGCGTACCTGTTCATTGCGCATGACCTGTCGGTGGTGCGCTGGATGTCTGATGTGATCGCCGTCATGTACCTCGGCAAGATCGTCGAGATGGCCGGGGCCGACCAGCTCTTTCGCGCTCCACTTCATCCGTACACACAGGCTCTACTGTCGGCCGTACCCGTTCCGGATCCTTCAGGACGCGAAGCCCGGCAACGCATCGTTCTCGAGGGCGAGATACCGAGTCCCATAGACCCTCCTTCCGGGTGTCGGTTCCGAACCCGATGCCCGAGAGCGGAAGCCGTGTGTGCAGACGTGGAGCCGCCGCTCGAGTCGACGGAGGGGACTCGATGGGTCGCATGTCACTTCCCGGCTGTTCGACCTTCCACCCGGGAGGGGTGAACGCGGTGGCTCCGAGGGCAGGTGGATTGCGTCGCAGATACCCGCTTCGAAGTTCGTCGAGATTCCCGGCGCCGACCACTTGCTCAATGCAGCTGGATCCGAACAGAGAGGTCGGTGAGGCGACCCTCGCAGCGGAACGCCTCGTGGGCCAGCGCCGCCCGGTCTATCTCGCCTTCGGCATCCAGCACGCCGTCGCCGAACTCCGATACCACGGCCCGCCTGACCTCGTCATGGGTCAGCACGCTGCGCCCCAGGGCGTCGACGTCGACGACCACGGCACCCCGTTCGGCCAGCAACCCGGCGACTGTGGACTTGCCGGCGCCGATGCCCCCGCAGAGGCCGACGACCTTCATCCCCTGCTCAGATGGCCGGTGAGATCAGGCCGTAGTGGCCGTCGAACCGCCGGTACAGCACCTGTCCCCGTCCCGAGTC
>Ga0302127_10001734_pt1 | contig 13040 bp, 10 predicted proteins | sample CB4_SCM_MG_FD_204452 | JGI IMG/M metagenome (GOLD analysis project Ga0302127, IMG submission 204452) | Marine microbial communities from Western Arctic Ocean, Canada - CB4_SCM | ecosystem: Environmental > Aquatic > Marine > Oceanic | place: Canada: Western Arctic Ocean | collected 2017-09-24
CCATGGGCGGAGAACTGGTCGTCGATAAAGGCCGTGATGTTCAGATTGAAATCCGTGTGCGTGATCCGGATGGACAAAATAATCACGGCAGCAATCCTGTGGTGAGCAGAATAGATCTAATCGTTGGGAATGTTGGCGCTCGATCCACCGATCTTAGCATCAACAGCAACAGCAGCACCCGCGTGCTACAGCGCTTTACGGCTAAAGACTGGCAAAAGACGGGTGAGTTCCTGACGATGCGCAAAACGTTAACTATTAGCGAATCCATATACCTGCGCGTGCGCGGTACTAACACCAATGAGCTTGAACCCACGGAGGATCCCGGCGGTGAAAACCCCTGGGATGACTTATGGTTCTACACTAACCCGGTATTCGTGACGGCAAGATGAAACTAATCACGTACTACACACCGAAAACCGATATGTGACGTCGAGGAATCAATCATCTGCGGTATCCGGGCCGCGGGCCGGTAGCGCAAACAATAATTCGGTGCACAAAGATGTGAGCCCCCTTTCAACACTTTGCGGGGAATAACGATCTCCGGTTGCATTGCATCGTAACTATTTTGTTTCCGGCCACCCACCGGGTTCGCAGGCGCACAACACGGTGACGCGTCATGCAGGTCCTGCCACCAGTCGATAGTCCATTCCCAGACGTTACCCACCATATCGAACAGACCATAACCGTTGGCGGGATAGATACCCACCGGCGAGGTGCCGGTATAGCCGTCTTCTTCAGTATTGCGCCAGGGAAAATCACCTTCCCAGGTGTTTGCCATGATCTCACCATCGAGGCTAATTTCATTACCCCATGGATAGACTGCACCTTCAATTCCACCCCGTGCCGCGTATTCCCATTCAGCTTCCGTCGGCAAGGACATGCCCCGCCACTCGGCATAGGCCATGGCGTCTTCAAAGGCTATCTGGGTCACGGGATATGACCCATCTAGCGCAGCACCATCGCATAGAGGATCTCGCCAATTGGCACCCTTAAGGAATTGCCACCAGTTGCCCGAATTACGTAAATCAACCGGGCAATCTGTCTGAGAAAATACCAGTGACCCAGCAGCAAGATCGCTGGGGTCGACCCCCGGGTAGACTGAGACATCAAGATCTTTCTCTGCCAGTGTGACATAGCCCGTTGCTGCAACGAACTTTGCAAAGTCTTCCCGAGTGACTGGTGTCGGATCTATCCAAAAGCCATTGACCTTTACACTATGAATCGGCTGTTCTTCTGGATAAAAATCAGAAGCACCCATTTGAAACTCACCACCAGGTAGTCTGATCATGTTTTCGGGCGCTGCCGCGTCGTTCATTCTCTGCTCCTGATTTGCTGCATCACCTATGCCTTCATCGACAAACCCTCTGACTCAACGCCATCAGGCACATGATTTTAGATAGGAAGTGATCACCGACCTTTAAAGTCTGGTTCTCTTTTCTCAACGAATGCCTTAAACGCTTCCCTACTGTCTTCGCTCTGCCCCGTCCGGTTATGCCGCTCAGTCTCAAGCTCTATGTAATCTCGCAATGTCATGTTTTCTGCGTTAACGAAGTTCTTCTTCATTTCGCTAATGGCGAGCGGTGCCTTCTTTGCCAATTTATTAACAGTGGCCTCGAGGTCTGCATGGAAGGTCTCATCCGGGAAGACGCGATTAACAAAGCCCAGACGCTCCGCTTCCTCTGCACCAAATTTTTCAGCCATAAAGAATAACTCACGCGCACGTGCTGAACCGATAATACGGGGCATCAACCAGGGGCCACCCATATCGCCGGAGATCCCAACGCCAAGGAATGCTGTATTAAATGATGCTCGAGCCGTGGCGTAACGCAGATCGCAGGCGGCAGCCCAACCGATACCCGCACCAGCGCACGCGCCATTAATACCGGCGACAGTCACTTTCGGCATGTCGTGTAACAGTGTCGTGACATGAAAGTATTCTTTGCGGCCTTTTTCATCACTGGGTCCCGCCTTCAAGTCGGCGCCGGGACAAAAAGCTCTGCCTGCACCGGTAAAAAGCACAACGCGAACATCAGGGTCATAGGCAACCCGGTTCATGCACTCGTATAACTCTCGCGACAGTGCCGGGACAATGCCATTCATGCTATCCGGGCGGTTGAGGGTTATCGTTGCTCTTGGGCCATTTTTTTCATACAGAATTGTTTCGTATTCAGACATAGATATCTCCGTTCATTAGGCGAATTCATAGCGCAAAACAGTTATTTTATTATACCGTGTCTGAGGTACTATTTCTCTAGTCAGTGAAAATCGGCATAGCACCGATCTCCCAGAGGATTACGGTTGCTGCAAGTAGCGCTGAGCACCCCACGAGTCCGACTGCGACCATGGCCTCGCAAAAAGAAAACATAGTTGTAGTCCTGCATATTTCACTACCTTCCGAGACCCTGGAAGAATGGCAGGACTAAAGTGTAATTGTTGACATAAATCATTCACTTTAGAGGTATTACATACTACTCCAGTACCGACGTGACCGAAACGCTCCTCAATAAAGTCATCGATCATTTTCCCCTTAATTTGCGACCCTGATGATCCGCGTCCCGACATTTCCTCCCGCCAGCAAATCAACGAATGCCGCGGGCGCCTTTTCTAGGCCATCAATCTCATCGTTCAGAGGAGCCAATTGTCCGGAAGTAATCCAGTCCTTAATTTCAGTACGGGCCTGCTCATACTCGCTGGCATAGTCGAATACGAGGAAGCCTTCCATACGAACCCGTTTATTGACGAGTAATCCAGGAATACCCGTGGGGGCACCCGCAGGGTTGCTCGTGTCATACTGAGACACCACACCACAACAAACGATACGACCGTGTTCGTTCATCCGACGCAACGACATACTGAGTATATCGCCCCCGGTGTTGTCAAAATAGATGTCGACGCCATTCGGACAGGCCGCTTTGAGCTCTGCGCGAAAGTCCGGTGAACGGTATGAGACGGCCCTGTCGTAACCGATTTTATCGGTGAGCAGATGGCACTTCTCTTCTGTGCTGGTGATACCGACGGTATTGCAGCCCTTAATTTTCGCTATCTGACCAACGAGGTGGCCGACCGACCCCGCTCCTGCTGACACCAGCACGGTATTGCCTGGGCTCGGCTGTCCCACGTCAATCAGTCCAAAGTACGCCGTCAACCCATTGGTGCCGAGGGCTCCGAGGTGATGCGCCGGATCAATATCGTCTGACACCTTCCGCAGGGCTTTTACCTGATGTACAGAATAGTCCTGCCACCCCGTACCGCAGACCACTAAGTCACCAGGGGCAAAACCGGCATCGTTTGACTGCTCGACCCGTGCGACACCTGATCCGTTCATCACAATATTAGTTTTTGGCGCACCAGCGTAACTGGCACTGCCCTGCAGCCCGGCACGGGTACCGGCACCGACGGTCACCGCGAGGGTTCGACACAGTACCTCACCGGCACCAGGCTCGGGAGCAACAGCTGTGTCCAGCCGATAATTCGATTCCTGCAGTTTGTCTTCAGGCAGTGAGTCAATGAGTACCTGTCTGTTTTCAGACATAGTTAGTCTCCTTAATTGTGTTGTTCAAGTAATGGGTAAGCATCCGAAGCTTATGGGCAGCTAGGCTTTCGCTTCTTTAATCTGGTTAATCGCCTTTTGGGTGTGGCGTTTAATATCCGCACCCACATCGAGCGTCATGATTTTTCGGAAGATCGGCAGATACTCAAGCTTAGGGTTTGAATACAGGGGTGATATTTCTGGATAGATTTCATCGGCACTCTGTTGAGCCTGATCTAGCAGAATCCGCAGCCGCATTTGTCGACCCAGTAAATCCAGTTCACGAGTATGTTCCTGTTTTGCGTCGTTGAACCACTGGTTAAAGGTATTTTGCAGATTGGCCGTCTGTTCGTTCCAGGCATCCAACTGTTCCCTGGTCTTATTAGACACGTCCTGGTTTTCCCGATACAAAATAAAGGCGCCAATTCCGAACAGTATCCCCACAAATCCGATCACTACACCACTCACCCAGGAAATCGCGTCGATATAATTACCCAGGTCATTATCACGCTCGGTCAGCCGGGTTTGAATCAGAGCGTTCTCCAGTTCAATAGCATTAAGGCGCGCCTGCATATCACTTTCAAACTGCTGGAACTCGAGTTGCATGTCCTTTTTTGTGAGCGAATTCATCAACTCAAGCTGTCTTGTCACGTCGCTTTCAGCAGCAATACCTGCCACGCTGAAGCCAAGCAGTGCGATACAAATATAAAGATTCTTCATCGGCAGCTACTCTTTGGGCAAGTGTTTGATTAATTCACTTGCTGTACTGTCGAAGGGCTTCGATATCGTAAAGACATTCTTATGCGCGGTGAAATCAATCTGCATATCCGCAAAGTTCTTCGCTGAAATAATAAGCATTGCTTGATTCGGATATTTCTCCCGAATTCTCTGAAACAACAACTCTCCCGTTTCAAAGTTTGGATCTTCATCCTGCAGGTATCTGCCCCGGGTCATCATGATGTCCAAAATAATGGCATCGAACTTACCCAAAGCATCAAGATTTTCAATCACCTCATCCGGTCCGGTATAGACTGAACAGGTATGACCTTCATACTCGATGAAGGTCGTTAGATCGTCTATCAAGAATCTATCATCCTCGATCAATAAGACGTTGCTCATGTCTCCTGCCCTCGTGGCTTGGCTGGTACTCGTAAAGTAAAACTGACCGGATCCTTTAGTGAAGTCAATAGCAGTTCACCATTGCTTTCTATCATGATGCGTTTGGCAAGGTGTAAACCGATACCGGTACCACTTATACCATGCTTCAACGCATCTTGACCGCGGGCACCGTTAGCAAACAGCTTCTCGCGCTCATCTTCATGGATGGCGAGCCCATAATTGCTGACGACAATATCGAAAAAATCGCCGGAATCGTGGTACTGCCCGGAGACACTGATGGGCCTTCGTGTATCGATGGAGTACTTGCCGGCGTTGTCGATAAGTGTATTAAAAACGATATTGAGTAGGGTCTTGTCACCATAGACACGGCAGGACTGAAGCCCGGCGGCATCCAGCTGAATATCGATGTCATACTGTTTACGAAGGTAAGCCCGGGTGATATTGATAACCGGGTAGATAATATCGCGCAGTACAGACAGTGTTTCGAAATTTCGTCGCGTCACGATCTGGTTGAAATTAAAGGTCTTGGCAATAAACTCAAGACGATCTCCCATCACCTGGATATCATCGAGCTGCTTCACCACCTTTTCGAGATTTTCTTCAGTCAGATCTTTTTTACTGAGCGTACGCTTAATGATCTCTGGCGCCATCGTGAACTTTGAGATCGGAGTGCGAATTTCATGTAGGAACACTTTATTGAAATCACTCATCTCACTGATATTAGCGTTGGTTTCCTTCAGTCTAGCTTCTGTTTCATCAAACAGAATCTCAATTCTGATCAGATTGGCCAGATTGGAACAAAGCGAAAACAAATTGACAAAGTCAGCGGTTCGAAAATACGTGATCTCCTGTTTTCCATCTTCTACTACATATTTATTACGTATACGTAAAACACCGAAACACTCTCCTGCACTCAGCAACGGTGCCCCAATCCAATTGGTTGGCGGATGTTCTGTCGATTCGTTGTAGCCATCATTCTGCGAATCATCCGCCTCTAAATTATAGGAGAAGGCCATCTGCTTGCTGTTGAATACATTCGCCGTCGGTAATTCTTCAGACAGTGAATAAACGTAGGAGGACGGCGGCTCTCCTTCACACTGATTGTCGCAGGATGCTACCAGCTCAAGTTTGCTGGCTTGCCTGTCAGCGAGAAAAATCGAACAGGCTTCGGTCTGGAAGCTCTCGCGCACCTCGCTGGCTATGCTAAACAAGAACCGATCTAATTCTCCAGCCGTGTACTTCTCAATAAACTGCTGGTTAACCCGCTGCAATGCCTGATATGCCTGTTGCCTGACCTGTAGATATTTGGTCTCGAGGGAATTTCTAATTTCTTCACAGTGCCGGGCTTCAAGTTCAAAGTGATCCAGTTTTGAATACAAGCTCAAAACCCCAATGGTGCCATCATAGCCAAGGGACAACTTCATTCTGTTAATAGTCTTCATGCCACTCAAGACATCAAGGCCATCAGAGTGTGCTCGACTTTCGGTGACATAGCCATCTTCAAGCACAGCATTAAGCGAACTGTTCTCCTGCTCGCTAATATAATTTTTCGTCTGCTCGAAGGATGATGTGGAGCACGTAAATACACCAGTATATTTGTTGTAGATCCACAGTGAATAATGGTCAAAAAGAAAATACTCGGCCCAGGCATCCACATATTCTCGTAACGATGATTGTGAGGCGTAAAGCTTGTTAATCAGCCGCTCACGGGTTACCAGTTTGAAATTAGTCACCCGTTGTTTTGCTTCGGTCGCAGCGACGGAAAGCCAGCGACGGCCAAACAGGCTTAACCTTTTGTTCCTGGCGATCAGCAACAGGTAATCGTCGCCTGCCTCAATGGTATAGCGGGAGTCAGCAAACATGATCCCAGGCCCAAACGCTTCGCTTAGTTCCTGGGAACCGCATTGTTTTGCACCGATTAACGTCGCGAGAGACGCCGCGGAGAAGGCCCGCCGATCGGTGCTATCCGTTTCGTCTGAGAGAAGGAAATAGTAATTCCTGGTTTTGGCAAAGACGAAACTGTCCATCGTTAGATCATTATGACCACATGTGGGTGCCGCCACAGACTGTCAGAGCCTGCCCGGTGATATAACCGCTGGCCCCTTCTGCAGCCAGGAATACAGCAAGCCCTTTCAGATCTTCGGCTTCACCAAGTCGCCTTAGGGGTGTTGAATCGTTGGCACTTTGTAAGGCGTCCGGGTTGTTCCAGAGCGCGGACGCAAAATCAGTTTTGATCAGACCCGGGCAGATCGCGTTCACGCGTATACCCTTCGGGCCGAGTTCAGCGGCAAGGTTCCTAACCAACCCGATATCCGCCAATTTCGAAATGCCGTAGGTACCAAGGTTCAATGACGGTCTGAAGGCACCCGTACTGGCTGTGACCATCATGGAGCCTGCGCCTTTTTCGATCATATCCGACGCTACCATCTGGCAAAGCCAGTGATTGGAACGGACGTTGCTCGCCATGATTTTATCGAACGCGTCGTCGGGAATCTCGGACATCGGGCCATAAAAGGGATTAATACCCGCATTGGCAACCAGGATGTCTATGGGGCCCAGTTGGGTGCGGGTCTGGTCGACCAGCGCCTGCAACTGCTCCTTGTAGCCAATATTACAGGCGATGGCGACCGCACTACCCGCGCCACATTTCTCGTTGATCTCGGCAGCGGCCAGCTCGCACTGGTCCAGTTTTCGGCTGGATATGACGACTTTAGCGCCATGTTCGGCGAGCCCTTCGGCCATGGCAAAACCCATGCCTTTGGATGCGCCAGTGAGCAAGGCAACTTTGCCGGTCAGGTCGAATAATTCTGTTTGTACCATGGTATCTCCATTCGTTTCGGTGTCTTAAATAAAGGACACGACAATAAGGAATCCATGCCCAAGGTGCAACCTTCTAATTACTCGCTTCCACAGCGCGTACTTCCGCTGTCCATTCCTTGATCCGTTGGTCCCGGCGCTCGTCGATAACAGGATCCGGTTCCCGCCCGGCAGGAAGCACCTTACCTTCAGGATAATCGGCACCTAATGCGCTACGGCTGACTGAAAGACTCCACTGTCTATATTGCTTATACAACCGAGCGGCGATATCTGGATAGGTGTCGATCACGTTTTGCACTTCACTCGGATCGCCTATGACGTTGAATAACTCATACGGTTTTTCGTTATCGCCACCGACGTAGTCAGCATTCTTCACGATTTTCCAATCGTTATCCAGCCACATCCAGCCACCGCTTGCCCGAAAACCAATCGGTTGATCTCGGCGCGCTGGTTCTGCCTTAAACACTTCAGCGAGCGAAATGCCATCATGGACCTTGTTGATGGAATCCGAACTAAGCCCTGCGATATCAATCAGAGTGGGGAACATATCGACTGTCCCGGATGGGAAGTTGGATACCCGCGGTTTTATACCGGCGGGCCACTCCACGACGGTCGGTTCGCGCAGCCCTCCCTCGTAAAAATCTTTCTTAAAACCGCGCAAATGTCCGGTGCTATCCGGATCCACGCCCAGCCAGCAGTTATGTAAGGAGCGTGCGTCAAAGCTGCTGAGATTCGGGTCAATGTGATCGCCGCAGTCTGATGGATGGGTGATTACCCTGTCCTTACCTTTCACCGCGACATGCGTGTCGGTGTCGGATGTACCGCCATTATCACTGGTGAACCAGACGAGCGTATTGTCGGCGATGCCAAGGTTCTTCAGACTCTTTCTCAAATAACCAATGGATCGATCGATGGCGACAATTTCACCCATCATGTTAGCTGAGGTGCGATTCACTTTATCCAGGTAAGGCTTGATATCCTCCTCGGCAGCAGCCCACGGACCGTGGGGTGCTGAGTACCAGATGACAACGAATACGGGCTTTCCCCTGGCTATCTGCTTGCCGATGTATTTCACCGCCTCATCAACAATGACTTCCGGGCCATAACCCTGAAATGTTTCGCGCTTACCGTTTCGACTCAGATCGAACTCAGGGTAATCAAACGCTTGGTGGGTGCTCAGCCAATAGTCAAATCCCAGATCACCAGGATTGTGGGGGTCATCGGTAGGCAGTGGATGTCCGTCATGCCTGACCTGATTCAGGTGCCACTTGCCGAAGTGGCCCGTGGCATAACCTGCATCCCTGAAGGCAGTCGAGAGCATCTTTTCCTGCGTGTTGATCGAATGACCTACACGGAATGCACCGGTGCGATCGTTGGTACGACCCGTCATTACAGTTGCCCGGGTCGGTGTACAGCTGGGAGCACCCGCATAGAAGCGGTCCATTCTGAGGCCATTGCTGGCCATAGCGTCGAGGTTTGGCGTTTTCATATGGGGATAACCGTAGTAACCGGTTTGCGCCCACCCCATGTCATCGGCCATAACGAGGATAACGTTGGGTTGTTTCGCGAACACACCAGCAGCGGTAAACAGTAGTGTACAAAGACAGCATAGTTTCATAGAAAATTACTCCTCTCTAATTATTTCTTCAGGAACGTCGGAATTCACGTAAGGGGCCAGATGGCAGACGCGGTGTTGCCTGGAGCGGCTTAAAAAGCCATGGATGGCTTTTTGCAGCGACCCAGGGATGGCCCCGAGCGAAAGCTTAAGGTAACACCGCGTCTGCCCTCTGGCCCCGAGATCTCGCGACAAAGTGGCTTTTAGGACAGGAACTAATCAGGGGTATACCAGATAGGCGAAGAGTAAGCACGTTCCTGTGTGGTTGGTGCTGGTGTCTGCTGCATATCTTCCAAACCATAGACCTTGGCATCGTAGGTCGTCCAGCGCGGTGTGGGTATCTGAATCACCCTTACATAGTAAAACGATGCTTCTTTGCGATCAAATTCCGGATCAGTCCACACTACTGAGAGTTCCGGGCTGCCTATGCTGTTCAGGTAAGTCGCTGCCTTCAAATCCACCGTGGAACCCACCGCCGGGACTTTACCAGCTTCGTCCTTCTCACGATCATCCGACCAGGCAACATCGTAGACCTTCTCGAACAATTTCCCCTTTCTGTCGCGCCAGCCTTTGATAACCTGGACGCGATCGAGATTGGCATTGTCAGGGTCCTTGACTGCTCGAATCAGAAAGCTTGGGGCTTGGCGTTTGTTCTTTCGTGTAAGCACCAGATCACCCCCCATAGGTACACCGTGCTCATAGCCGACCGCGGCAATATTAGGTGTCAAGGCATCACTATCCGAGTAATCCCAGCCACCAAAAAATCGTAACTTGATGCGCGGACCGGTAGAAGCGTAAACCTCACGACGTTTCATGGCGGCAAAAATGGCTTCGCGGGTATTCTCGGTCGCCCAGACTGCCGCGTAACCAGAAGAGGTGAACTGTGCAAGCGCCGACGATCGATAAGGACCCGGTTCATTGGAACCCATCTTGCCCCAGAAATTATCCTCATCCGCTGTCGTAAGGCCGGTGTGAGAATCTGTTGCGCCAATCATTCCCATCTTGAAAGGATTCACCCCTAATCTTGCCTTTAGTTCCAGTCCGCTCTTTAGCGCAGGGCGCACATAGGACTGTTTCGCGATATCTTCCTGCCATGTGTTAAGTGCATTGGCTTGTTTACTCGGTGGTTTAGCAGCCGCGTCTTTTTGTGTTGCTTTGGATTTCGTAGCAGCTTTGCCGGAGGTCTTCTGAGTAGTTTTTTTCCCCGTAGACTTCGGGTCAGCCTTACCCACGGCAGGTGTAGACGTAAATTTACCCCATGACTCATAGTCAGCGAACTCATCATCAGGTGAAATAAACGGGTGAGTTTCACTGTCACCTTTAATCTGAGTCACTTCAACAATGGGTTCAATGCTGGATCGAAGGCGCGCGTAGGCAGTCGTCAGGGGTTCGCCATTGTAGGATAACAGCCGGAATGTATTGCCCTGACTCAGATTACTGTTGTGTGGGATCGAAATAACATCACCACCAGTTTTGGCTTTATATTCCTGTAGATAGGCCCATAGATCCTCCGGATTACTGCTGTCATATTTCGAGAACGGCAATGTCAGACGGGTTTGTTCCGGGTCACCCAGATATAATACGTTGCGGTGCAGCATGGGTGGGTTACTACTGTATTCATAGCCTGCAAAGGTGGTGAACCTTCCGGGATCGTTGTGTTTCTCGGCGATGTCGATGACGCCATGCCATACTCTTCGTTTGAAATTCTCATTGATGCCATAGTCTCCACTATGGGCACCTTTGGCAGCCATCAAAGCTGAACTCCCTGCATCAAATTCCTCCCGGGTTGCTGCATTGATGACATCAGGCAATGCCGGGCGATTGGTAAGCATCTCTGCGAAAAGCACGCCATGTTTTGACTTCATAAGCTGCGCATCACCGGCAATCAGCGCCTGAAGTGCACCAAGGTTTTCCGCATGATCTGCGACCATCATAAAATCCAGCGGGCGCTTCAAGCGCACTTCATCACCACCGGTCGCACGAACGGTCTCACCCTTGGCAAATCGGTAGGCTTGATCAGGGGTAACAGAAGTCCCCATAGAATACGCATCACCTGACAGGTACGTGTGTAGGTGCGTGTCACCCCAGTAGACACTATCCGGATAGTCGCGATCGACCGGTGGCGAATAGGATTTTTCTGCGGTCGCTGTAACAGAGGCTAGCGTAAACGATAAGGTAAGAAAAACTGGTATGAATTTCATCGGGTGGGCATCCATAAACCAAAGCTGAATTAAAGCGAAACGCAGTCCAAAATACTAGCTGCATCGGGGCACTTAATAGAAGATCACCCAATAATAGTCAGCCATCCCTGCCTCTTAGCGTTTATACTGTTAAGCCGAACTCAAACCAGGGACATCAGATGCGATTTGGTTTTTGGCCCAATCCAAGAAGTAACTACGAAGCTACTAAGACACTCGGACAGCATGCCGAAGCAACAGGATGGGATGGAATGTGGCTCGCCGACCATTTTCTACCCGAAGAAAGCGAACTGATACCCGTACATGAATCATGGATCACCCTTGCGGCACTGGCGCGTGATGTGCCTCGAGTTCGTCTCGGTACGATGGTCACTGGCAATACCTACCGACATCCTGCCGTGTTGGCCAATATGGTAGCAACACTGGACAACATCTCAGGCGGCAGAGTGGTACTCGGGCTAGGGGCCGGTTGGCAGCATAACGAGCACGAGGCCTATGGTATTCCCTACGGCACTGCGGGTAGCCGATTAAGAATGTTGAATGAGGCCTGCCAGGTTATGAAGGGCTTGTTTAACAACGACTACTTCGATTTTGATGGCGAGTTTTATCAGCTCAAGCACGCTCCGCTGGAACCAAAACCCGTCCAGGCGAAGCTCCCGCTCATGATCGGCGGTGGTGGTGAAAAAGTAACCCTAAAAATCGTCGCAAAGTATGCGGACGAGTGGAACGTGTGGGGTGACGTAGATACACTCGTTCACAAAATGAAGATCATTGACCAGCACTGCGAAACCATTGGTCGAGATCCAAAGGAAATCGAACGCTCCGGTGTTGCCCTGCTGTTTCTCTCTGACGATGAAAGCTATATCAAACGGATGAAGTCAGCGAGCATTGCTATGCCAACGATCATTGGCAACGTCAACGAAGTGCGTGACATCATTGCGGCCTATGAGGAAGCCGGGGTCAAAGAGTTGATTGTTCCGGACTTTACGCTGGGAGAGCTTATTGGTGCAGGCCAGGAAAAACTGGACCTGATGGAAAAATTTATTAAAGAGGTCGCACCAGTTGCGGCAGAACACTAAACACTTGAGGAAATAGTATGTCAGAACAACTAACGGGTAAGGTCGCCATCGTAACGGGTGGCGCAGGTGGAATTGGTAGCAGAATTGCGAAAGAGTTCGCCCAACAAGGGGCTCGCATTGTGGTCGCCAGCCGTGGACAGGAGAAGCTCGACAAGATCGTTGCGGAAATAAAATCTACCGGAGGTGAGGCCCTGGCGGTTGCCACTGATGTCACCGATCCAGAGCAGGTCGATAACATGGTCAGTCAGACAGTTAGTCAATTTGGCCAGGTGGACATTATGGTCAACAACGCCGGTGGCGCCATGTTCATCAAACCGGTGGAAGAAATGCTGCCAGAGGAATGGAATGCCGCTATCGCACTCAATCTGAACAGCGTGTTCTTATGCAGCGTTGCAGTCAGTAAGCACATGATCGAACAAAAATCCGGCAAGATTATTAATATTTCGTCCGTCGCCGGGATGCGGCTTTCTCCTTCATTTGTTCATTACGGGGCAGCGAAAGCAGCCGTGATCAATCTGAGCAAAGGACTGGCGGTAAGCTGGGGTCCGCACAACATCAACGTCAACTGTATTGCGCCGGGTCTAACTGCTACGGAAGGGGTTGCCAGCTGGTTACCACCAAAAACAAAGAAAGACGGTTCGCCCGTACCACCTCTAATGTTTCCACCGGATCCCGAGCACGTC
>Ga0302127_10001735_pt1 | contig 13037 bp, 8 predicted proteins | sample CB4_SCM_MG_FD_204452 | JGI IMG/M metagenome (GOLD analysis project Ga0302127, IMG submission 204452) | Marine microbial communities from Western Arctic Ocean, Canada - CB4_SCM | ecosystem: Environmental > Aquatic > Marine > Oceanic | place: Canada: Western Arctic Ocean | collected 2017-09-24
AGCGATAAAAGTCATGGCGAATTTCGCCATTATCGGGCCAGGCGGTGGGCTGGTTATAGCCGAGGTGCGGCATGTAGTTGCGGATGTACAGATAACGGCGATCTCGCACGGAACGTGCGAGATCGCGTACTTCATCGACGCGATCACGATGCCCATAAACATAACGTCGAGCTTCCGCGGCTTTGTCGCCGAGGAATGGTTTGCCCTGCATGTGTGCGGGGATAGGCGTGTCAGTGAGGCTGAAGATGGTTGGGGCATAATCAACAAAGCTTACGAGACGGGCGGTGGTGGTGCCGGGCTCGCCGGGAGCCAGGTGCTGCCACTTTTTGGGGAATCGAATCATCAGCGGCACATGCATGCCGCTGTCGAGCAAGGCACGTTTGTGACGGGGCATTCCGCTGCCGTGGTCGCTGTAAAAAAAGACGATTGTATTCCCGGCGAGGCCGTCGTCCTCAAGCTGTTGCAGAATGGCGCCAACCTCCTTGTCCATCGCGGTAACGCAATCGTAAAAGCGCGCGACCTCTCGCCGGATGAGCGGCGTGTCTGGATAATACGCCGGCAACGACACCTTGGCCGGGTCATGGATTTCACTGGGCGACAACTTGCTCTGTACCTCGGTTTGAAATCGCTCGTAAGGCCACACCATCGTGCGGCTTTGGTGCGAAGTCATTAGGTTAAATATACTGAAAAACGGCTGCGCCTTGTCAGGCCGCTTGCGCCAGTGCGCGGTCGCGCTGCTTTCAGCCCACGAATCCTTGATAATATCCGCGTAGTTGGCTGTATTGTAATCTGTCTTAACGTTGTTGCTCGTGTAATACCCGCACGACCGCAACCGCGCCGGAAACCCGCGCATGCCCTTGGGAATCGCAAAGCCCGAACGCATTTGCTGCGTGGAAAGCGAAGTCGGGTAACAGCCCGTAATGAGGCACGACCGCGAGGGCGAACAAACCGGCGCACTCGCAAATGCCCGCGTGTATCGCACACTCTCCTTGGCCAAGCGGTCTATATTTAAAGTAAAGGCGAACTTATCGCCATAACAACCTAGCGTAGCGCTCATATCCTCCGCCGTGATCCAGAGGATATTAGGTTGCTCCGCAGCGGAAACCGTCCCCCCAATCGAGAACAATAACGAAAACAGAAACCGCTTCATTTCGACAAATCCTTTAGCTGCAAGTTGCGAAAATTCACCCAACCGGAGTGGCCCTCCGCGCCGTAGGTTTGCAATGCGATCGGTCCAGCTTTTAGTAGGTACGGCTTGGGTTTTTCGTGCGTAAAATCAACGATCTGTTTGCCGTTCAACCAAACCTCGATGTGTGATTCGACGATTCGGATACGCAGCGAGTTCCACTTCAGCGCTCTGCGAATTTTGTCGTGTTCGTCTCCCTTGGCAAGCCAGTCGTCGAGATACAGGCCAACCGGCTCACCGGCGACACCCCGCCCGATATTCACCTGATACGGCCGTCCCACTCCACGCTCGGTTGGCTGCCGCAGATACACGCCGCTGTTATACTTGCCATACTCGTCAATCTTGAAATCCAGCTTCAGCTCAAAGTCACGGTATTCCGACTTGGTTTGCAGCATACCCCAGCGCTTAGGATCGCCGTCCTGTCCGGTAACAAGCTCCCCCTTGGCCACCCTCCACTTTGCCGGGCCAATCGTCTCCCAGCCGTCGAGTGTGTCGTCAGCCAATAGCGACTTGAACTCCGTATCAGCGCCCTGCCCCGTGGCTGGCGACAAGACGAGATAACAGAGAGCTGCAACAATTAAAGAAAAGTAATTTAACACAGGACGGGGGACCCTCTGTGTTTGGGCAAAAGCATCGCACCAAGACGACAGTGGAAATAGGGTTAATTGCACGGGGCTTTCTACGCATGGAATCTCAAAAAGGCAACGACGGCTAGATGTGAGATCGGTTCTTACATGACAAATCAGGGAGCATCTGCTATCAAACGCTTTCAAAGATAATGGTGCGTATCATCCCCCTTTTGGCGACAGTTTTCCTTTGCAGCATGGCATCGGGGGCGCAGTTAGACTTTGCCCGCGACATTAGACCGGTGTTGTCGGATGCCTGCTACCATTGCCACGGCCCCGACGCCAATGCCCGCAAGGCGAAGCTGCGCCTGCACGACCGCGCAGCGGCGCTCGAGGCAGGCGTGATTGCCGACGGCGAAATGCTGCGCCGGCTCACAAGCGACGATCCGAATGAACGCATGCCGCCGTCGGATTCCAACCGACCGCTGCGCGATGCGGATCGTGCCAAACTGGTCGAGTGGCTCCGGGCCGGGGCCGCTTGGCCAAGCGACGACCGGCACTGGGCCTTTGTGCCGCCCAAGCGGCCGCGCTTGGCAAAGGTGCGGGACGCCGACTGGTCGCGCAACGGCATCGACCACTTCGTGCTGGCGCGGCTTGAGCGCGAAGGACTCGCTCCGTCGCCGGAAGCCGGCAAGGCCACCCTGCTCCGTCGCGCGACTCTCGACCTAACCGGCCTTCCGCCCACGCTCGCGGAACTTGACGCCTTCCTCGAAGACCATTCACCCGGGGCTTACGCGAAGGCGGTGGATCGACTGCTCGACTCGCCGCGTTACGGCGAACACATGGCGCTGGGCTGGATGGAGGCATCGCGCTACGCCGACACCGACGGCTACCAAAACGACCGGCTGCGCTACATGTGGGTGTGGCGCGATTGGCTGATCCGGGCACTCAACGATAACATGCCGTTCGACCGGTTCATCACTGAGCAGATGGCGGGCGACTTGATTCCAGACAGAAACTTTTTCACGCAGGTGGCCACCGGCTTCAACCGCAACCACCGCATCAACTCGGAGGGCGGATCGATTCCGGACGAGTGGATCGTTGAATACGTGGCCGACCGCGTAGAGACGATGGGCACGATGTTTCTTGGGCTTACGCTCACCTGCTCGCGCTGCCACGATCACAAGTTCGACCCGGTCACACAAAAGGACTTCTACCGGCTTTTTGCTTTCTTCAACAACATCGATGAGGCCGGCCTTGGGCCGAACAACGGCAACAGCCCGCCGTTCATCGAGGTGCCAAAGCGCTGGCCGGTTTTGTCGGCGGAGGAGGCCAAGTTCGTGGTGCCCGCACCGATGAAAATCAAGGTGGTGCAAACCTCCGTGCCACGTCCGCAGCCGGGCGCAACCAACACGGTGATGGTGCTGCACGAGTTGCCCAAGCCACGCGACACGTATCGACTCGAGCGCGGCCTGTATGACCAACCGGACAAATCAGAGCAACTGCATCCGGCCACGCCACCGGTGCTCGGCTCGTGGAACGATCAATGGCCTCGCAACCGCCTTGGCCTCGCAAGGTGGCTGGTCAATCCGGCGCATCCGCTCACCGCGCGCGTGACAGTGAACCGCCTGTGGCAGCGTTACTTTGGGCTTGGCCTCGTAAAAACAAGCGGAAACTTCGGCGTGCAGGGCGAACTGCCTAGCAACCCGGCGCTGCTCGACTGGCTGGCTACCGAGTTCGTGCGGCGCGACTGGAACCTGAAGTCGATGCACCGGCTCATTGTCACCAGCGCCACCTACCGGCAGCACTCGACGGCTTCGCGCAAACTGCAGCGGCGCGACCCCGAAAACCGACTGCTCTCCCATGGCCCACGCAAGCGTCTCACGCCGTATGCGATTCGCGACTCAGCGCTGTTCACAAGCGACTTGCTAAGTGGAAAAACTGGTGGGCCATCGGTGAAGCCATACATGCCACCGGGAATCTGGAAGAGCATTTCGAACGCAAGCTACAAGCAGGACAAGGGTGACAAACTTTACCGGCGCAGCATATATACCTACTGGCGTCGCACGGTACCGCCCCCCACGATGATGACCTTCAACGCCGCCGCGCGGGAAATTTGCATCGTACGCAACGACCTCACCACCACACCGTTGCAGTCGCTCACGATGATGAATAACAAGACCTTCGTGGAGGCAGCACGGTTCCTCGCCGAGCGCATGATGCTAGCCAAGGGACAGCGGCCGCGCCTACGCGTGGCGGAGGCGTTTCGCCGCGTGACTAGCCGCGCACCACGCAAGGAGGAGTTGGATTTGTTAATGAAAGATTTTTTCTTTTACTTGAAAGATTTCCGAAAAAAACCAGATGCAGCAAAGAAGCTCTTATCCGTTGGCGAGAAGCCGCGCAGCCCCAGGCTGCCCGCCGCCCAACTAGCCGCCTACGCGCTGGTGGCCAACACCATCCTCAATCTCGACGAGGCCATCACACAAAACTGAATTTGCATCATTCGGAACTGATTTTATTCTCCTTAAAACAGTCTTAAAAAACAACTTAACCATCATTTTAAAAGGGGTTACTTTTATCCTATAGTTTCCCATAAAATTCCTTTAAATCCTAAAATAACCTCAAAAAGTGTGATGTAATCACACTTAACAGACCGCTGTTCAGCCTTGGCGTTGACTCGGCCAAGGAGTTAATCTACTCGCGCCTGAAGATCGAGGACAGCGGTGCTGGCTACTGTCACTTCCCGATTGGGCAAGGCTACGACGAAGAGTATTTTGAACAATTGACTGCTGAGAAGGCAGTAACTCGGGTGCGAAACGGAGTGAGGTCACGGGTGTGGCAGAAGACACGGGCACGCAGCGAAGCACTGGATGTGAGGATGTATGCGCTGGCGGCGTTCGTGAACCTCAATGTAAATCTTGACCATTTGGCAAAGTCGCTCAAGGCTAGGAGCGTTAATGAAAGCAAACCAAACGAACCGCCGAAGAAAGACCCCATGCAAGGAATTACGAAGTACGTAATCAACAAGAAATGGAACCTAAGACTTGAGCCCCCGATCATCTTCACAACAGGATATCCTCGATGATCTTCCCGTGTACATCGGTCAGTCGAATGTCACGGCCGCTGAAGCGGTAGGTCAACTCCTCGTGGTCGATCCCGAGCAGGTGAAGCATAGTGGCGTGGAGATCGTGTATCTGCAATGGGTTATCCACCGCCTTGTAACCCCAGTCGTCGGTTGCACCATAGGTCACGCCGGGCTTGATCCCGCCTCCGGCCATCCATAGGCTGAATCCGTATTCGTTGTGATCCCGACCTTTGCCCCCTTGCGCGAAGGGGGTACGTCCGAATTCCCCGGTCCAGACGACCAAGGTTTCATCCAGCAAGCCGCGTGACTTCAAATCGCGGATCAGGCCGGCGATCGGCTGGTCCACCGCGCGTGCGTTTGTGCTGTGATTCGTCACCAGGTCATTGTGAGCATCCCAGCGCTGGTATCCATTTACCATGGGAATGGTCAACTCGACGAAGCGTACGCCCCGCTCGATTAATCGCCGGGCGATCAGGCACTCCCTCGCATAGGTTTGCGTGTGCTTATATTTGGCATCGAAGCCATAAAGTTTTTTGGTGGCTTCGGTTTCGCCGTCCAGAGACATGACTTCGGGGATGGCCAGTTGCATCCTGGCCGCCAGCTCGTGGTTGGCAATCGCCGATTCCAAGGCGTCGATGCCCCCGGCCGTACTCCGGTTCAGTTGCTGCACCAGGCGTCGCTTGATCTTCTGGGCCCGGTCGGATTTCTCGTTCGGTTTCACATTGGCGAGCGGGGTGCCAATGACGTTCAACAGGTTGCCGCGGTAGGTCGCAGGCAGAAAGCCGTTGGAAAAATTATCCAGGCCGCCGGAGGGAATCTGGCCGCCGTTGAGCACGACGAAGCCGGGAAGGTTTTTGTTCTCGCTGCCCAACCCGTAGGTCGCCCACGCACCCATGCTCGGTCGGCCCTGCAAGCCCAATCCGCTGTGCATGTAGTAACAGGCACTGGTGTGCTCGGGGAAATTGGCGGTCATCGATCGAATGATCGCCAGCTCGTCGGCCAGTTCGGCCACCTTGGGGAACAGTTCGCTGATCCAGGCCCCGCATTTTCCGCGTTGTTTGAACTCCCAGGGTGACTTCATCACCTTTCCTACGCTCTCGAACTGGGTGGCCTCGATCTTGCCGATGGCCTTTCGCGGATCCTCACCGTGATGCTTAGCCAGCATCGGCTTGTAGTCAAAGGAGTCGACTTGGGAAACCCCGCCTTCCATGAACAGGAAGATCACGTTCTTCGCGGGCGGGCGGTAATGCGGAATTATCGGCGCCCCGTACAAGCCGGCCAGGGCCAAGCTGCCGAAGCCGAGCGAGGCCTTCTGTAAAAAATCACGACGAGTGCTGAAGGGATACTTCATTTCAGGTAGATGAAATCAGTCATGCTGTAAAACGAATGGCAGAGATCCCGCCAAGCCTCGTGGCCGTTGGGATCGCCCCCATATAATCCGATAAGCGCAGTGAGTGCCTCGAGGCATGCCGCCAATTCGACGTCGCTGGGCGGACGGGCAAAGGCCTCGGCGTATATCCGCTGGATGCGTTCCGGCGCAGGCGTCTGCTCCTTCATGAGCCGGCTCGCCCAGACGCTGCTCTGCCCGTACAAAAAGCGATCATTCATCAAGGTCAAGGACTGACCGGCGACATTGGTGACATCCCGTTTGCCCACGGTGCTGAAGGGTGCAGGGAAATCGAAGGTCAGCATAAATGTAGGGATGAAATTACGACGGAGCGCGGTATAGATGGATCGTCGACCTGCGCCATCCAGAGGTCCGCTCTTCGTGGGACTGCCACGCCCGACGACAAATTCGGTCAGGTGGACAAGGACCGATTTCCCTCCTATTGTTTGGTCAAGCCGGCCCGAAATGGCGAGCGCCGAGTCGCGAATCGCTTCCGCTTCGAGCCGCCGCACCGGCATGCGGTGTAGCCATTGATTGTCTGGATCCTGATCCGCGTAGACCGGATTGGCCGCGGTGTTCGACATCCCGAAGGTTCGGGTCAGCACAATTCGTTCAATGAGCGATTTGATCGAATACGCATGGGTCTCCGTGAACTCGACGGCCAGGTAATCGAGCAGGTCCGGATGACTCGGCCGCTGACCCAGCCAGCCGAAGTTGTCCGGTGTGGGTACTATCCCGCGACCGAAGAGCTGGTGCCAGATCCGGTTGACCATGACCCGAGAGGTCAGCGGATGTCCCTTTGCCGTAAGCTGCCGGGCAAGCTCCAGGCGTCCGGGGCTTCGGTGCGGCAATGGAGCCATGGCGAGAAGTTCGGGCAGGTTTCGACCGACGCGTTCCCCTGGCGATTGAGGACTGCCCCGGTCGAGGACGTGTTCATCTACCCCGCTGCCTCCCCACCAGCTGACCGCTAGCTGTGAATCCCATCGCGCTTCTTTTCTCGGCTCCTCGAGGGCTGTTTTCCAGGTCTTTGACAACTCGTCTGGGAGCTTCACTTTTCCATGTTCGATCAACCAGACAACATGGGGTACGTGCCGTGCTTCCAGCTTGCCGTCCGCAAGGTCATCGAGCGCCTGGTGCAATTCCTTGCGTAACAACGCCTTCCTTTCTCCCGGTTTGTGTTGGGGGGTTCCGCCATCGATGACTCGGAGAAGCTCGAAAGGCTCATTGCCGACCGGAGAAAACTCGAAGTGTACGCGTTGACCGGCATAGCGCTTTAGGTTGTGTTCGATCCATTGCGGTGCGTCGCCTTTCGCTTCCACCTTCCTGGTCAGGCTTCCATGTAGAGGGCCGGCAAAAAGGTTTTGACTGACCGCGGCATACACCGTCGCCTTTCCTTTGATCAGGTAGTGAACTTGGCCCGACGACAGGGTAACGGTCGGGGTGCGAATAGTTTTACCCGCTCGCGTCAAACCGTTCAGCAATCCTCCAGGATCGTTTTCACTATCGATGTTCTTGAGCCCGTTCCAAAATGGATCACGGATCGCGCCGCCGTTACGGGACAGCACGAATGGTTGGTCGCCCGCGATCAGCATCAACTGGCCCGACCGAGCCGGAGATCGCCCAAAGGTCGGCCCGTCTACCAGCCAGGGTGTATGTCCCTGGGTATAATCGGCCACCATTTGATGCTTCCCTTCCACGGGATAAATGGGCGACGTCACAAGCTCGGGCCTGACAAGGGCGGCCTGTTCATTGAGTGTCTTCAGATCCGCACCCGGGGAAAAATACCAGGCATTGGCGAGGGAAATGCTTTCCTTCCCCAACTGCAGGACGAGCTGCTTCGGCTTGCCAGCGATGCCTCCGGGCCAGCCATGGTCCATGACACGGACGGCAATCGTGTTCTTGCCCGCTTTCAATAGACCCGTGGGAACGGGATACTTCCGTACCGTGTAATGGTGGCCGGGATTCTCGTAGCCTCCTACCCTCGAGCCGTTGACCCAGGCGACGTCCATGTCATCGATTTGACCGAGGTTCAGGACTGCCTTGGACTTGGCCTGCACAGCAGACAATTCGATAGTTTTTCGAAACCACACCACGCCATCGTGGCCGGGCAACCCGGCGTTTTCAAAATGACCGGGCAGTTTCATGGTTTTCCACTTGGCGTGATCAAAGGAAAGCTTGGCCCAAGCTTCGCCTTGGGAGCCCGGATCCACTGCCATGATCAGTCTCGTCCAATGGGGCAATGGTGTGGAGATCGGCTCGACGGGCATATCGTCGTCCAGCGCATCGACCACGGGCCGCGCAGCCTGGGCAAAGGCTTTCGCGATCTTCGGCAGGTAGTCCCGGCGCAAGCCTTCCAGCTTCTTCGCGACCGCTTTGTTCTGTTCCATCGATTCAAACCGTGCCTGGCGGTAACTGGAACTGAGGATGAAACCCGCCATGGCATAGTAGTCGCTCTGGCGTATGGCATCGAACTTGTGGTCGTGGCAGCGGGCGCAGGCTACGGTCAATCCAAGGAAGGTCTTGCTCATCACGTCGACTTTATTGTCGAGGCGATCACATTCGTCCTTACGGAGATCCACCGGGCTACCGAGCTCTTCTCCAAAGAAGGGCCAGGCGGTGGCGAGGATGGATTCGTTGGCGCTCGTTTCAGGATGCAGTCGCGGGTTTTCCAACAGGTCGCCTGCGAGATGTTCGGTGACCAAGGCATCGTAGGGCAGATCCGCATTGAACGCGCGAACTAGGTAGTCGCGATACCGGTAGGCATTGGGCAGAATGGCATCGCCTTCATGCCCGCGCGACTCTGCATAGCGCACGAGGTCCATCCAATGTCGTGCCCAGCGTTCCCCGTAGTGCGGGGAATCCAACAGGGCGCGTACAAGGGTGCGTTTGCGATTCCTGGAGGTATCGTTGAGAAAGGCTTGGACATCTTCGGGCTTCGGCGGCAAGCCGGTGATGGCGAAGTATACGCGCCGTATCCACACCCGGTCATTGGCTGGTTCAGCCGGTCGCAGCTTCTCAGCCTCCAACTTTCGGAGCACAAAGAGATCAACCGCATCCGCCGGCCATACCGAGTCCTTTACCTTGGGCGGCTCAACCTGCCGGGGCGATTGCCAGATCCAGGGCAAGCGGTCGCGGAACTTTTCGAAGTCGAACTTCTGGCCTGCGTAGGTTGCGCTTGCCATGATGCAGCAGATTAAGATGGGAAGCGGGCGATTCATCGATACCTAACAATACGGTCTCCTACCTGGGGGTCGATCATTTTGACCGAGACTCGAGAGCCCGGATAGATGCGATTAACAAAAGTTTCTGACCAGTTCTTCATATTACTCAGAAAACTTCGAAGAACATCCAGTTGAACCAAGGCGTATTCCTCAAGTCGTCCATCGATTTCCCTGTGACAACTCAAAGTCGCATAAAGCAAAGGAGTATGTCCACCCTGCATCTTCGCATCCAAATCCGTGCCAGCTGCGATGTGCTGCTTGACGGCTTCAATGTTTCCTTTATCGGCAGCAGTCCAAATATCCACACTCGGCCCACACCCCACCAGCACAACGGCTGCGATTGTTGTGTGATTAGTATGTGTTTCATTTCCCTTCAGCTTTCAATTCTGCACCCGTCTTGCCGCCGTGTTTGCGGAGGAGGTCGGCGAGTTCTGGTTGCTTTAGTATTCATTGGCTTTAATCACAGTAAGATCCGTCCGGGGCAGTTTTAGGAAAGTTATATTCAGTGTTCGTGATCAATCCATATAAAGCAGGGTCCCTATTACGCAGAGAATGGGCGTTTGTTATCTTCCACTGATCCTGAATACCTTCTTCACGTGTCTCGTTATAGCCAACAAGGGTGATCATTCCCCAATGGATGTATTCACCGACAAAACATTTATATCCGCAGTCGTCTGATCGGGTATACCACGCGTTATCGGGATATTGATTTGGCATGTGTTTGAAATACCCCCCGCGAGCGTTATCCATCGCCACCGTTAACAGAGAGGCATCCTTTTGTCCTTCTCCACGCTTTGCGATATGAGAGCGAAGAGCCTCTGAGGGATTGTCGCCACCTTCACCATGCCAAAAGGTGGATGGATATACGTTTGCATACCCAATGTCCGTTATGAGATGGAAGGTTTCTTCTGTTGTTGCATCCGGCGGGAAAAGCCCTTCGGTACGGTAATGATCCTGAGAATACTCGCTAAGGGGCAGGCCATACCAGTTGTGATTGATAGTTGTGACATCCAAGCCATAGGTAGGGGCATGTACATACTTTAACATCCCCTGTGAATTCTCATGCCACGGGCCGATTTGATCAAAAGTGACGCCAAGGATCATCCGACTTTTCTGTCTGACAATCTCAGCGAGGACGGCCGGATTATCTGGAGTCCCGTCCTCATCGTTATCAATCCATTGGGCTAGAACATTCGCCACTAGTTTCAGATCTCGGTCTGTAACCCCCTCCAATGCAAAAACCTTGATCCCAAATACGGTTATTGTTTTGTCTATTAAAGCTGATTTTTCGTTCTCTGTTGGTAGCTCGATCTCCGTTAATGGTATGGGAATAGGTGTCTTTTCGACTTGATTAGGCTGACTAGTTGGAGGTGATAGAACGATTACGGAGTCAATTGTATCTGGATAATTACACCCTATAATTATAAGTACTATAGCGCTAACGCTAAATAAAATTTTCATGTTATGTATGTACGCCACCTAAAATTGTTGGAGGTGTTTCATTGCCCTTCAACTCTCTAATCAAGCAGAGTTTTTACTCTGCTAACTTCACCCGATAGTACTGCTTCTGGAAAAGCGCTTTACGCCAATCAGTGAATTCAACCGAGCTTCCGGTGCCTTGGAATTCGCCAATCTCGCCCCATTGTTTTAAGTCATGCGTGACTTCAATTGTGTAGGTTGAATCTGATTTGGTTTCGAAGCTGATAGTGAATGGAGAATCGGTTTTATTAGCTGCATTAATACTTAATGCCTTTTCAAGAATCAGAACAGGTAATCCTCCAAAGGTTTCACCAAAGCCGGTTACACTCGGGTTAATAAATATTTTGGCATTACCGGATACGTTTCTGAACACATTAGCTTCAAGTGAAGGCGCATCACCTTCAAAAGTAACGCTCGTCAGACTTCTGCAGCTTGAGAAGGCAGATTTCGCAATGCTGGTGACGCTGTCGGGGATTCTAACGCTCGTCAGGCTGCTGCAGCCATTAAAGGCATATTTCGGAATGTTGGTAACACTTCCGGAGATCGTCACGCTTTTCAGGTTTTTTTGACTGGTTGAAAACACTCCTGAGAACCCAGCCCTTAAGATGCTGTCCGGGATCGTCACGCTCATCAGACTACTGCAGTAAGCGAAGACATTCGATCCAATGCTGGTGACGCTGTCGGGGATCGTTATGCTCGTCAGACCACAGTATTCGAAGGCCCTGCTCCCAATGCTGGTGACGCTGTCCGGAATTGTCACACTCGTCAGGCTAACGGAGTCATAGAATGCTAGATTCCCAATGCTGGTGACGCTCTCGGGGATTCTAACGCTGGTCAGACTACCGCAGTGAGCGAAGGCCTTCTTCCCAATGCTGGTGACGCTCTCGGGGATACTAACGCTGACCAGGCTACCGCAGTAATCGAATGTCCACCCCTCAATGCTGGTGACGCTGTCGGGGATCGTCACGCTCGTCAGCCTACTGCAGGAACTAAAGGCCTTCTTCCCAATGCTGGTGACGCTGTCGGGGATCGTTATGCTCGTCAGGTTAACGCAGTCTGTGAAGGCATATTCACCGATGCTGGTGACCGGTTTCTCCGCATAGGAAGAGCGAATCACCACCTCTCCAGAGGCGTTTTCATCACATTTAACAACGGAAACTGTTTCTCCCTTAACCTTGTACGTCAAAGGATCCCCATTAACCTCATTAACCCCGCCGAATAGCAACATAACCACGGCTGCTATAGTTGTTAGTAGGATTGATTTCATAGCGAGGGAACTGTCACCCCGTTGAGCGGAGTTTTCAACCCGTTTTAACTGTTGCCGCTAAATGCCTTCAACCTTAAAAACTAAGGGTTGATGGCTGAACCGAAAGCATACGAGCAGGTCAGCCAGAAGGGGTAATCGGAGCGGCCTCTAAGCTTTACTCAGAGGCCGATTGTAGCTATTTAGACTTGGTACTGATTCCGCGCAATGAATTTTGGTGGATTCCATTTTCAGAGGTTAGGGGCAAGCCTTCGGTCTGCACCAACATCGAGCACGATTCATTGGATGAATACAGAGGCAACCTCGATGGCTTTAAAAAGTGTGATTGAAAATTCAGATTTTCAAAAAAGCTTTAAAAAACAGGTTATAATTCAGGTTTTTAGCATCATGCAAAACTGACATGAACCCACTGACCGAACTCCACACGCAACACACTCGCCGTGCCTTCCTTGGGCGAGGCACGCTCGGACTGGGCGGCATCGCGCTTGGCTCGCTGCTCAACGCGCAGGCGGCCAAACCCAACGCCATCGGTGGCCAGGCCGATCTGCCGCACTTCGCGCCCAAGGCCAAGCGGGTGATTTATCTTTTCCAGTCCGGCGGCCCGTCGCAGATGGATCTCTTCGACTACAAGCCGCACTTGGGCAAGCGCTTCGGGGAGGAAGTGCCCGAGTCCATTTACCCGGCCGAGCGCAAGACCACGATGACCTCCGGCCAAGCCTCGTTCCCCTGTGCCCCGAGTACGCTCAAGTTCACCCGCCACGGCCAGGCCGGCACTTGGCTGAGCGAGCCGCTGCACCACCTGGCCCAAGTCATCGACGATGTGTGCGTGATCAAGAGCATGCACACCGA
>Ga0302127_10001738_pt1 | contig 13018 bp, 8 predicted proteins | sample CB4_SCM_MG_FD_204452 | JGI IMG/M metagenome (GOLD analysis project Ga0302127, IMG submission 204452) | Marine microbial communities from Western Arctic Ocean, Canada - CB4_SCM | ecosystem: Environmental > Aquatic > Marine > Oceanic | place: Canada: Western Arctic Ocean | collected 2017-09-24
CGCGTCTATACCACATGTATGGAACATGAGGCCTTCGATGCAGCTCAGCCGGCAAAACAGCCTGAAGCCGCGGATATAGCTTGAGCCGTATAGGGCTTTTTACAAAATGGAAATATGGGAATCCGGGGCACGGTTACTTTTTCGGGTCGATTTGATTCTTAATATCCTGGGCCCGTAACCAGCTTGGCGATCCAACTTTGAGAATTTTAAGGGCCCGCTCAACTTGTACCCGCGCCAAACGTTTTCGGCCAATGAGGACATTGTACTCTGCCAATGACCAGGAAGAGAGGCCAAACTGCTTTTTGCGGCCATAGGCGGTTCCTGCGAGGCGCCAGGCAAGCGGCATGAATCGCTCGACCCGCAATGCCTGCTTGATATTGCTCAACGCCAGATCATTGAGTTTTGGCCGATTCATCTCGAGAATTACGTGCGCGAGGCTTGTTCTGATCAGCGGTGCGCTAGGTAAGAGCTGCACTGCTTTCTGATAGCTCTTCATCGCTTCTTCCAGGCGTCCGTTTTCGAATAGCATTTGAGCCTTAAGTTCGACGAGATAGGGGTTCTTCGGGGAAGAAGCGATAAGTGACTCAACGAGCGGCAGTGCTTTACTGAGATCGGCCATACGATACATCGCGATAGCTCTGGCATAGCGTGCTGGAAATGAGGTGTCGTTTTCTTTGTATTTTTCCAGCGTTTTTTCTGGTGGGTCGAGAAAACCATCCAGCTTGGCAACCATCCGGCGATGTCTTTTGGCGAAACCTGGCGGCAGTTTATTGTTGGTCGCTGGGGAGTTCGCTACATGATTCTCCATAAAGCTGATCCGGGATCGGGTCAGCGGGTGGCTCCTTACATAGGGGTCCTGGCTCGTGGTTTGAAGAAATTCTTGTCCTGACAGGATGTTGAGAAATTCAAGGAGGCCCTTTCCAGAAATTCCAATGCGGTCCAAATATTGAGTAGCAGCCTGATCGGCTGATTGTTCCTGACCACGGCTGTAATTGAGAAAAGATCGGGTCGCTACGTGTTGTCCGCCAGACACAATCGCTGATGCACCAGCTGGATTCCGGGCTAGAGCACCAGCCGCGAGCCCTAAAATTGTCGTTATAAAGGCGGTTTTCCTTGCTCTTTCGATCGCGCCGTGAAGTCGCGCAAGATGGCCACCAGAAATGTGGCCTATTTCATGGGCCATGACGCCGAGAACCTGCCCAGCATTTTTGCTGTGCCTAAGCAGACCTGTGGTGAGAAACAATCTTTGACCGCGTGCGACGAAGGCGTTTAAAGCAGAGCTTCTAACAATGTGGATACTAAAGGCTTCGTCTTCGAGGCCTGCAGCTGTCAGGAGTGGCGCCGCATAGATACGAATGGTAGCTTCAATTTCTGTATCGCGGATTAAGGGAACGGCTTCCGCTCTTGATAATCCCGGTCCCGTAAGGCACACAGTTGCTATGAAGAGCATGCCGAAAACTGAAAAAATAGATTTGCGTATTTGCACGGTCAGTTTCCCTAGGGTGAAGTGGAAAAGTAGGTACGGTAGAGCACTGCGTCAATGTATGAGCGCTGCCGTTGTTTTGGTCGCAGCCGCTTGTTCGGGAAGCTACCCCCAACCTGTTGGAACTGTCGGCCACCTGAAATCATATTTTGGAGGTGTCGCCGCTGATGAAGCGCGCGCGGCACTCGTCGGCCGGGATGCCTTGTCTGCCGGAGGGTCTTCAGCAGACGCGGCCGTTTCTATGGCCTTCGCGTTAATGGTTAGTCGACCAGATGCTGCGGCTCCCGGTGGCGGTGGTGTTTGTGTGCATTACGACAATAAAACGAACAAAGCGGAGACGCTTGAGTTCTTTCCTCACTTGCCGATAGCCGTCCCTCCGAAAGGACGATGGCCAGCGCTTGTTCCTGGAAGTTTTCGCGGTTTGTTTGCTTTGCACGCTCGCTTTGGAAAGCTCCGCTGGGAGCAGCTTGTGCAGCCTGCGGAGCATGCCGCCCGGTTTGGTTGGCCCATTTCAAAAGGGCTTGTCGGCGCGCTAAAGGAACACGGCGGCAAAGCGATCAAGGACGTCCGTACGCAAAAGCTGTTTACCGATTCAAAAGGTAACGTTTTGTCTTTAGGGCAAACTGTTGAACAAGTTGGTCTGGCAGGGACGCTTGGTAGCATTCGGGGCCTCGGTCCGGGTGATTTTTATTCAGGGCGTTTAGCGCGAGTATATCTAAATGGTGTTAAAGAGGCCGGCGGGTGGTTGACCATTGAGGATTTAAGGGCGTATCGCCCGGCTTGGAAAGCGACCGTACAGACGGAAGCTGGAAATCATATTCTCCATTTTCCCGTTTCAAAAGCGCTAGGAACGGAACTTACCACCGGTATCTGGGAACAGATCGGGAATAAGAGAGGATTCTTATCTTCTGATGCAGCAGGTCAAGCGGCACTGTTAACAGCCGCCGCCCGTAATGTTGGCGGCGCTGGTGGCGCGAAATGGGCTGGTAGCGGTGGCTCGGCGGGCCTTTTTGCGATGGATATTGCGGGCAATGCGACATCATGCGTATTGACGATGAACCGTCCATTTGGCCGGGGCGTCACCGCAGGAGAAACCGGGATCATCCAAGCCGCTCCGGCGGTTGCTGGAACAGGATTGAATATAGCGCCGGTCATTATGGCGAACCACAATGTTTCGCAGGCCTATCTGGCGGCGACAGCAGCAGGCGACCGGTATGCGGGTGTTGCCCTCGCATCGACATTGATGCATCTGGTTGATGGCAATGTTTCTCCCGAAGAAGCGCTTGCGAAACCGCGCTATGCTCCAGGCGTGGGCGCTGCTGATGTTTTAATTGAACAGTCTCGGTCACAAAAAATTCGTGGTGATTTGGTTCGGAAAGGGCTGAAAACGTTTACCCGCAAAAGTATCGGGCAGGTAAACCTCATGTATTGCGATAGAGGTATCGTCATCCGCCCGGCAAATTGTGTCGTTCGGACAGACCCTCGAACAGCCGCCTATGGTGTGAACTCGGAGCTCTGATCTATGGTGCTCAAGATTTCAAAGCGCGGACAGATTCCGCCATTTATTGTCATGGATGTATTGCGAGCGGCGAACCGCCGTCAAGCGGAAGGGAAGGAAGTCCTTCATCTTGAGCTTGGCCAACCCGCAACCGGGGCGCCCGCCGGTGTCATAGCGGCAGCCCATCAGATGCTCGACAGTGATTTGCTTGGTTACACAGAAGCTTTCGGCATCCTATCTGTGCGTGAACGGATATCGGAATATTACGCGCAGTTACATGACGTAAGCGTTGATCCTGAGCGGATTATTATTACCACCGGATCATCCGGTGGTTTCGTGCTCGCCTTTACAGCTGCTTTTGACGTTGGGGATCGCGTTGCTATTGCAGATCCTGGTTATCCGGGATCCCGCAATATTTTGCTTGGGCTGGGGATCGAGCCGGTTCTTGTGCCGACGGGGCCTGAAACACGGTTTCAGCCGACCCTTGAATTGTTGGATAAGATTGACGGAAAACTGGATGGTTTGATCGTGGCCAGTCCATCGAACCCGACTGGGACTATGTTGGATGAAAGTGAGTTGCAGGCGCTTAGCGACTATTGCCGGGATAGGGGTGTACGGCTGATCTCAGACGAGATTTATCACGGGATAACCTATGAACAACCAGGCGTGTCGGCATTGCGGTTTGATAATAACGCGGTGGTGATTAACAGTTTCTCGAAATACTTTTCAATGACGGGTTGGCGTGTTGGCTGGATGGTTGTCCCAACCGACCTTCTCAGAAGCATCGAATGCCTGGCGCAGAACCTCTTTATTTCGGCGCCAACGCTTTCTCAATATGGTGCTGGCGCCGCCTTTGATTGTACTGACGAGTTGAATGCAAATGTGGCGCGGTACGCTGAAAACCGTCAGATATTGCTTTCTGGTCTGCCCGTGGCCGGGTTTGATCGTTTGGCGCCGGTCGATGGTGCCTTTTACGTTTATGCGGATATTTCCAGTCTGACGAATGATAGCGAAATTTTTTGCCGTCGTATGCTGGATGAAACAGGTGTCGCTGCGACGCCAGGTACAGACTTCGATCAGGGACGCGGCAACGCTTATGTCCGCTTCTCGTTCTCTGGCCCCACAGCAGTAATTGCTAAAGCTGTGGAACGGCTACAGCACTGGACGGCAAAGACCGGTTAAACTTATTCGCGCTATTGCGTGATGCGTTTCCACCAACCACGCTTGGGTGATGCTTTCGAATTCTCAGTTGCTTCTGCTGCACCGCTTGAACTCTCTGATTTCGGTTCCGCGACGGCCTCAGATTTACTTTTTGCAGCTGCCGCAACGGGAGCGTTCTCGCCTTCACCGGAACTCGAAGGCGTGGCAGGCAGTAATGTGTCTCCAGCGTTGGCATCAACCGAGGAGGCGTCGTTGTTACCCTCTGCAGTTTGATCGCTGCTGGCATTCTCGTCGGCTGCATCAGAATTTGACGTGCGTGGATTGCGGCGTCGGCCACCGCGTCGACCGCGTCTGCGACGACGTGGCGCGGCTTGTTCGTCAGTAGCCTCACCATTGGTTTCAGAGCCTTCTGCGAGAGAGGTATCAGCGCTCTGCTCACCATCGCTATCGGCAGTAGTGTTGTCGTCACTACTCTGATTGGGAGCATCGTTGCTTTTGCGCCGCCGTCTTGGCCGGCGCTTCCGTGTATTTTCCTTGGGGGTGCTTTCTGTGTCGTCAGTGTCGTCGTCGCTCGCAGGTTCAATGATGACCGCATCACGGACGACTTCGTCGGACTCTCCTGATCCGGATCGCCCCTGTATTTTTTCAAGCCGCATATCCGGTGGGATCAGGCTGTCATCGCCGAGCACATTTACCCGGAAGCTATACCGGGCTTCAATCTGGTTCACTGAATCACGCTTTTGATTGAGAATATAAAGCGCGATAGGCGTTGGGACTGTCACCGTAATTTCGCTGCTGCGGTTCCGGATGCCTTCTTCTTCAACGGAACGGAGTACATGCACCGCTGTTGATTCGGTAGATCGGACGACACCGGTTCCATCGCAATGAACACAGGTCTCGGTGCTGTTTTCTACGATGCTTGGCCGCATGCGCTGCCGGGACAGCTCGAACAAGCCGAAATTGCTAATTCGTCCAAGTTGGATACGGGCGCGGTCAGTTTTAACAGCCTCTTTGAGGCGCCGTTCAACGCCGCGTTGATTTCGGGAAACATCCATATCAATAAAGTCGATAACGACTAGTCCGGCGAGATCGCGGAGACGAAGTTGGCGCCCAACTTCGCTGGCGGCTTCAAGGTTTGTCTTATAGGCGGTTTCTTCTATATTCCGTTCGCGTGTCGAACGTCCCGAGTTCACATCGATCGCAACCAAGGCTTCTGTTGGGTTAATAACGAGATAACCCCCAGATTTCAGTTGAACCACTGGGCTGTGCATCGACTCAAGCTGAGCTTCGACCTGATACCGGTGAAACAGAGGGATCGTTTCATCGCGATAGGGTTGAACGCGCTTGGCATGGCTCGGCATCATCATCCGCATCAGCTTTTTAGCGGCGGTGTAGGCATCGTTGCCTTCAACGAAGATTTCTTCAATTTCCCGCGAGTACAGATCCCGTATGGCGCGCTTAATCAAGTCGCCTTCTTCATAGACTAAAGCAGGTGCTGCTGATTGCAGGGTTAGTTCACGAACATCTTCCCATAGCTTGGTCAGGTAGTCGAAATCGCGTTTGATTTCGGATTTATTCCGTTCCATACCAGCGGTACGCATGATGACGCCCATACCCTCTGACACGTTCAGGTTTTTCAATAAGTCACGTAACCGTCTGCGGTCTGCAGTACTGGTAATTTTACGGGAGACGCCACCGGCACTCCGCGACGTGTTGGGCATCAATACGCAGTAACGTCCGGCGAGTGACATATAGCTGGTTAGCGCGGCGCCCTTATTGCCACGTTCTTCCTTGACTACCTGCACCAGCAATATCTGCCGCCGCTTGATAACTTCCTGGATTTTATAGCGGCGCATCGGATTGTCGCGGCGTTCTGTTTTTTTTGCTTTGCCGTCGTTTTCTTTGACAGGGACCTCTGCAGGGTCTGATGCTTCTATTGCATCGGCATCTGAATCAGCCGCAGTTTCATCATTTTTTGTGCTGTTTTCGGCGTTTTCCTCTGAAGACGTTGTGACCTCTTCCGAACCACTGTTGTCGTCTGCGCTATTTTCAGCGTCATCTTCACTTGTTGCAGCTTCGGCGGCAGCAAGGTCCTCGCCGGTCTCTTCTTCTCTAGAGACCTCAGCGTCGCTGTCATCATCTGATGAGGGAGTCTCGCCGGACTCGCTAACCTCGGTTGTGTCTTCGTCTAAATCATCTGCGGCATCGACGTCCTCGACGTCACCATCAATTTGGTCGACGTGGGCCTGAGCGGCTGACGCGTTTGCTTCAAACTGCGCGACGTCACGTTTCAGCGCTTCGCGATCTTCGACCGGAATCTGATAATAGTCGGGGTGAATTTCGCTAAAGGCCAGGAAACCATGTCGGTTCCCGCCGTAATCGACAAAGGCAGCCTGAAGTGACGGTTCAACACGCATCACTTTTGCGAGATATATATTGCCTTTGAGTTGGGTTTTTGTTGACGTTTCGACATCGTATTCATCTAGTCGATTGCCATTCGTAATCACCACCCGAACTTCTTCTGGATGGGTGCCGTCAATTAACATTCGTTTCGTCATGGAAACTGTATCTCCACGGTCGATGCGGACAGCCCGTGCGAACATCGGGCAGCATCAGACCGCTGTTATTCAAAGCCGGCGGCGCCTGCGTCAACCCAACTTTTTAATTGGAAAACCGGTTACGATCTTTCCAAGGGGGACGCGCTTATGCAGCCGCGACGAGCTTCAAGTTTCTACAAAAATAACCGCAAATTCAAAGCGCAATCTCACGGGTCGTAACGGGTTTTGCCGTCTCGCCCGATTGTCGCGCTCCCAACCATGCCGATATTTGGCAGGTCAGATGTTCACGGCCGTTCGCAATGTCAACAGGATACGCGCCACAAACAAATACTACAATCAGTATATTGATTTCGCGACCATCGAAGATTGATCACCGAATTCTGCGGCCCGTGGTATTGTATATTGATTGATGTTTTACCCGAATAACCCTATATCTTGCCGCGCTATGGCAAGATACCACAATATATCTGGTTTTCGCAGAATCCTCGCGCAGCTCAGTTGGTGTACGGCGGTGTTCAGCGCATTTGCCTCTGGCGCATCAGCGATGCCTGTCGTCGACTCAGTGCGGATAGGCGATTATCCCGAAAAAACCCGGTTTGTTATCGAGTTTGACAAGCCGATTAAATTCAATGTTTTTACGCTTGGCTCACCCTATCGGGTCGTTGTCGAACTTCCAGAAGTGGCCTGGCATATAAAACCGGATGCGGTTCCTCGGGGAAAACGCATTACTGGTTACCGTTTTGGGCTTTTCCGCCCCGGTCAGTCACGTGTCGTTATCGACCTTAAGTCGCCAATTAGGGTCACAAACTCATATACTCTTCCGCCAAACGCCAAACGCGGACACCGGCTCGTTCTCGATATTACCGAAATTTCGCCAGCAAGGTTTGCGGCGTTGCAGAAGCGGCGTCCTGTAATGCGATCGCCGACACCAAAAGTGGCTCCTGTCGTCCGGGCGCCGCGGCCCCCAATCAAGAAACCCAAAACGCGCCGCAAAGCTCTTCGACCGTTAATTGTTCTAGATCCAGGTCATGGTGGGGTCGATCCTGGGGCTCGCGGACGAAAGGGTACCTTAGAAAAAGAACTCGTTCTGAATCAGGCTAGGGAAGTGCGGCGTCAATTGCTGGCCACCGGCCGTTATCGCGTGGTGATGACCCGATCACGGGACGTTTTTGTAAGATTGCGCGAACGAATTGCGATTGCTCATCGAGCAGGCGGTGATTTGTTCATATCGCTTCATGCCGATTCTATAGGCAATCGAGATATCCGCGGCGGGTCGGTCTACACCTTGTCGGAGCGCGCTTCAGATAAAGAAGCGGAAGCATTGGCGCGTCGGGAGAATAAATCTGATATTATTGCCGGTGTCGACCTTAATGATCAAAGCAAGACGGTCGCTAAAATTCTCATCGATCTGCGGCAACGGCTTACCAAAAATGATTCTGTGGCTTTCGCAAAAACATTGCTCAGCCAACTCAGTACAAAGACCCGCATGCTACGACGAAAACACCGATTTGCAGGATTTGCCGTGCTCAAAGGTCCAGAGATACCATCTGTTTTAATAGAGATGGGGTATCTTTCCAACCTGCAGGATGAACGATTGCTGCGCCGGAGCTCTCATAGACGTAAAATTGCCGGTGCGATTGTTCGTGCAATCGATAGTTATTTTTCTCGCCAACAGGCTTTAAGGCAGCCATAAAACGGCCAATATCTGATAGTGTATTGGGTTTGTCAGGGGGCAGTTAGGTCAGGCGATAGAGTTGGTTGATGAAGAAGCTCTTTAAGGTATTGGCGGCACTCGGCGCGCTCACACTCGTTTTGGGCGTTCTTGGCGTTGCCGTAATTGTAGCTGTGTTCTGGCATTTCGGCCAAGGGCTGCCCGATTACAAACAGCTCGCGAGCTATGAGCCGCCGACCGTAACGCGTATTCATGCCGGCGATGGCAGCCTTCTCGCAGAGTTTGCCAAAGAGAAGCGGGCATTTGTACCAATTGGCTCCATCCCGAAGATGGTGGTGAAAGCTTTCCTCTCCGCGGAGGACAAGAATTTTTATGAACATGCTGGCGTGGATTTTATTGGTGTTGCGCGCGCGATTGTCACCAATTTGAGGCGCATGGGGACCGGTCAGCGGCTTGTTGGGGCGTCAACGATTACGCAACAGGTTGCCAAGAATTTCCTTCTGACCAATGAGGTTTCTATCGACCGCAAGGTTAAGGAGGCAATCCTCGCCTTTAGGATTGAACGGGCGTTATCGAAAGACAGAATTCTCGAACTTTATCTCAACGAGATTTATCTTGGTGTTGGCTCATACGGCGTTGCCGCGGCGGCACTGAACTATTTTGACCGCTCGCTCGATGAGCTAACTTTGCCGGAAATTGCATATATCGCCGGGCTGCCAAAAGCACCGAATAATTACCACCCGACGCGGAAATCAGATGCAGCTAAAATAAGACGTAATTACGTTGTCGGCCGTATGCTTTCTGATGGCTATATCACTCCGGAATCCGCTGAAGCGGCAAAGAAGGCGCCGCTTATTGTTCGAAAACGCAGCGGCGCTTCAGTCACCCAAGCGGATTATTTTGTTGAAGAAGTTCGTCGCGAGCTTACGGATCGCTATGGCGACAAGCAACTTTATGGTGGTGGTCTTTCTGTTCGCACGACCCTTGACCCCCGATTGCAAAAAATAGCGGAGACGTCCTTGCGGGAAGGCTTGATCGCTTATGATCGGCGTCACGGTTGGCGCGGCCCATTGGCACATCTCGACTCGGAGAGTGACTGGCAAAAAAAGTTGGACCAATTTCCGCTACCTGCAGGGCTTGCCGAGGCTCGTCCTGCATGGCGCAAGGCGCTTGTGCTTGCCGTTGACGCAACAAAAGCAGGTATCGGGTTTGCTGATGGAGCCCGCGGCCATCTTCCCCTCGCACAACTTAAATGGGCTAGGGTATGGCTTAAGGACCAGAAACGTGGGCCCCGAGTTAGGGTGCCGGGTGAGGCTTTGAAAGTCCTGGATGTGGTGTTGGTCGAGAAACTGAACCCTGACGCGAAAGGCAAAGAACCACCAAAGGGTGCGTTCGCTCTGCGGCAGATACCAAACATCGATGGTGCTGTTGTTGCGATGAATCCGCATACCGGCAGGGTACTGGCAATGAGCGGCGGATTTTCTTATGGCAGGAGCGAATACAACCGGGCAACACAAGCAAAGCGTCAGTCTGGTTCCGCTTTTAAGCCCTTCGTCTACCTGGCAGCAATGGATAATGGCTATACCCCGTCGAGTATTGTCCTGGACGCGCCCTTTGTTAGCGATCAGGGCCCCGGGATCGGCCTTTGGAAACCGTCCAACTATACCAAAAAATTTTACGGGCCTAGCCCGCTTCGTCTAGGTGTTGAGAAATCACGAAACCTGATGACCGTGCGGTTGGCGCAGGTAATTGGGATGGATAAGATTTCGGATTATGGCGAAAAGTTTGGCATTGTCCGTAATATGCCTGAGCTGTTGTCATCGTCACTCGGCGCCGTGGAAACAACATTGCTTAAAATAACGACGGCATACGCGATGTTGGTGAACGGGGGTAAGCGCATAACCCCAACGCTGATCGATCGAATTCAAGGCCGGCATGGGCGAACTGTATTTCGGCATGAACGTCGTCTGTGTTCCAGTTGCAGCAACATTGAGTGGGACGGCCAGCCGGTACCGGTGGTTCCCGACAACCGTGACACGGTGGTGGATCCCATAAGTGCCTATCAGATTGTATCCATGCTTGAAGGGGTGGTGCAGCGGGGGACTGGGCGGCGAATCAGGGCTGTTGGCAAACCGTTGGGGGGTAAAACCGGGACGACCAATAAGAGCTTCGATACCTGGTTCATCGGGTTCTCTCCTGATTTGGCTGTCGGCGTCTTTGCTGGATTTGATAAGCCGCGTTCCTTAGGGCGGCGCGAAACAGGGTCGTCTGTTGCGGTTCCCATTTTTCGAGATTTTATGGCTGCTGCATTAAAAGACCGGCCACCACTTCCGTTTCGTATCCCCAAAGGGGTCCGTCTGGTGCGGGTCAACGCAAGTACCGGAAAACTTGCCCGGCCAGGTGAACGAAATGTTATTTTCGAAGCGTTTAAACCGGGAACCGAGCCCAAAGTCGAAACGGTTTTCCGGGAGCCTTCCGTTATCGGGACTCCATCGGTGAATACGTCCGGTGTGCCAACCACACCAAAAACTTCGACGCCGCCGGTTGGCGATGTTAGAGGTTTATACTAGCTTGCGTCGCTACAGGCCTTTAGGCCTGCCAAGATTTAAATATATTAGGGTAGGAAGTTTATGCGTGCGGAGACCCAGACATTAATTGATGAAATCCAGCAGTCGGTTGTCTTGCTAAGGAGGCATCTTTGACTGGGATAATGCCCTAAGACGGCTTGATGAGCTCAACGCTATAGCTGAAGGTCCTGAATTGTGGTCGGACCAGGCTACAGCGCAAGGCATCATGCGAGAGCGCACACAACTTGAACAATCAATTGAAGAAGTGACGGCAATCGAGCAGGAGCTCGAAGATAGCATGACACTCATCGAACTTGGTGAAGCCGAGAGCGATGACAGCGTCTTGGATGAAGTTGACGCTATGCTGGAGCCATTACGCATGCGCGCCGCCAAGCGCGAGCTCGAGACGCTGCTGTCTGGCGAGGCTGACAGCAATGATTGCTTTCTTGAAGTGCATGCTGGCGCTGGTGGCACCGAGTCGCAGGACTGGGCGCAGATGCTTACCCGGATGTATGTGCGCTGGGCGGATGCTCATGGCTACAAGGTTGAATGGCTAGAGGAGAGCGCCGGTGAAGAGGCAGGAATTAAGTCGGCGACAATCAAGATTTCAGGCCACAACGCCTATGGCTGGTTGAAGACCGAGAGTGGTGTTCATCGATTGGTACGGATTTCGCCATATGATTCCGCTGCCCGGCGTCATACCAGTTTTTCCAGCGCTTGGGTCTTTCCGGTTATTGATGATTCCATTGATATTGAGGTCGAAGACAAGGATTTGAGGGTTGATACCTATCGTGCGTCGGGCGCTGGTGGCCAGCATGTCAATAAAACAGACAGTGCCATTCGGATTACCCATCTCCCGACAGGCATTGTTGTTCAGTGTCAGAATGATCGCTCGCAACATCGCAATCGCGCAGCAGCGATGGATATGCTTCGTGCCCGCCTATATGAGCGGGAGTTAAAGATACGCGAAGATCAGGCGCAGGCTGAACATGATGCGAAAACGGACATCGGCTGGGGGCATCAGATACGGTCTTACGTTTTGCAGCCGTATCAAATGGTGAAGGATTTACGGACCGAGATCGAAACCAGTAATACTCAGGGGGTGCTGGATGGCGATCTTGATGAATTTATGGCGGCGTCATTGGCGCAGCGGGTCGGAGCCAACGCCGACGAGGAAGCAGAGGCAGCAGAATGATTGTACAAAAGTCGATCAAAGAGAAACTCCAGGGCCAATTGGATCCGTCATATTGTCAGGTGCTGAATGAAAGTCATATGCACAGCGTGCCGGCAAACTCCGAAACCCATTTTAAAGTCATCGTGGTGTCAGAGAGCTTTGCTGGGAAAAGCCGTGTCGCACGGCATCAGCTGATCAACGGGATCCTTGCGGGCGAAATTGCCGGCCCTGTTCACGCGCTGTCCATCCAGGCGCATACCGACGATGAATGGCAAAAACGTGCTGGCGCCGTTCTGGACTCACCCGATTGTATGGGCGCCAACAAATCGCATTAGGGTTACAAAAGACCCGTTAAATCTTTCCCCCAGGGGAATGATGCGCTGATTCCGCCATTGTCTTCAATCTTTCGCTGTATCTGTGAGACCCGGCCCTGAGACACGTCAGCGAGCACGGCGACCTCGCGCAATGGCATGTTGCTCGCCCGCCGTAACAGATAGACAGCTGCCTGAAAGGCTTCCGGGGCTGCTTTTCGATCAAGCAAGATATCTTGAGATGCGCCGGATGCTGCTGCGATAGTTTGAAGAACTTTTTCCGCTGTTGGTCTCGCTGGATTGGTGGTTTTTGCCGGAACCTGATCCAGTGGCAGTTGGCGAATGCGGTCGGTGATATCAGTGAGAAAGGCTTCATCACCGAGGTAGTGTCCGGCACGCAAATCGTCCCAGGGTGATGCGGCGTGCACCCCTTTCTCGATATAAGCGCGCCAGGACCCAGCGGGGTCGCCGCTGTCCGATGCGAGATGATTTAAGAGCCAATTGCGGTGGAGCCATGTCGGCTCCGATTCCTCAAAAGCGATAGGACGATAGCTGGACCATTTCCAGTGGTCAGCGCAATTTACCGCCTGCACA
>Ga0302127_10001740_pt1 | contig 13008 bp, 13 predicted proteins | sample CB4_SCM_MG_FD_204452 | JGI IMG/M metagenome (GOLD analysis project Ga0302127, IMG submission 204452) | Marine microbial communities from Western Arctic Ocean, Canada - CB4_SCM | ecosystem: Environmental > Aquatic > Marine > Oceanic | place: Canada: Western Arctic Ocean | collected 2017-09-24
TCGCGTCAGCCCGTCCGGATGGCCACAAATGGATAACCTTGATTGGTGCTATCAGGATTGCGTCATTACCGGGCTCGCGCCTTTCATCGTCGTCACCAACAATTTTTTAGACTGCGACCGCGCCATTCGGCACAAGCTGATGCTGGAAACCGCCGGGGCGGTCTTAGTCAAATGGAAGCGTAACCGGGTTCGCTTTGTGAAGGCTGAACGCATCCCAATTCCGTGTGACGCCGATGAAAATCGCCTGGAAGACTACATCGATAGCTGGTAGCCGAAACTATACCGCGTTGGCACCCCGAATGCCGTCGATCTCCGCGGCAGAATACCCTAGTTCGGATAAAATTTCGTCGGTGTGTTCGCTCAATTTTGGGGCTCGCTTTCGAATGCTGCCGGGCGTGCCGGAAAGTCGCATGGGCGTATCGGCCAACGGAACGGGCTTGTTAGCGCCCGGGAAATCCACCGCCGTCAGAAATTTTTCTGCCGCGATATGTTCACATTCCAACGCCTGTTGCGGGGTATAGATCGGCGCGCCGGGGACACGAGCGGCTTCCAACGCTGTTAGCGCTTCGTGGTTGGTGAGATTGCTGGCCCATTTCTGTGTGCGTTCGCTGATCTCGGGGGAATGTTCCGCGCGCGTTTCATCGGTTTCGAAACGTGGGTCGGTCAACCAGGGGTCTTCTTCCCCCATCAAGCTGACCCAGCGTCGGTACATGCCCTGGCCCAGAACGATGATATAAATCCAGCCGTCTTTGGTTTTAAAGACGTCCGCGGGCGCGCTGACCTGGCCGCGGTTGCCGGTTCCAACGCGATTGACGTTGTGCACGGCCTGTTCGATCAACGCTGGAGAGGCGGTGGTCAAGGCGGTGTGGAGCAGGGAAGTCTGCACCCGCTGGCCCTTGCCCGTCGCGCGATGCGACATGATTGCCGCCAACGTGCCCAGTGCGGAGAGGGTAGCGGTGTTGAAATCAACCCAGGACGCGGCGGAGCGCATGGGTTCTTCATATCCGGTAAGATGCATCAGCCCGGACATGCCTTGGGCGACTGGATCGAAACCAATTTTTTCGGAAAAGGGCCCTTGAGTACCAAAAGCCGTGGTTGTGGTCAGGATGATATCGGATTTTATTGCCGTCAGGCTCTCGTAATCCAGTCCCAGCGAAACCAACGCTTTTTCCGGCAGGTTGGCGACCACGACATCCGCTCTCTCCACCATGCGACGAAGAATTTCCTTACCTTCCGGCGAAGTTGGATTCAGCGTCATGCCGCGCTTATTGCGGTTCATTTGCTGATACATCGCGCCGTCACCTTCATCCGTGATGGGCACGACGAAACGGTCTTCGCCGCCGCCAATTTTATCGACCCGTATGACTTCGGCACCGAGATCGGCCAACAGGCCTGCGCACCAGGGCCCGGCGATGTACCGCCCAAAATCAAGAATACGCACGCCTTCAAGAACGCCTGCCATGGAGTTTCTCCTGCTAATGTTTTGCCCAGCGGATATTATTGTCGAGTTTAAATTTTGACGAAAACCGTACCGTTGTCCACTTTGACTTCGTAGATTTTCAGACCTTCGGTGACGGGTGCACACAGGGCCCGACCATTTTTCACGTTAAACCGGCCTTCATGCAAGGGACATTCGACTTCGCCGCCTTCTTGAAACCCTGCCGAGAGCGATGCATAGGCGTGGGTGCAAATGTCGTGAGTTGCGAATATTTCGCCATCGACATGGAACAGCGCGATGTCTTCGGTTCCGCACGTTACTTTGATGGGTTCGTCTGGTTTGATGTCGTCGGCCTTCGCCACTTCTTGCCAGTTTCCGTCTGTCATGTTTCTTTCTCCTTGATTGATTTTGAATAGGTTTTTGTTTTCCGAAATAGGGAATATAAAGCGTCGCCACATAATTCCCAGTTTCTTATCCAACAAGCGAAGTTATGCGCATGGTCTTTGGCGAATATGACGTGGCAACCTTAACCATCATCGCGGTGGCGTTCCTCTTGGGCGGTTTCTCAAAAGGCGGGGTTGGATTTGGCCTGCCGTTGATCGCTATGCCTATTATGGCGAATGTTATTTCCATTCCCCTGGCGATTGGATTGATGTCTATCCCCATTCTGGCATCAAACACTTGGCAAGCGTTTGCCAGCGGGCATCATGTGGCGATGTTTCGGCGGTTTTGGACGCTTATTCTTGCCCTGGCCATTACGACCGGTCTGGCGGCGCAGATACTGACGCGCGTGGATCAGGTGGCGATCTCAATTTTCACGGGCGTGCTTGTGGCGCTTTTTGTATTGAGCCAGGCATTTTCTCTGCGAATCTCGGTGACCGAAAAGAGCGAGACGCGGATGAAGCCGGTGATTGGCATCTTGTCCGGGTTTCTCGGTGGTATCTCCGGTATATTCGGTCCGCCGCTGCTCAGCTTTCTGGTCGCACTGAAAATGCCCAAGGAAGAATTCATGTGCGCGGTCGGGCTCATTTACCTGACGGGCATTTTCCCTTTGTTTGGCACCCTGATTGCCAGCGGCGTCATTTCGACGGCGGACGGCTGGGTGTCGTTGGCCGCCTGCGCACCCTTGTCAATTGGCGTTCTGCTTGGCGCGTGGATGCGCAGCCGCGTGTCGCAAACGGTGTTTCAGCGCGTCGTGCTGTTCATGTTGTTCATCGTCGCGCTGAATTTAATCCGCCGAGGGTTTATATAGGCGGCCTCGCCACCAGAGTTTTATATAGGGCTTGTTATAAGCTCTACTGTCCCTTGAAAACCGGTTTACGTTTTTCGCGGAATGCCTTGCCGCCTTCCTTTTGGTCTTCGCTGCGGGAGATCGCTAACAGATCGCGTCGCGCGAGGCCGGCTTGTTCAGAGGGTCCCCGGGTCATGACTTCGTTGCGGACGAAGCGTTTCAACGCTCCCATGACCATGGGAGAGCTGTCGCGGAAAATTTCTGCGTATTCCATGGCACCGTCCATCAATTCGCCCACAGGCGTGACTCTGTTCACCATGCAGGCTTCATAGGCGCGCTGGGCGCTGAAATGCTTGCCGCTAAGCATGAATTCCATGGCGATTTTGTGGGGAATACGGGAGGCCAGGCCAGAGATCAAGCCGCCGCAAAATCCTATTTGCGCTTCGGGATAAAAGAAATCTGCCGTCTCGTCTGCAACGGCGATGTCGCAGAATTGGACCAGACAATAAGCACCGCCGACGCAATAACCGGATATCGCTGCGATCAAAGGCTTGTCGACATCGACGCCGACGCCAGGCATGCACTCCCACAATTCCGGGTCACGCGGCGGATCTTTTAAGTCAGCGCCAACGGAAAACGCTTTTTCACCTGCGCCGGTGAGGATGGCGCATCGGTCATCGGAGGCGTTTAGCGAGATGAACGCATCCCGAAGTTCCGCAACCACACCGTTGCTAAGCGCGTTCATTTTATCCGCGCGATTGATAGTGATTATGCCAATTCCATCATTGGATTCGTAGGTAACCAAATCGCTGCTCATGGTAGTGTCTCCGTTTAAGTCAAATGCGACTCTAAGCCTAACATTTAGACGATTGAATGACACGTCTAGACCGAGATTATGAAAGGATGCTTGACGGATTTAACAGGCTTGGGATGATGGGGACGAAGCAGGGAAGGCCAACGATGATGAATAACGTGAATGTGGCGCAGGAAAGCGCGCCAAACGTCTTGATTGATATTCGCCGGCTCTCGAAGCGATTCGGTCCGGAGCAGGTTTTGACGAATGTCGATCTGGCTGTAGCGCATGGAGACTCGTTGGTGTTGATTGGTGGGTCGGGCAGTGGCAAGTCCTTGCTGTTGAAATGTATTGTCGGTTTGGTGGCGCCGACCAGCGGCACCATCTGGGTCGATGGTAAAGACACCGCCGGTATGCGTGCAAGTGAGCGGCAAGCGTTCGAAGGCCGGTTCGGTATGTTGTTTCAGCGCCAGGGGTTATTTGACAGCATGCTGGTGTGGGAGAACGTTGCCTTCCGTTTGTTGCAGGATGAAAGCCTGTCGCGTTCTGATGCGCGGGAAATTGCAAACGAAAAAATTCGCTCTGTTGGGCTTGATGTTGAAGTGGGCGATCTATCTCCGGCGGAATTGTCAGGTGGTATGCAAAAGCGAGTCGGGTTCGCGCGCGCGATCGCGACTGATCCGGATATTTTGTTCCTCGATGAACCTACTGCCGGGCTCGATCCTATTATGAGCAACGTGATCAACGAAATAATTGCTCATGGGGTTGAGGCGCTGGGGGCTACGACGATTTCCATCACCAGCGACATGGTCAGTGCGCGTAAAATTTCCAACCGCATCGCCATGATTGATGAAGGTCAAATAATCTGGGACGGCCCGACAATGGCCATTGATGAATCCGACAATCCAGTAGTCGAACGGTTCATCCGCAGTAACGTGCAACATTTTCAGGAATGATGGTGGCCGTCATGTTGAACGAAGAACATGTGTCTTACGATGGTGGATGCCAATGCAGTGCGGTGCGGTTTCGGGGGACAGGCACGCCAAAATGGACGGCCCATTGTCATTGTAAAGACTGCCGAAAATCCTCGGCAGCGCCATTTACAACATACGCAAGTTTCGCCAATGAAAACTTTCAATGGATCGGCGCTGCGCCAGCTGTTTACGCATCATCGCTAAATGTGACGCGTCGGTTTTGTGGGAATTGCGGGACGTCCATGAGTTATGAATCCGACAGATGGGCGGGAGAAACGCACATCTTTGTCGCGACACTGGACGATCCGGAAGCGCTTCCACCGCGCCTCCACGCCTATGTTGTGGATCAATTGTCCTGGGTTCGCACTGACGACGGCTTGCGTCGCTATCATCAAACTGTCGCTGAAGGTGGGCCTTTACCGAAATGACGCGGATTAGACCGCCAATTTATAAGGTGGGCCCGGATTGCGTGGCAATGGATTTTAAGAGACGGATGGGCGACGGTCCGTGGCCATGAGGACCAACGCCGCCAGCAAGGTGGGGACGATGGCGTAATACAACATTGTCGCGCCAAGTTCATAGAATAAAAATCCTGACACAAGCGGACCAATGGCGGCGCCAAAATCACGCCAGGTCTGCATGACGGCAAGCCGATGCATGGTGTCCTTTTGATCTTCGCGGAGGGCGATAGCGGCAGGACCCACGGCTGCTATCACGCCGCGCGCCACAATGATGAAGGTCGCGCCCGTAAACGCCCATCCAGCACCAATGACAGCAAATCCAACAGCCAGGACGATAACAGACAAGGCCAACACAAGAGAGACGCCGAAGCTGTCTCCAAGAATGCCGCCGAGCGGCGCGCAGAAAAATTCCATCACCCGCCGTGATGCCAACAGCAAGCCACCACTTAACATGGCGGCTTCGACCGACACGACGCCGGACAGGATGAGAGTGATCGTCATGGTGAAGACGCCATCGACGCCGAAGCCGACGATAAAGAAAAGAAGGTCGTGACGTACGGGGCGGGGCAACCAGGGGTGGGATGCCGGTGTCGGTTTGTCGGTTTCTGCAGGTAGCCTTAACGCCAACGGAATTGCGGTCAGGGACAGCAGTCCCAGAACTGTAAATATTGCTTGTGGGCCGATAACTCCGGCGAGCCACGCGCCCCCGCTGAGAGAGAGGCCTGGTCCGATTTGTTGGATGGCCCGGCTTAGCCCCACCCGCGCACCTGCCCGTTCTCGCTCTGCAACGGCGTAGGCCAAGGTGGTGAGCGACACCGCTGCAAAGGACAATCCCCACACAATTCGTGCAAATAGGAGAATAGGGCCGCCATCAGCGACACCGTAAAGAATGGTGGAGCTGGCGCCAGCCATCGCTGAGATTATAGTCATTTGCCGGAGGCCAATGGCGTCGGTTAGTCGCGCGATCAGGCCGTAGGTGAAGATGCGAACAAGTCGGTTTGCCGACAATAAAACCCCGACCCAGGCCAAGGTGATGCCAAATTCGGCAGCGTTGACGGGCAAAACCACATATATCAATGCGTCGCCTATCAGGATGATCGACAAAACGCCTGCTGACACTGAAGTTGTGGCGATGTTATTCGTTGTCATGACCTGGCGTCGCGCCGCGATCCGCCCAACCGGATCAACGCAATGATAATAATCAAATTAATGACGTTTGAAACCAAGCCCGTTGCGAACGCATATTTGTAATAACCGGTTAAATCGTTGATCAATCCGCCCAGCCACCCACCTGCCGCCATGCCAACGGTGCCAAACAGAAGTACGACGCCAATATACCCACCAGCGTTTCGCGCCGGAAAAATATCGCGAACCGACATCGCGTAGGCGGGCACGATGCCGCCAAACACGGCACCAAACAAGGCGGATAGGACATAAAGCGTCACCAATTCGGTATTCCATATGAAAAACGAAAGGACGACGGCTTGCATTATTGAACCGATAAGGATTGTCCGTAATCCGCCAATGCGATCTGAAAACCAGCCGAAAAACAAACGGCTGACAAAGGCGCAACCCAGCAAAATTGACAACATTCGCGCGCCATGCGCGGCGGTGTATCCCAAATCGCTAGCGTGGGAGACGATATGGACAAGCGGCATTGCCATTGCGATGCAGCACCCAACGATTGCAATTGACAGCAGGGTAAGTATGAGCCGGGGTGATTCTTTTAGCCCGTGGCTTTCATCTTGTGAGCCCATCGAAAGTCCGGGTGTGGGACGTGGCGGAACAGGTGGGGGATGCCGTAAAATCAAGACGAGGGGCGTCAACGCGAATAGTGCAAAAACGCCGTACCAGAACCAGACCTGCCGCCACCCCACATCCTCTAGTCCGGCTTGGAATATCGTCGGCCACAATGCGCCAGCGAGCCCCTGTCCACTTCCGGTGATTGCGATCGCCAAACCGCGCCGTCGGTCGAACCAGCGGCTTGTTAGCGTCATCAAGGGCGCTAGAACCGCTCCGTTGCCTAGAACCCCTAACATAATGAAGCTGGTTGCCAGAAACGTCCATTGGTCAACAACGAGGCTCATGGTCATCGCGCCGAGGCCAATAAAAATAGCGCCCGTGAAAGCTGGACCGCCCATCCCCCGTCGATCCGACCATGCGCCCATGGCGATGCCGCCGATCCCAGAGCCAAGCATGACGCTGGCGTAACCGAGCGAGGGCACCCATCGGGGCCACCCAAATTCAGTGGCGACCGGCTTGATTCCGATGACCATCATGTATGAAACGCCAAACGCCACCACGACCATGACATGGCATGCCAAGACAACAACCCAGCCAAATCGCGTTTCGATACTGGGTCTTTGCGCGGTGCTCATCGCATTAATCTAGAAATCTGTCGCAAAATACACTGACGTTAGAGGACGCAATTTTTTGTGAAACCAGTCGCTTGATTTGCAGTCCAATCACTTTTTGGCTTTTCCTTCAAATCTGCGCACCTATTCGGGATCCCGACTTCGGGGCTGTATGATGATATGATGGCAACGAGGCTGAAAGTGGCGACAATAGTGGGAAGCTTCGCAAAATATTAGTGGCCATTAAGCCGTATCCTTTTGGATAAAGTTAGTTCTCGCACGCGATCAATCGTCGATCAAATTAATTGATGCGTATCAACACGAAAGTGGTGTCGAAGTGGTATTAATTCGCTAACAATAACCAATATGGGACACTGGTTTTCAGATGGTGAGAATTTGGAGGTTGATCTTGTGATGGGATTGAAATTTGTAACCTAATTGGTGCAGGCATTGATCATTGGATGGTTTGCGACTGTCTATGTTGCGGGTCCACCTAAAGATCGTCGCATAGAAAAATTCTATGCTTAATATATGGGCTGAAACCTTACACATGCAGGTAAGGGCGTGGTATCCTGGGACATCAGTGTGAACACTAAGACCGCCAGGCGGGGGTTCGACGTTGAAAGGCAAACAGGTTCCACTTGTGCGGACGGTACGGTTAAAGGGAAAATGATTTCATCGAATTTCGGAAAACGAAATATGATAATATTTATAAATCAGCAGTGAAAAAGGATGTGTTCGGAAAATTGCGGCCCATGGATCCAATTTGGGGAAACCATATGCTTGTGCGCGTGGCCACGGGACACTTTGTCTGTGTACGTTATGCACATCATAGAAGATGGCACCTATGAAACGCAGGTGTATTATCGCTCTTTGACCGAAACGGGCATGGATCTAAATTTTTCTCGCTACCGTGACGGTGAAAGACCGAAGGCGATTACCGTAATCGCGCGCCGGGTAAGTAAATAGCTGCCGCTTAATCAAGCGACCCAAGTCACGTGACAAGCTCCGTATCGCCAAGAATGATCGGTCTTAGTCAGGAGGAGATGGTTATGGAATTTGGCGTTACGATGTTTCCAACGGATTATTCCATTGGACCCGCGGAATTGGCGATGGCGGTGGAAGAACGCGGGTTTGATGCATTTTTCATCCCTGATCACACCCATATTCCGGCCAACCGGGACACGGCGTTCCGTACGGCGGATGAGTTGCCGCCGGATTACTCGCATAATTTGGACATGTTTTTGTGTCTCGCCGCCGCTGCAGCCGTGACGAAGAGAATCCGTTTGGGGACGGGAATTTGTCTGGTGGTCGAACGCGACCCGATTATCACTGCAAAGGAAGTCGCAAGTCTGGACCATATGTCGGGCGGTCGCGTTGACTTCGGGGTTGGTGGGGGCTGGAACCGAGAAGAGATGAAAAATCATGGCGGCGATTGGTCTCGGCGATGGAAATTAATGCGCGAACGGATTGATGCGATGAAAGCGATCTGGACGCAGGACATCGCCAGCTATGAGGGCGAATTTGTGAATTTTGAAAACATATGGTCGTGGCCAAAACCAATTCAGGAACCGCACCCGCCTATTTGGGTCGGTGGTGATGGCGCGCGGACGTTGGACCGTGTTCTGCGCTTCGGCGATGGCTGGATGCCAATGTTGGCGGAAAAAGGTGAAGCGCGCATTGACCATTACTGCGAACGTATTGCCGAATTAGGGCGCATGGCGGCGGATTTGGGGCGCGACCCGATTCCGGTCACCGCGTTCGCGCCGCCCCGCGATCCAAATGCAATCGATCGCCTGCGCAACGCTGGTGTGACCCGGTGTATATTTGGTGTGAAAGCAGCGTCGGTGGACGAGGTGCTGCCGCGTTTAGACCATTTAGCGGGCTTGGCCGAACGATTACGGTAATAATTTTTGGGAGTGGCGGGAGAGTATGAACACAATTGATTTAACCAACAAACGTGCGGTCGTCACCGGCGCAGCGCAAGGCATTGGCAAGGCGATTACCGAGCGCTTAATTGCAAGTGGCGCGTCGGTTGCGTTATGGGACATGGACCAAGGCTTGTTAGGTGAAACCGCCGAGGCATTGGGCGCACAGGCGCATGGCGTGACGGTGGACGTTACTGATCCAGACTCAGTTTCTGCGGCGGTGGAGCAAACAAAGACAGCATTAGGCGGGATCGATATTCTGGTCAACAACGCGGGTATTTCTGGTCCTAACATGCCCACCTGGGAATATCCGGTTGAAGACTGGCTGCGCGTGATTAACCTGGATTTGAACGCGGTGTTTTACTGTTGCCGCGCTATTGCGCCGCTGTTGAAGGCGCAGAATTATGGCCGCATCGTTAATATTGCGTCCATCGCAGGTAAAGAAGGTAACCCGAACGCGCCAGCCTACAGCGCCGCGAAAGCCGGTGTGATCGGTCTAACGAAATCTTTGGGCAAGGAATTGGCGGACACTGGCGTGCGGGTTAACTGTGTCACCCCGGCGGCGGCGCGCACGCGAATTTTCGACCAGATGACACAAAAGCAAATTGACTACATGCTGTCAAAAATCCCCATGGAACGGTTTGTCGCCGTCGAGGAAATTGCCGCTTTGGTCGCTTGGCTGGCGTCGGAAGATTGCGCTTTTTCCACCGGTGCCGTGTTTGATATTTCCGGCGGTCGCGCGACCTATTAAACGTTGGGTCTCGCTGCACGGTACTGGCGAAGTACGTTGATATGTTCATCCGTTGTCATGGGTTCGGCACCTTCTTCGCGTAGCGTTGAGCGAATTGTGACGTTGGTTGCGCCGAAGTGATCCCATGTTTGCGTGTCGGCGGCCCAGGCTTGCGATCCCAAACCCCCGGTGAACACCGTGCCTTCGACGCCAAGCGCATTACAGTCGCGCCCGGCTTCCCTCGCAGCATTTCGGAAGGTTTCCAGATTGCGCGCGCCGTCGTCGTCGGGTCGAACACGTGGGTTGGCGATCCAGCCATCGGCAATTTGACCGGCACGTTCAATGGGTTTGTCGGCGGTGGCACCAATCCAGACGGGAATTGGCTGCTGGACCGGCAAGGGATTGATCCCGGCGTCTTTGATCTTGTGCCATTTCCCGTCGAAGGTGATGGATTCATTGGTCCACAACGCGCGCATGAACTCGATTTGTTCCTTCACCCGACGGCCCCGATTTTCAAAACGTTGGTCCAGGCCGTCAAATTCCATCTTGCTCCAACCAATGCCGACGCCAAGCCGCAACCGGCCTTTACTCAGCACGTCGATTTCAGCAGCCTGTTTGGCGACAAGTGCCGTTTGGCGTTGCGGCAGGATCAGAATCGCGGTGGAAAGTTCCAGTCGGGTCGTCGCGGCGGCCATGAATCCCATTAGTATGAAAGGCTCGTGGAACATGTTGTGCAGCGCATAAAACGCGCGATACGGATCGGCCAGCGCGGTTTTGGACTGAAGGACGTGATCAATTAACGTGATGTAGTCGAAGCCTAAACCCTCGACCGCTTGAACATAATCACGGATTGCCGAGGGGTCGGCTATTTCGGTGGTGGGGAACGAAACGCCGATACGCATGAAGGCAACTCTATCAGGTGATTAAGATAAACGCGCGAAGCGTAGGACGCGCATATTGGCGCCGACGCTGTGGTTTGGCATGACCAGCACGCAGTTATCGTACGGGGTTACGATTTCCTCGTCGCCATCGCGCGCAACCACCGTACCGGCGGCTTCAATGACTTCCATCCCCTTGTAATGCTCGGTGAACCGAAATGTGTTTGATTTAGAATAAAGCCCTTCGGTTATTTCCAATCCCTTCAGGGGCGGGGGTGGGTTGTTTGTCACGTGAGCGTCGAAGAATTCCGTTGGGATCATATTCATTGCACGCAGGAAAAACAGCGTGACATCGAGTGCGATTACGGCGGTTTCCTTTGCCCAGTGATATCCGCATTCGACAAGTAACCCCGTCTTCGCGTTGCTGGTGTCATGGAATGGCGTGTACTCGATTAAGCGCCGGCCGACGACAAAACCGGATCCATACGCCGCATGCTCGGGGAAGCCGACCTTTCGGGTTAAATCCCGTTCCTTGTCCAATCCGTTGCAGAGCGTGACCGCAGGCGACGGCGTGCTCATGGAATGAATGTCGAGTAGATAATCCACGGTATCGAAATAGGGCCGCATCTCCCGTGCGCGCCGCAGCTCCGACGAATCTTCATCACTATCCAAACGTTCTTCGATCCAGACCCGGTTCAAATCTTCATCGACATACCGGGAATTCAGGGGCCGCTGGGCGTCAAACGTTAAAAATGCTTCGTAGTTCAAAAATCCCAAGCTCAATACGCCGTGGGTGGGGCGAATGTCATGTTTGAATAAATGATCCAGCGCGAGGGCTCCACAAATTTCGTTGCCATGCATCAACGCGTTTATCATGACATGCGGACCGGGTTTGCCGCTATCGAAGCGTGTAACGTAATCTACGCCTGTGTTGCCTGTCATGTAGGGCGAAATATCCGGCGGCGTCAGCTCGACGGAAATGGTGGCGTTTGGCATGGCTCTGTATCCCCCGCGGTTTCCTAACTCTATAAATCGCGCTTCGTGGTGTTTGTCCAGTCGTGTGACGCTTCTATAGTTTGTATTATGAATGATATACCTAATCCTTGGGGGGAAGAACCTGGTCGTCGTCGTAGGCCGTGGCGGTTGATCCTCCTCATCGCTGCCCTGGTCGTGGGGGTGCTGGCGTTGTTGTGGCGGTTTCCCTACGCCATGGCCAATGGCGGCGATTGGGCGTCGCTGGGGTATTTGTTGGCGCTGCTAGTGATGGTATCAGCTGGGCTCGCCTGGCAGCGCCCGAATCTGCCAAATATGTTTCGACACGCGGCAATTTGGGTTGGCGTCGTAATAGTGATTGGCATGGGCTACGCCTACCGTTTCGAACTCTCTGCGGTGAGGGATCGGTTTCTGGGAGAACTTGTTCCGGGCCAGGGGCAAGAAGGCACTGGCGGTGAAATCCGGTTTCGCGTGGGCGGCGGTGGGCATTTCCGCTTGAAAGCTTTCGTCAATGATCTGCCGCTACAGTTCCTGGTGGATACCGGGGCTAGTGATGTTGTCCTGGCGCCCGCGGACGCTGTGCGCGTTGGGTTCGATCTTAATCAACTGAATTATTCGCGTCGCTACCAGACCGCCAACGGGATCGTGAAGGGTGCGCCGGTGGAATTGGGCCGGGTCCAAATTGGGCCGATTGAGGTTTAAAATGTACGGGCGTCCGTGAGTGGCGCGCCGCTGCGCATGTCGCTGTTGGGGGTGTCGTTTCTGGAGCGCCTGTCCGGCTACAGCGTTGAAAACAGCACGTTGACCTTGCGGCGTTAATTAAGCTGACGGGCGAGGGTTTTCGGGGTCGGGCCATCGGGACGGACGCCGCCAGTCAGGGTTTCGCCGGGAACCACAATCTGTTCGGCAGGCAGCAGCAACCGCCAGTCCTGAGTGACTGGAACCATCCGGTATAGGTAATCTTTGCCAACCGACCGGGTACCAAAAATGTCGGCGTCGGCGTATTTGCGAAGCAGTACCGTCAGGATTTCGGCGCTGCTGGCGGTGCGCGGTCCGATGAGGACGGTCAGGCGAGGGATCGCAAGCTGTCGCGTTGGCGGGGGAATGTCTACGGGGTTGCCGTTTAGTTCTATGGCGCGCTCCACCGGGCCAGTGAGCAATGCGGCCGCCCGGCGCATCCGATCGAAATCCCCTCCTTGGTTCTTACGAAGGTCGAGGATTAGGTGTG
>Ga0302127_10001741_pt1 | contig 13007 bp, 12 predicted proteins | sample CB4_SCM_MG_FD_204452 | JGI IMG/M metagenome (GOLD analysis project Ga0302127, IMG submission 204452) | Marine microbial communities from Western Arctic Ocean, Canada - CB4_SCM | ecosystem: Environmental > Aquatic > Marine > Oceanic | place: Canada: Western Arctic Ocean | collected 2017-09-24
AAAACATGGAATATTATAATCACTCAGCTGTGTGTGGTAGCTTGCTAATGACCAAAAGTGCAAAATATTAGCGTATATAGATAGCAGTCGATAGCTATGTTTAGTTTAGTTTACTTTAGTTTACTTTAGTCGCTTCTAATGATGGCGGGTCATCCTTGAACGATTCGCCCTTGAAACTATATAAGAGTATCGCCCGTGCCGATGGTCGGTGACGGCCATACAATCACTAGGGAGGGAGCTATGTCATCCCTTACGGATACCGCCCCTTTCGCCTCGCGCGTTTCCATCGAACAGGTGGAAGAAGGGGCCGAACTTGCCCCCCGTTTCGACGCTAGCGGGCTGATTCCCGTCGTTACCACTGATTTTGAAACGGGCGAGCTGCTAATGCATGGCTATATGAATTCCGATGCTCTGCGGCTGACCATCGAGACCAGCGAGGCTCACTATTGGAGTCGTAGCCGAAATGCCCTGTGGCACAAGGGCGCAACCAGCGGCCTCGTGCAGAGTGTGGCAGAAATGCGTATTGATGATGACCAGGATGCCGTTTGGCTGCGCGTACGTGTTGCGGGTAACGGGGCGAGTTGCCATGTCGGCTACAGATCCTGTTTCTATCGTTCCGTGCTGATCGGTAAGACGAGCGGCGTTGCGCCGCTGAGCCTTCGTTTCGAAGAAACTGACAAGACCTTTGATCCCAAGGTGGTCTATGGCGATGCACCTAATCCAACAAAATTGTAATTCCTGATGGCGGAATACAGGATGACCTCCTCTTCAACTGTGTCGATTGGTGTTGTCGGCGCTGGTGCCATGGGACGCGGCATTGCCCAGGTCGCCGTTGCGGCTGGATATCGTACTATTCTTTACGATGTAGATACCGAGCAGGTTCGTGCGGCCTATGACTTTATTTCTCGCATGCTCCGTCGTGCGGCAGAGAAGGGTTCGATGAGTGTTACCGCCGCCTCCACCGCCATCGCCAATCTGCACCGCGCCTCGGACCTTTCTGATCTGGCGACGTGCTCCCTAGTTATCGAGGCTATTGTTGAGAAACTCGACATCAAACAGGAATTGTTCGCCAGAATTGAAAGTGTGGTTTCGGTTGACTGCGTGCTGGCATCTAATACGTCGTCGCTTTCAGTGACTGCCATCGCTGCTGCTTGCGCTAAACCGGAACGTATGGCCGGTTTCCATTTCTTCATTCCTGTTCCGCTGATGAAGCTGGTGGAAGTGATTGATGGTGTGCGCACGTCGCAGGCGACGGTGGATTTTCTGATGCAGGTCGCAGCGCGTATGGGCCATACGGCGGTTAAGGTTTCCGACTCACCCGGATTCTTGGTGAATCATGCTGGGCGCGGATACATCACAGAATCCCTGGCGATCCTCGGCGAGAGCATTGCTGCGCCATACGATATCGATCGGGTGATGAACGCCGCCGGTTTCCGCATGGGACCGTTCACGCTGATGGACTTAACTGGTTTGGATATTACGCATCCGGCCCTTGAATCCGTCTTTTCTGGATTCTACGGCGACCCCCGCTTCCTTCCGTCGCCAATAACGCGACGGCGCGTGCAAGCGGGAATTCTAGGGCGCAAGTCTGGTGGCGGCTGGTACTCCTATGACGACAACCAACAGATGATTGCGGATGAGCCCGCTGCGCCCACCGCCCTGCCTACTTCGGTTTGGGTCGCCGCCGCTGAGGAGAATCGACGAGAAGAATTGCTAGCTGCCGTAGCGGCCGCGGGTGTCGGGTTGGATGACGCGCCGCAACCGTCTTCTGAGTCCCTTTGTCTGGTGGCGCCTTTGGGACATGATGCCACGACGTCTGCGCTTGAGTTGGGATTGGATGCCCAGCGTGTCGTTGCGGTGGACACATTTATGGGACTCGGCGCGCGCCGAACAATGATGACAACGCCGGTGACAGATCCGGCAATGCGTGATGGCGCCCATGCTCTTCTTGCGGCGACGGGCGCTAAAGTTACCGTGATTAAGGACAGCCCAGGCTTTATTGCACCTCGCATTCTGGCGATGGTGGTTAATACGGCCTGCGGTATTGCCCAGATGGGTATCGCGTCCCCGGCCGATATCGACCTTGCTGTTAGCCTTGCCCTCGGTTATCCGAATGGGCCGCTGGTATGGGGCGATGCGCTGGGGCCGACACGTGTGTTGGCCATACTTGATGCCTTGTATGCCGTCTATCGTGATCCTCGCTATCGTCCGGTACCGTGGTTGACGCGGCGGGCCAAACTTGGCGTGTCGCTGCTGACGACACCGTGCTAACGCATCGTGATAATTTTCTTGGTTAATGGAGTGCAGCGTGAAAATTGTTGATGTCCGGGATACGATTATTCCGATCAAGAGCGATATCGCTAACGCCTATATTGATTTTTCAAAAATGACGGCGAGTGTAGTTGCTGTCGTTACCGACGTGGTGCGCGACGGTAAACCCATCGTCGGTTTTGGCTTTAATTCTAATGGCCGCTATGCCCAACAGGGGTTGTTGCGTGAGCGTTTTATGCCGCGCTTGAAGGAAGCCAAAACCGACGCGGTGGTGGCCGATTCTGGTGATAATTTGGATCCTCATAAGATCTGGAATATTTTGATGGCTAATGAAAAGCCTGGTGGTCATGGTGAACGTTCTGTCGCCGTCGGCGTTATCGACATGGCTGTGTGGGACGCGGTTGCTAAAATTGAAGGTAAGCCTCTCTTCCGTCTGCTAGCTGAGCGCTACCGTGATGGCGCCTTTGACGAGACGGTCTCCATCTATGCTGCCGGCGGTTATTACCACCCGGGCAAGGGAATTAAGGCCCTGCGGGACGAGATGAATAGCTATCTCGATCGCGGATATACTCAGGTCAAGATGAAGGTTGGCGGTGTGCCCCTGGCCGAGGATCTTAAGCGTCTTGAGGCGGTGATCAATATTGTTGGTGACGGCAAAAACGTCGCGGTTGATGTTAACGGCCGGTTTAATATCAAGCAGGCTATCGAATTCGGCGAAGCAATCAAGCCCTATAAGGTGAAGTGGTACGAGGAAGTTGGTGATCCGCTTGATTTTGAATTGCAGAAAGAACTAGCACAGCATTATCCATTTCCAATGGCAACGGGGGAAAACCTGTTTTCCATGCTTGATGCTCGGAATCTGATCCGTTATGGCGGGATGCGAAGTGGGATCGATATCCTGCAGTTTGATCCGGCGTTAAGCTACGGGCTTGTAGAGTACTTACGGACCCTCGACATGTTGCAAGAATACGGATTTTCGCCACGTGACTGCGTTCCTCACGGGGGCCATCAGTTTGCGTTGAACATCGCTGCCGGGCTGGGGCTTGGGGGCAATGAGTCTTATCCGGACGTCTTCCGCCCCTTCAATGGTTTCGCCGATAATATTCAGGTTGAGGGCGGTCGAGTGCGCATGCCTGATATTCCGGGTATTGGTTTTGAGGCCAAGAACGAGCTATTTTCCCACATGAGGGAACTCGCCAATCTGTGACCATTCAGAGAGTATGGCGGGCGGGCTTAAATCTGCCCCAATGCCATGCCGCAGTTAGAAGGCTCAGCCGCGCTTCTTCTTACCAAAGATATTATTCCAGTTGTTCTTGTAGGCTTTGCTGACGGGCTTTTGATTTTCACCACGGCTAAAGCTCGCGGCAGGATCACTTGATTTTTCACTGCTGGTGGAATCACTTGCTGCGGCGGTAGCATTGTCGTTTTTTGCTGCGCTGTCCGTCTTTGTTGTGTTTTCACTTTTTGCCGCGCTGTCCGTCTTGGTCGGGCTCTCGTTCTTTGTGGTATTTACTGTTTCGGCCATAGTCTTTCCTCGTCGTGCATTCGCACGATATTTAGGGGTTTCACTCTGGATAATATGGAAATTTAGAGGCGTGTGTCTCGCCTTTATTTTAAGTTGTTGGGCTGTGGTCTTCCAGAGAAATTCATTAAGGTATTAGGTGGGGAATTTATGTTATCTAGCAATTAATTCACTAATTTTAGTCGCTGTCTTAAGGCCGTGGCCTGTCATAATAAGGACAATGCGTTCTCCGTTCTTAATATTCCCAGATAATAATAACTCGCTTAGGCCTGCCGCGGCGGTAGCCGAGGTGGGTTCCACAAGGAATCCTTGGCGTGCCAGATTCTTTAGTGCGGCGACGATCGCTTCATCATCGACGGCGATGGCGTTGCCTTTAGTTTCTCTTATTGCGGTGAGCATCTCAAGGCCACGTATCGGGGCAGGTATGACAATTCCTTCGGCGATTGTTTGCCTGGTCCTAATCACCGGTGCAACGTTTTCCGCATGCGTTTCCCATGCTTTTACGAGCGGCGCGCAGGCTGTTGGCTGAACAGCATACATGCGCGGCATGCGGTTAATTTCACCGCGCTGGAGCAATTCACTGAAGCCGATGAAGCAGCCGAGAAGATTACTACCCGCGCCAACCGGCATGACGATCGCGTCAGGCGCAAAAAAATGCAGATCCTCCCACAATTCATAGGCTAGGGTCTTGGTGCCTTCGAGAAAGTGTGGTTGGTAATTGTGGCTGGCATAGAAGGCGCCGGGAAATTCAGCTGATTTAATGGCGGCCTTGGCCACGTCTGAACGAGTGCCCTCAACGGCAACGACGTCAGCGCCGCAGGCTCGCATCTGCAACAGCTTTTCCGGTGAAGCCGATGCCGGCACAAAGATACGACAACTAATTTTTGCCGCTGCGGCATAGGCGGCGACGGAGGCACCGGCATTACCCGATGAGTCTTCAATGATTTCCTTGACGCCACGTGCTGCCAGGTAGGAGATCATCGCCGTGGTGCCGCGATCCTTAAATGAGCCGGTTGGTGCCAGACACTCAAGTTTGAGCTCGACGGGTGTGCCGTCCCATTGGCTAGCGATTAAGGGCGTGCCGCCCTCGCCCAGGGTGATAGCCTTATCGTGAGGGAATAACGGCATGGCGGCGCGGTAGCGCCAGGGGCCACGTGCTCGTGTGTCGATGTCTGACTGGTCAAGTCCGGCACCGGAAGTCAAGTTGAGATAACCGCCATCAATTGGGTCGCGCCAGAGGGGTGTATTGAGACTGTAGGTGCGTCCGGAGACAGGGTTTATATAGGTACGCACGCTCATGATGATGCCAGGGAATTAAATGATAGAAAGATTGTTACTATAGACTACTAGTAAGGCTCGCCCTTGCGGTTGACGTAGCTAACTTGGCCCTTGATTTTGATGTTTTTCATATCGATATCCGGATAATCAGTCACACCATCGTCCATGCGCGTTCCAATTTCCAAATAGGTGCCCGTCGTTAGTGTCTTGTTGATTAGGTGGTGGCCATTGGGGTTACCTGCCTTGAAGCCAGCACAGTCCCCAGGTTTCATTACCTTTTCACCAGCCTCGGTTATTAACATTAACTCGCCAGACAGTATGTAAATAAGCTCGTCCTCGGTAGTGTGCCAGTGGCGCTGAGAGGACCATGCGCCTGAAGGCAGGTGGACGAGGTTAACACCGAATTGATTAATCCCGGCGATATCGCCGATTTGACGTTTGATCCGCTCGTTCACGAACGGCTGATAGGCCTGAGGATAGGACGATCCGCGAAGCGCTTTCGCTGCCTCGGCCCTAAATGGGGTCGCCGGAGGTAGGTTTTGGATTTCCATTATATTTCTCCCAGCCTAGCGCGTATGCTTTTTTAAAATTTTCCTATGAGGCTAAAACATCAAAAGATATTAAAGCTTAATCCGTCCTGGCCTCAAGAATAAGGGAAACCAGTTCTGCCACCGCGCCCGGCGCAATCCATCGGAAGACCGAGACAATTTCATTTTCCGGGTCAATCCAGATGATGTGGCTGCCCATGCCGCGGGCGAAAAACGAAGACTTCGGTGCAGCTGGTGCCTGTTGACCGGTAGCGTTAAGCCACCACATGTAACCGTAACTGGGGTTGAGGGGGCATGGGGTCAGGGACCAGTCTATCCAAGCATCTGAGATCAAGCGTTTGTCTTGCCACTGGCCGCGGCGCAGCATGAGTAGGCCGAGACGCGCCTGATCGCGGGCGCTGATACACATACCGCCTCCCCAGTGTCCACCACCGGGGATGGCAACTATTTCTTGGCCTTCTATTATGATGGTGGCATTGGCATAACCATGCCATTCCCAGGTGCTGGATGCGCCAATAGGATTCATAATCCGTTCGGCAAAAATATCTGGCAGGGGTCGGTTCCAGATGCGCGTAACAGCAAGACTCGCCCGATTAACTCGAACGTCATTATATTCCCAATAGGTGCCGGGGTGCTGGAGTTTCCGCTTTTTTCCTTTTTGTGAGTCATCGCTACCGCTTACGCCGCGATTGTGATCTAGCCAATCAGGGCGATCCCACAGTGTTCCTTCCCATTCGCTGGTCTGTTGTAACAGTTGGTGCCAGGTGATGGCGCCATTGTGTGCGCCTTCAAATCCGCCGTCATCGACTAGGGTTCCAACGAGGGCATGTGGGTCAGGGATTAATTGGTCATCGAAAGCAAGCCCAGCACAAAGAGAGAGACAGCTTTTGGTGACGCTGAAGGTCATATCTGGACGTTCAGTATCGCCCCACTCCGCGGCGATACGGCCATTGCGCAGTATCAGGCCGGCCGGACCTCCGCGTTTCTTTACTGGCCCAAGGAATGTGTTGTAGGGAGCGGGCTCGTGCATCTGTGCTAGTACGTCGTCACGAACGCCGTAACTCCACGATGTTTCGCAGGACAAGGCGAATTCCACGGCTGCGGACAGACGATCGCTGTCAAATCCTGAGTTTACGTCAGTGACCTGTTGCCACTCACCTCCGTCAGGCGGTGGAACGTAAGTACTGCGTATCATGCCCAACCTCTGTATCTATTGGCCGTCAACACGTGAATGGAGGCCACTGGTTTTTGCTGTTTACTAGGCCCAATCCCATTGGGGGGTGTCATTTTTCCATTAGAATGTCATTCCTGAATATTAGAAATTTATAGATTGATAATAATCAGTGCAGATGTTTTTTGCATGAATGTGGTGCGCATAAAATATTTTGGACATTGCAATAACTATATCAGCTTCGATGGGTCGATCGACGTGTCCTTCAGTATGCCTTCATCGAGGGTGACGCCTAAGCCTAGCCCTTTCGGTAAAGCGGAAATGCCATTATCTATAAGCGGAATCTGCGACGGACACAGGTCAAAGAAAAGCTGACTTTCATCGAACTGGTGTTCGAGTGGGAAGGACCGCTTCATTGTAGAAACTAAATGCAGGCTAGCAGCATGGCAGACGGGGCCGCTCGGGTTGTGCGGTGAGGTTGCTATACCGTGGGCATCGGCAGTTGCGGCGATGTCGCGCAACGGCCCAATGCCACCTACCCACTTTACGTCGGGCATGATGACATCAAAGATTCCCCGGTGGAGAAACGGTAAAAATTCTTGTAAATTTCCGCCTTGTTCCAGTCCTGCCAAGCGAACGTGGAGTTGTTGGGAAACAGCGTGCAACCGAACCAAATCATCTAAGCTGGCGGCCGTCTCTGGTAATGGGCATTCGACCCAGAATAATCCAAGTTCTGCCGCCTCGTGAAGGAATCGTTCGGCCAATCCGCCACCTAACCGCCAATGGCAATCAACGGATACCTGTACGTTCGAGCCGACAGCTTCGACAACAGCTCGGGTGCATGAAATGCCATGTCGATAGGCAGATTCCGCGTGCCAACCATCATCGAATCTCAGGCCGTCGAATGGGGCTATTTTTAGAATACGGTGACCATTGGCTGTGGCCAGGAGCGCGGATTCGACAAAACCTTGCGGAGTGCGGTTGATCGTGCGCCGATTGATATTGGCATAAAGAGGAATGCTATCGCGCAGCGCATAGCCGAGCAGCGCGTGGATAGGCATGCCGGCGCGCTTTCCCTGAATGTCCCACAAGGCCTGTTCGATGCCTGAACGAGCTGCCGCTTGGGCCGCTCCGCCGCGTCCCTGAAGTCGGGAGGCCATGCCGTTAATATTTTTAGAATCGTAACCGATCAGCCATTTTCGCGAACCTTCAAGAAAGGTTGAGATGGCAGACTCATAACCGCCTAGCGTGGCCTCGCCTACGCCTTCAAAACCAGATTTCGTCCGCAGGCGGACAAAAATCCAGATGGTTTTTTCGGTGACGTGTACGAAGTTGATACGGATATCAGTAACGGGATCGGACATGGAGATAGCCTTCCTAGTTGACTTGATTTGTGCAGCTTGACTTAAGTTGCTACGTCACAAGGTGCTTTCGGTATTCCATCCACACTGCCTAGATAAGATTACGGGCGGCAAGGTTACGCATCAGGTCACCAACGCCAAAGGTCCAAGGCGGGAGATTGCAGCTGTGATGTACCGTATTGCGAAGGGTGCCGAGTTTGGGTGTTGATATTTCCACCACGTCGCCGACCGTGTGTGTAAATCCAAGACCAGGGCCTTGGCGACCCTGAGTTGGCGCGAACATGGTGCCAGTAAATAGCACAAAGCCGTCCGGGTATTGGTGATTTTCGTTAATGGTTTGGTGCACTAGGTCTTCGATGTCGCGGCTAATTTGCGACAGCGAACTGCCGTCAATTAACGTAAACCCATCGCCGCCTTCGATGCTTAGGGACAGATTACAACTACGAACGTTGTCTAACTGGTAGCTTTCGTCAAACAAGCGGATGAACGGGCCGATGGCGGACGATGCATTATTGTCCTTGGCCTTGCTGAGTAGGAGTGAACTGCGGCCTTCGAAGTCGCGCAGATTGACGTCATTTCCGAGGGTGGCACCGACGATATTCGCCTGGTTATTGACGACTAGAACAATTTCTGGTTCCGGATTATTCCAAGTGGACTTAGGGTGAATGCCAACACCTGCGCCGAAACCGACGCAGGCCATGATTGGGCACTTGGTAAAAATTTCGGCGTCAGGTCCGATGCCAACTTCGAGGTATTGGGACCACATGCCGGCTTCGAGGAGGGCTTCCTTGACCTCGGCTGCCTTTTCGGAGCCAGGGACGATCGCCGATAGGTCGGTGCCGATGTGCTCGATAATATGTTCTCGGATGGATTCGGCCTGGATGGGGTCGCCCTTTGCGCTCTCCTCGATAACACGCTCCAGCATGCTGCGTACAAAGGTTACACCGGCAGCTTTGACGCATTGCAAGTCGATGGGGGTCAGAAGATAGGGCTTCGTTGGGTCAGGTGTGTTAACGACAGTGTTGGCTAAAATATCGGCGAGCGTACCAACGCGTTCGGCCTTATAGGTGGTGCGTGCCCGCGCAATGGAATCGGCGGCGTTGCACAGTTCTGCAGTTGTCGCGGTGACCTGGCTGATGTCATAAACGCCATCTGCCCGAAAGGCGACTACGCTTGGTCCTGCGGGCCCGCCATCCGGGGGATTGGGAAGCCACGCCCTGCCTATCAAGGTGCCGGAGTAACCGTCTTCAGGTAGGAAGACCTGTTCCAGACTATCTGGTTTCATGCTGTTTGCCTTCCCTCTCAAAAATTAGGGATTAAAATTACATTACGGCGCCAATCTGCCAGGGGATGAACTCGTTCCCCCCAAAGCCAAGTTCTTCGGATTTTGTCTGGTCGCCGCTAGCGACAGCCAGCACGAGGCGAAAAATTTCCTCGCCAACTTCGGCGACGGTGCGTTCGCCGTCGGCGATACTGCCGGCGTTGATATCCATATCCTCTGACATGTTGGTGAACATGCGGGTATTAGTGGCGACCTTGATAGATGGTGCCGGCTTGAAGCCAAATACCGACCCGCGTCCAGTGGTAAAGCAGATGACGTTGGCGCCCGAGGCCACCTGTCCAGTTACCGAACAGGGGTCATAACCGGGGCTGTCCATGAAGCACAATCCTTTAGTGTCGATCTGCTCGGCATACTTATAGACGCCAGCGAGATTAAGGGTGCCGCCTTTGGCTGCAGCGCCAAGTGATTTTTCAAGGATCGTCGTCAAGCCACCGTCTTTGTTACCCGGTGATGGGTTGTTGTTCATCTCGCCGCCGTTACGATGGGCGTAGTCTTCCCACCACTTGATGCGCTCAATAAGCTTTTCGCCAACCTCGCGGTTGACGGCGCGCATGGTCAGTAGGTGTTCGGCGCCATAGATCTCGGGTGTTTCAGACAGTATCGCCGTGCCACCGTGGCGGACCAGAAGATCAACGGCAGAACCTAAAGCTGGATTAGATGTAATACCCGAATAGCCATCGGAGCCACCACATTGCAATGCCAAGGTTAGCTCACTGGCCGGTACGGTTTCGCGCTGTATGGCGTTGGCCTCGGGCAGCATTTTTTTTATGCGTGCAATAGCCGCATCGACAGCCTTTCGCGTGCCGCCCTCCTGTTGGATGGTCAGGTGTTGGAACCGGTTATTGTCCTCCATGCCGTAGCGCTTCATCAGGTAGGGAATCTGGTTAACCTCACAACCGAGACCGACCATTAGAATACCTGCAAAATTGGGGTGGCTAGCGTAGCCAAACAAGGTGCGGGTCAGGGCATCGTAGCCATCGCCATTCCCGGCCATGCCGCACCCTGTCGAATGAACGAATGGCACGACGCCATCGACGTAGGGATAATCCTTGAGAATACCGGTCTCGTTGAAGGCATCGGCAATATAACGAGCTACAGTCGCCGAGCAGTTTACCGAGGTGAGAATTCCGATGTAGTTGCGGGTGCCGACCTTGCCGTTGGAACGGCGATAGCCCTGGAAGGTCGCCCGTTTGGATTTATGAACGTAGTCGATGGGTTCGACGCGGCTGCAATAGGCGTAATCACGTTCGAAATCTGCCATTTCGCAGTTCTGTACGTGTACGTGCTGTCCTGGCGAGATGTTGCAGTTTGCAAAGCCGATGACCTGACTATACTTGACGACCGCATCACCCTTAACAATGGCTGCGGTGGCAATCTTGTGGCCGGCGGGTGCGTGATCGATAAGTTTAACGCCTTCGCCTGGAAGTTCTGTCCCGCGCAGCAAGTCAAGCCGCGCTACAACGACGTTGTCAGCTGGGCTCAAACGGATACTGAGGTCCTTTTTGTTGCTCATCTAATCCTCCTCATTTTCCGGTCACGGTCGGTACCGTTGACAAAGAAAATTAACTGAAACGCGGGTCTCTTCAATAGGAGTGGACATACTGCACCTACCTTGCGTCAGTCCGTGTGGGCATGCTGGCTAGGGTAAGAGTTCTTGACCAGAGGGTATTCGGTAAAAAATTAATGGGTAGCAGTGGAGGCGGCCTCAGAAATCATTCATTTACTATTAGAATCCCTTTTTCGTCTTTTGAGTACGAGGCAAAATTGCCCTGCTTTGCAGAGCGAAGACCCGAAAACACCATGGCGAGAAACCTAGGTGTTCTGGATTTGAAGAAAACCTGAGTGGTCTATTCTTTACTATCTTCTTAGTTTTAAAGGTCAACCCTGCATTCTCCTGAGCGGCGGCGCCACCATAGTAATTCTCCACGCAGAAATGCCTGGGCTAGATCATTCTTTGGACCAGCAAAAAAGGTTTCGGCCGGTGCCTTTTCGCGCAAACGGCCGCGGTACATAAACATGACCTCATCGGCAAGGCGCCGTGCCTGCCCAAGGTCATGGGTAACCATGACAATCCGCGTGCCGGCGCTGTGCATGGCATTGATGATTTCCTCAATGGCATGAGTCGCAGCAGGGTCAAGGCTGGCGGTCGGTTCATCGAGAAAAAGAACCTGGGGCCGGAGTGCCCAGGCACGAGCCAGGGCAAGCTTTTGTTGCTCGCCGAATGACAAAACACGCGCCGACTGACCAGCAAGATGAGCAAGGCCTGTGCGAGCAAGTGCCTCCTCGACAAGATGCCGCCGTTCATGTCTTTGAACCCCGCGCATTTTTAGGGCGTATGCAACATTAGCTTCGGCTGACCGGCGCAGCATGACCGGTCGTTGGAAGACCATGGCCTGATAGCGCGAAGGATTGCGACCATTTGCTCCATGCCAGACGACTTTGCCAGCATATGGTTCGATAAGACCGTGGCAGAGGCGTAGGAGCAAGCTCTTCCCTGCACCGTTGGGACCGATGATGATCGTGCGCCTTTCTGCCTCAAACGTGCAGCTAATGTCCTTAATCAAGGGCAAGCCATCAGCTTTCCAGGAGAGGCCGCGTAACTCTAACGGCAGTATGGAGGGAGATGTTTTGGAGTTGCCGAGCAATCGCGATTCAATACCGGGTTCTAACACGAATGGGGCCTGCTCAGTGGGTTGTGGGTTCTGCTTTCTAGGCATGGCGACGCTCGGCGGCATCCCTAAGGATATAGGCTGTAGCATTCACCACCAGGGATAATGTGATGAGTATGAAGCCTAGTCCCAGCGCTAATGCTAGATTGCCCTTACTGGATTCTAAGGCAATTGCCGTGGTCATTACGCGCGTCACGTGATCAATGTTGCCGCCAACGATCATGACGGCGCCAACCTCTGCGCTCGCGCGGCCGAAGCCAGCCAGAACCGCTGTGACAAGAATAAAGCGGGCATCCCACAGCAGCGCGGGTACTGCGCGACCCGGCCCAGTACCCAATGACTTGAGCTGTTCGCGATATTCGGTCCATAGGTCAGCGATTACCTGCCGGGTCAATGCGGCGATAATGGGCGTGACGAGAATGGTCTGGGCAATGATCATTGCCGTTGGCGTGAACAATAGGCCAAAGGAGCCAAGAGGACCGGCGCGGGACAGAATCAGGTAGACCGTGAGCCCAACGACGATAGGTGGAAGTCCCATCAGAGCATTGATCAGCACAACGAGCGAAGCGCGTCCAGGAAAGCGATACAATGCTAATGCTGCGCCAAGCGGCAAGCCGATGGCTGTCGCCAAGGCGACGGCGGCGAGGCTGACTTGTAAAGACAGAAGGACTATCTCAGACAGGTTACTGTCCAGATTTATTATTAGGTTCAGGGCGGAACCGAATGCCACGCCGAAATCGCTCATTGTATGTCCATGGCGTATTAGGATTTTCCCTGGCAATGTGGAGCATACGTGCCCGCCCTTCAACTGTGCAAAAACAGCTCGGCATTGGAACATTCATTGG
>Ga0302127_10001744_pt1 | contig 12999 bp, 7 predicted proteins | sample CB4_SCM_MG_FD_204452 | JGI IMG/M metagenome (GOLD analysis project Ga0302127, IMG submission 204452) | Marine microbial communities from Western Arctic Ocean, Canada - CB4_SCM | ecosystem: Environmental > Aquatic > Marine > Oceanic | place: Canada: Western Arctic Ocean | collected 2017-09-24
TAAAGACTTACTGCGCCGTGTCATCGAATTCTATCAAAATGATAAAGCAGCGATAAATAAACAAAATATTGCAGTAAAGGATGCGCTAATTAAAATTCAACAAACACCCAATATTTTACCAGAGAGCATTGATTCAGCACCTGTTTCTCTAGGCATACAGGAAATGATGAATTATTTTGATCCAAACTACGGTGGTTTTTCTGGTGCACCAAAATTTCCTCAAACTCCCAGTATTGAATTTTTGATGTGTGCGAAATCACATGTATCACCTGAACTCTCAAAATCAGCAACTGATAATATGGAATTAACATTAACCAGAATGGGTCAAGGTGGTATTTACGATCAACTGGGAGGAGGATTTTGCCGATATTCAGTAGATAAATTTTGGCTTATTCCACATTTTGAAAAAATGTTATATGACAATGGTCCGCTTTTGTACAATTATTCACAGGCTTGGAAACTAACAGATCATATGTTTTATAAACAAATCGCCAATGATACTGCCAATTGGATCATCCGTGATATGCAATCTCCTGAAGGTGGATATTATTCTTCACTTGATGCGGATTCTGAAGGGAAAGAAGGAAAGTTTTATGTATGGATCCAGGAGGAAATCAAACAACTTCTGGATGAACAAGAATTCATACTGTTTGCTGAATTTTATGGTTTAAACAAAACTGCAAATTTTGAAGGGCAATGGCATTTACATATAGCATCTACATTTGATGAATTAATAAAAGTTAGTGATCTAGGCCACCAACAAATAATTCAATTATTAACTTCTGCAAAAAAGAAATTATTAAACACCAGAAATCTTCGCGTCTGGCCTGGACGTGATGAAAAAATCTTGACGTCATGGAATGCGCTCGCTATTAAAGGTATGGCGATAGCATCTTTAAGACTGGACGATGAAATATATATTGAATCTGCTAACCGTTCTCTGACATTTATCCATGAAACAATGTGGAATCAAAACAGATTGTCTGCCAGTTATAAAGATGGAAAAAGCCACCTCAATGCATACCTTGATGATTATGCATATTTAATTGATGCATTATTAACGGTCTTGTCAGTTAAGTGGGACACAAAATGGATGAATTTTACTTTGGAGCTTGCGACGGTACTTATGGAACAGTTTTACGATAAAGAGAATGGCGGTTTTTATTTTACCTCCCATGATCACGAGGCATTATTACAGCGACGACGCGATTTCATGGATGATGCAACGCCATCAGGAAACGGCATCGCAGCACGTGTACTTTTACAATTATCGCACCTTACCGGTCAGCAGGATTATCGAGACGCCGCAGAAAAAACGTTTAAGGCTACATGGCACTCATTAGTAAAGATCCCTCATGCCCATGCCAGCCTACTTCAGGCTGTTTGTGATTATAATTACCCTCCACGACAGGTGATACTTCGAGGTAAATTGGATGAGATATCCAAGTGGAAAAAAGAATGTTACGAAGCTACAACCGACATACATACCTGTATATACGCAATTCCAGATAATGAAAATGTATTACCAGGTCTACTCGCAGAACGTAAACCTCAAAAAAAATTATCAGTTGCATACATATGTGAAGGGTTTGTGTGCAGAGAACCAATAACAAATCTCAATCAGTTGATCTCCGACTTGAAGAATTAAGCCATTAAATGACATAATGCTGCCTTTTCTACTGAAGGAATCTAACTTTTTCGGATCCATTATTTTTATTCACATTAATTATCCGATTTTTTTCTTTACAACTTGTTGTTTTTAAACAATAATTTTGTTTTATTAAATTATTAAACCAGACGGAGTATGCATCTTCATGAGTAACCACAAAAAACTTACAGAATGGGTAAGCCAAATGGCCGAATTATGCCAACCTGATCAAGTGGTCTGGTGTGACGGTAGTGAAAGTGAATATAACACTATGTGGGAGTTGCTGGTTCAGGGTGGCACGGCGACAAAACTAAATGAAGATCTACGCCCAAACAGTTATCTGGTCCGATCTGATCCGAAGGATGTTGCCCGGGTAGAAGACCGGACGTTTATCTGTTCTGAAAATGAAGATGATGCAGGACCTACCAATCATTGGATGGCCCCGGCAAAAATGCGCGAAACACTTAATGAAGTCTACAAAAATTGTATGCGCGGACGCACTATGTATGTCATCCCCTTTAGTATGGGTCCCATTGGGTCCCCTATTGCACAAGTTGGCGTTGAAATCTCGGATTCCCCCTATGTTGTTACAAATATGCATCGGATGGCCAGAGTGGGTAAACCCGTATTAGATTTTCTTGCTGAGGATGGCGAATTTGTCCCATGCATGCATTCAGTTGGCCAACCTCTCTCTGCGGGTGAGAAGGATGTCTCCTGGCCCTGTAACCCTAAAAATCTGTATATCGTTCATTTTCCGGAGTCCCGTGAAATCTGGTCTTTCGGTTCAGGGTATGGTGGAAACGCCTTATTAGGCAAAAAATGTCTGGCATTAAGGATTGCCTCGGTAATGGCCAGAGATGAAGGGTGGCTTGCTGAGCATATGTTAATTGTCAAGATCACTAACCCTGAAGGAAAGGTTAAATATATTGCTGGTGCCTTCCCCAGCGCCTGTGGAAAAACCAATCTGGCAATGTTGACACCAACAGTACCGGGTTGGAAGGTTGAAACTGTGGGTGATGATATTTGCTGGATGAAATTTGGTGAAGATGGACGACTTTATGCAATCAACCCGGAAGCAGGCTTTTTTGGTGTTGCCCCAGGGACCAGCGATGATTCAAATGGCAATGCGATGAAGACACTATACGGTAACTGTATCTTCACAAATGTCGCTGAAACAGATGATGGCGATGTATGGTGGGAAGGTATGACTAAGGAAAAGCCGGCCCATCTAATAGACTGGAAAGGAAATGACTGGACACCTGAGACCGAAACGCCCGCCGCACATCCGAATGCGCGATTCACTGTATCTGCCAGCCAATGTCCTGTCATTGCAGATGAGTGGGAAGATTTAAAAGGCGTCCCCATCAGCGCCATCCTCTTTGGTGGACGCAGGGCAACCATCGTACCTCTGGTAAATGAAGCAAAAAACTGGAATCAAGGTACGTTTTTTGGATCCATCGTCTCATCAGAAAAAACTGCCGCTGCAGCTGGCAAAATAGGTGAACTACGACATGATCCCATGGCAATGCTACCTTTTTGTGGATACAACATGGCCTCATACTGGCAACATTGGATAAACATCGGTAACAAAGAAGGTGCGAATCTACCCGGAATCTATTATGTAAACTGGTTTAGAAAAAATGACCAGGGAGATTTTATGTGGCCTGGGTTTGGCGAAAACAGCCGTGTTCTTAAATGGATATTCGAACGCTGTGACGGTGTAGCGGATGCAATAGAAACCCCCATAGGCAATCTTCCTACGATCGATGCAATGGATTTTTCCGGATTAGGGCTTGATGAAACGGCGATTGCTGAACTTCTAAGGGTTGAAATTGATGGTTGGTTGCAGGAGATTCCTTTGATCAAGGAATACTATTCAAAATTTGGTGATAAAGTTCCTAAAGAATTACTGACCCAGATTACTGAGTTGCAAGCGCGTCTGGAGAATGCCAAAAAGGCAGCAGCTTAAGATATTACAAAGGGCTGGATACAATATATTTTTACAGCACAAAATTGGTAATTTAATGTTTAACTTATTTTATTGAAGATTTGTATAAGGTAATTAGTCCTTCGGTAGATGAATCGAATTTTGTATCTGATTTTTTACTAGTTAACGTATCGTAGACCTGCTTACTCATCACTTTGCCCAGTTCAACTCCGAATTGGTCAAAGGCATTAATATTCCAGACCACACTTTGTACGAATACCTTGTGTTCGTATAGTGCAATCAGACTGCCTAATGACTGCGGACTTAGGCTGTCAATAACAAGGGTATTACTTGGTTTGTTACCTGACATATGCCGGTGCATTGCCTTCTTATGAGCGTCATCAATTGCTACGCCGGCATTTAATAGTTCCTGTTTAATCTCATCATATGATATTCCATTCATCAAGGCATTGGATTGTGCCAGACAATTGGAAACAAGATGAGAATGATGTGCATCATTAATTGGGGTAAGTTCAAATATGAAATCGATAGGTATAAACTTTGTCCCCTGGTGTAATAATTGATGAAATGAATGTTGACCATTGGTTCCAACTGTACCCCAGGTGACGGAGGCAGATTGATAAGTTAATGTTTCGTTTGTAACACTGACAGATTTTCCATTACTTTCCATTTCCAACTGTTGAAGAAATTCTGGAAAATATCTAAGGTGATGTACATATGGTATTACCCCATGACTATGACTCTCCCAGTAATTCACATTCCAGATATCCAGTAAAGCTAATACCACGGGCAGATTTTTTTCAAACGGTGCGCTTTTAAAATGCAGATCCATTTGTTCTGCACCTTTTCGCAGATCATTAAAGTTTTCCATCCCGATAGACAGTGCAATGGATATCCCAATTGCTGACCAAAGTGAGTATCGACCTCCTACCCAGTCCCACATTGGCAATACATTTTCCTCAGGAATTCCGAATTCAGTCGCCTTTTTCAAATTTTCAGTAACAGCCAGGAAATGCTTTCCGTAATCTTTCTGCCCTATAGGTAATTTTGATTCCAACCAGACCCTGGCTGTTCGTGCATTTTGTAATGTCTCAAGGGTAGAGAATGATTTTGAACAAATAATGAATAATGTAGAATCCGCTTCAACTTTATTTAGTACTGAATAAATATCAACGCTATCCAGATTCGACACAAAATGACATGCCACGTTACCTACACCATAGGAATGTAGCGCATTTGTAACCATCATTGGCCCAAGGTGTGAACCACCTATACCAATATTAACAATATCAGTTATAGTTTTGTCAGTAGCGCCTTTCCATTGACCAGTATGCACCTGTTGTACAATGTTGGTCATCTTATCTAAGACTTGACAGATCTCGGTATGATATGGACCACTGCCAGAGGAGTCTCTTAAGGCCGTATGTAATGCTGGTCGTAGCTCGGTGGAATTGACATCTTCACCATTAAAAAGTGCGTCAATTTTATCTTGCAATTGAAGACTTTTAGCCGCCTTCACTAACAAACCTACAGTGTCTTTAGTAATTAAATTCTTTGAATAATCAAGAATTAGTCCCGCACCACTCGTATGTAATTCGTTAAATCTATCTGGATTTATACTAAACTGTTGCTTAAGACTAATGTTCTCTAGAGACTGCCTATGTAGCGCTAGCTCTTCCCAAACTGGAGAACCAGTGGGTTTAAATGTTTTCTTCAAATCGTATAACCAAAATTTTCTTCAAACCTTGTATTAAAACTCTCACGGTCAAATTTATGCTTTTGCGTTCCATGATGTTCGATTTTAATCGCCCCCATCAGGGAGGCTATTCTGCCCGTGGTATCCCAATCCAACTCATTCATCAATCCATAAAGTAACCCCGCACGAAAGGCATCTCCACAACCTGTGGGATCAACAATATTCTCAACCTTGGCAACAGGAATCGTATATTGTTTATTGCTGGTATATACAACAGAACCTTCACTGCCGCGTGTTATAATTAACGCCTGAACTCTCTCTGCCACTTCGTGTGGAGAAAGTCCGGTTTTATCCTGCATCATCTGCCATTCATAATCATTTACACTTACCCAAGAGGCCTTGACAATAAAATCATTTAGTTCCTCTCCACTAAACATGGGCATCCCCTGACCTGGATCAAAAATAAACGGAATATCTTGCCCATGGAATTGGCTGGCATGCTCTAACATACCATCACGGCCATCGGGGGATATTATCCCTATAGTTATATCTGCAGCATCGCTGACCTTGTTATGGTGTGCAAAGGACATTGCACCTGGATGGAAGGCTGTTATCTGGTTGTCATCAAGATCGGTAGTAATAAATGCCTGACCAGTGAAAGCCTCATCTATGATCTGTACATGGGTTCGTTCTATCTCTTTCTCATCCATCCAGCTTGCATAGCTGTCAAAATCCTTACCAACGGTCCCCATAGGCAAGCCCGAACCTTCAAGCAATTTTAGGTTATAGGCTATATTCCCTGCACAACCTCCATATTCGCGACGCATCTCTGGGACCATAAACGAAACGTTTAACATATGGATCTTGTCAGGCAGTATATGATTTTTAAAATGATCCGGAAAAACCATTATATTGTCATAGGCAAACGAACCACAAATTAATGCTTTCATAAATTTTCTCTAATAATATATTTAAAATAATTAACCACTGTTTCTTACCCTGTAATGGCAAGCGCCATCTCGGATTGTAACAAGTCATCAGACCTGTTGAAACGATTAAGAGTCTGAGACAGAAACTGACCCGTATAGGATTTTTTTATTTTGGCAACTTTTTCAGGTGTACCCGTAGCAATAACCTGACCACCATTGTCTCCACCTTCCGGGCCAAGGTCGATAATCCAGTCTGCTGTCTTAAGAACATCCATATTGTGTTCAATAACAATAACTGTATTTCCATGGTCTCTAAGTCTATGAAGTACCTGTAACAATTGCTTTATGTCATGAAAATGTAATCCGGTAGTGGGTTCATCCAATATATAAAGTGTCTTACCTGTATCTCGTTTAGAAAGTTCTCTTGATAATTTTATGCGTTGAGCCTCACCACCTGACAAGGTTGTCGCATTTTGACCGAGTTTTATGTAAGACAATCCTACATCAATCAATGTTTGTAATTTTCTTGCAATAATTGGTACTGCATCAAAAAATTCTCGTGCATCCTCGACGGTCATATCCAACACTTCATGGACACCTTTACCTTTATATCGAATATCCAGGGTCTCCCGGTTATAGCGTTTTCCTTTGCAAATATCACAAGTCACATATATATCAGGAAGAAAATGCATTTCTACTTTTATCAACCCATCTCCCTGACATGCCTCACAACGACCGCCTTTGACATTAAAACTAAACCTGCCTGGATTGTATCCACGTGATCTCGCCTCCTGGGTTGCCGAAAACAATTCACGAATGGGAGTAAAGAGACCCGTGTATGTCGCTGGATTTGAACGTGGTGTCCTGCCTATAGGACTCTGATCAATATCTACAATCTTATCCAGTTGATCAAGTCCATATAACTCTGTAAAGGCTGCAGGACTTGTACTGCTTCGATTTAATTCCTGAGCCACTGCACGATATAACGTATCGTTAATTAATGTTGATTTACCAGAACCAGAAACACCGGTAACACAAGTCATCAATCCCAGAGGAAATTCTACAGTGAGCTTCTTTAAGTTATTGCCTGTTGCGCCTACTATCTTTATTACTCGACTGGCATCGTACGGCGTTCTACATGCAGGTATTTCTATCTGTAATCGACCAGACAAATATTTTCCGGTCATAGAATTAGGATGGGAAATTACCTGATCTGCGCTCCCCTGAACCACAATCTCACCACCATGTACCCCTGCTCCCGGACCAATATCGATGACATGATCAGCAGACATTATTGCCTCTTCATCGTGTTCCACAACAATAACGGTATTACCAAGATCTCGTAACCGTTTTAAAGTATCCAATAGGCGGTTGTTATCTCGTTGATGCAAACCAATAGATGGCTCATCAAGAACATACATAACGCCCACCAAACCTGCACCTATCTGGCTTGCCAGGCGTATCCTCTGTGCTTCACCCCCCGATAGCGTTTCTGCACTGCGACTTAAGGTAAGATAATCCAGGCCGACATTTATCAAAAATTGGATCCGTTCTCTCACTTCTTTAAGTATCTTTTCTGCAATTTTACCTCGTTTTCCCTTCAATTTGAGGGAGGATAGATAACCAGATAGTTGTAATATTGGCATCGCGGTAATATCTGGTAGTGAATGGGTTTTAATAAAAACATGCCGCGCAGCTTTATTTAGTCGTGTGCCACTGCAAGTCTGGCAACTTTTATTGCTCTGATACTTAATTAACTCATCACGTACCATGGTTGAATCAGTTTCGCGATAGCGTCTAGCCATATTTGAAACAATTCCTTCAAAACAATGTTTCCGTTTTATATGACCTCGACTACTACTAATATAATTAAATTCAATTTCATGCTTGCCGCTACCAAATAAAATAATATTCTGAATTTTCTTTGAAAGTTTTTTAAACGGTTTATCAATGTCAAATTTATAATGATTGGACAAGCCTTTGAGTAATTGAAAGTAATATACATTTCGCCGGTCCCATCCTTTTATTGCGCCACCTGGGAGACTTAAATCTGGATTTTGTACTATCCGATCAGGATCAAAAAACTGGATTACGCCCAAACCATCACACACCGGACAGGCTCCTGAGGGACTATTGAATGAGAAAATTTTAGGTTCAAGTTCACTAATGCTGTAGCCACATTGAGAACAAGCAAATCGAGCTGAATAAATAACATCAGCTCTTTCGGATTGATCCATATACGCTACTATAACTAAACCGCCAGACAAACGTATGGCGGTTTCAACAGATTCTGTCAGCCTAAGAGTGATATCGGAACGAACCTTAATCCGATCAACGACTGCCTCAATAGAATGTTTTTTATGCAATTCCAGTTTTGGTATTTGGTCTAGTTCAACTATCGTTCCATTTACTCTAGCGCGGATAAAACCTTCACTTCTAAGTCGCTCCAGTACCTGGAGATGCTCACCCTTGCGATCTTGTATAACAGGGGCTAATAACATGATCCGTTCATCGTCAGGCATAGTCAGGATTGAATCCACCATCTGACTGACTGTTTGTGCAGACAACACAATATCGTGATCGGGACAACGAGGCTCTCCGACACGAGCATACAATAAACGTAAATAGTCATAAATTTCGGTAATAGTACCCACTGTTGAACGAGGGTTATGTGAAGTGGACTTTTGTTCGATAGAGATTGCAGGAGACAGACCTTCTATATGATCAACATCAGGTTTTTCCATCATAGATAAAAACTGCCTGGCATAGGACGACAATGACTCCACGTATCGACGCTGACCTTCCGCATAAATTGTGTCAAATGCCAGTGATGACTTACCGGAACCCGAAAGTCCGGTTATTACCACTAGCTGATTTCTCGGAATATCGATGTCAATATTCTTCAAATTGTGGGTTCGTGCACCCCTAATATGTATGATTTCCATTAATCTTTTCGTCAGGCAAAATAAACTGCTAATATTAAATTGATTCTCTCACGTTAAGCAAAGGAGAATTGATAATTCATAACATTTATAAGGAGAAGATCATGGCCAGAGGCATAAACAAAGTCATTTTAGTTGGAAATTTAGGAAATGACCCGGATGTGCGATATACCGCAGGAGGCGCTGCAGTGAGCAATATCAGTATTGCAACTTCTGAATCCTGGAAAGACAAGGAGTCTGGAGAAAAGCAGGAAAAAACAGAATGGCACCGAGTGGTATTTTTCGGGAGATTGGCAGAAATTGTCGCTGAATATCTAAAAAAAGGCTCACAAGTTTATATTGAAGGGAGATTGCAAACGCGTAAATGGCAGGATAAAGAAGGCACTGATCGTTACACGACTGAAATTGTAGCGAATGAAATGCAAATGCTTGGCAGCCGGGGTAGTAGCGGAAATTTTGATACTGCACCTCCGCCAGATACTTCTTCGTCATCATCATCTGCACCTAATGCTGCGCCCGCACGAAAGGCAGATGAAAACTTTGTTGACGATGATATTCCCTTTTAGATAGGCGTAAACGAAAATTTTATGTAATTCACATCAATAAAAAGGCCCAGGGCAGATAGCGAGACTACTGCCCTGGCAACATAATTCAAACGACTCGTATTAACCCCTGGTGATTGCAATCAATCGCTGTAAATATTCTGGGTATTTTACAAATATCACACCTGTAATAATCAAGTTAAGTATTCCGACAAATAAATAAATCTGAGGTATAGAATATAAAAGCTTAATCAGGGAGATGACCACTAACGCCGATGTCACCATAAATATTGCATTAAGGATATTGGTTGCAGCAATTACCCTGGCACGTAGACTCGGACTGGCACGATGTTGAACCATTGCATATAGCGGGACAATATATACACCGCCAAAAAAACCAATACCAATTAGATCAAATAAAATTCTCCAATGAATTGTATATTGCATAAAATCCATAAATACAAATTGCTGGCCCGCTGTAACACCAGTTATACCAGGCATACCGATAAAATATAGATCAAACGCAAACAAGCTTAAGCCCAATGCGCCAATTGGAACCAGGCCAGGTTCAATCTTTGCTCTCGAAAGCCTCTCACAAACCAAAGAACCGGAACCAATGCCGATTGAAAATGCGGTTAGTAATGAGGTGGTAACTAATTCATCTCCAAATAGTACATCTCTGCTATAAGTAGGTACCAATGACAGATAAGTCGCGCCAATAAACCAAAACCAGGAAATTGCGACAATCGCAATAAAAATTTCTTTTTCCGATATTACGTAACGGAGAATTTTTAGTGTTTGTTTCAAAATATTCCAGTCGATAATCAAAGTTTTATCTGCGGCTTCTGCATCAGGTATATATCGACTAGACAGCCAACCTAGAAGTGCTACACAAATAACAATGCTGGAGACTATTGAAACACCAACACCTTTCAAATTAATTAACGCGCCGCCAATAATTGTTCCGCCAAGAATTGCAAGATATGTCCCCATTTGTACTAATCCATTTCCACCAGTTAACTCACGAAACTCTAGGTGCTGTGGCAAGATTCCGTATTTCAATGGTCCAAAAAAAGTCGATTGCATACCCATTAAGAAAAGAACCACCATTAATAAAGGTAGACTTTCTGTTAAAAAGCCCACTACAGCAAAACCCATTATTAATATTTCTACAAGTTTAATGCGCCTTATCAAGAATGATTTTTCATACTTATCTGCAATTTGACCGGCTGTGGCTGAAAACAGAAAATACGGCAAGATAAACAATCCACCTGCGGTTATAACAAGAATGCTACTGTCCATTGATGTCTGATCTGCGAGTGTAAACGCGATGTAAATCACTAATGCGTTTTTAAAAATATTATCATTGAGTGCACTCAAAAATTGAGTGACAAAGATGGGCAAAAACCGCGCGCTTTTTAATAGGGTATATTGGCTCATGGACTTAAGATTTCAATGATGTCATATTTACATTACATTAAGCTCTAATATTCGATTCCGAGAATCTTATGTCGATTGTGACACAAATCAGTCTACTTAAAAATCGAAGGACAAAAATTGTCGCAACACTAGGTCCTGCCTCAAATTCGTCTGAAAGTATAAAAACCCTTATCCTAACAGGCGTAAATGTTTTTCGATTAAACATGTCTCATGGCGATCACGAATCCCATGCAACTGCCTATCAGAATATCTGAAATATATCCCAGGAACTGGGATTACCTGTGGCTATTTTAGCCGATCTTTGTGGACCAAAAATTCGCACAGGTAATTTCAAGAATGACCAAATATTGCTTGAAAACGGGACTGAAATTACTGTCACTACCAGGGACGTAGAAGGCACAACTGACCTAATACCGTCCCAATATGCTGCCCTGTCTACTGATGTAAAAGCAGGAAATAGAATTCTGTTAAATGATGGACTATTGGAGCTCAAGGTAAAATCTGTAAATGATTCTGAGATTGTTTGCGAGGTTATACACGGTGGAGTACTAAAAAACAAAAAGGGAATAAATCTTCCTGGCGTTAATGTATCAGCACCTTCGCTGACTGAGAAAGATAAAATTGATGCCCAGTTCGCAATGGAGTTGGGGGTAGACTTTCTTGCCTTATCATTTGTCCGATGTGCTACAGATATTACTGATTTAAGAAATATTATTAATGAATTTGGCAGCCATGCTTCCATAGTCGCAAAAATTGAAAAACCCGAGGCGTTAGAAGATATTGATAATATAGTTGCCGCCACTGATGCCATTATGGTAGCGCGTGGCGATCTAGGTGTTGAATTGAATCCTGAAGAGGTTCCCGTTGCACAGAGCCAGCTAATTAAAAAAGCCCGCGCCAACTTTAAGCCAGTTATCGTTGCCACTCAAATGCTTGAATCTATGATTGAAAGCGCTAGACCAACACGGGCTGAAGTCACGGATATTGCTTATGCCGTTACCCTTGGTGCGGATGCAGTAATGTTATCTGCAGAAACTGCATCCGGTAATTTTCCGATAGAAGCGGTTCAAATGATGGACCGCATCGCTAGACAAACTGAATCTCACTTATGGGAGAATGAAAAATACGAAACTTCAGTTTCCAGGCATAATATTGTTCCATTAAGTATCTGGGATGTTATGGCGAATGCAACAGCCAATATGTCCAGAGATATTATGGCACACGCAGTTGTTGTAATATCAAACAGCGGGATGTCAGCAATGACTATGAGTTCAGCAAGACCTGCAGCGCCTGTCGTTGCAATTACCAATACAGAATATGTCTATTGTCAAATGGCACTACTATGGGGTGTCGTCCCTGTATATTCTGAAGATGCAGGTAAAACAAATCCTAATGAGATAGCGAGAAAAATTGCACGGGAACTTGATCTGGTAAATGCTGGCGAATATATACTACTTATCAGGGGATTTCACAGCACTCCAGAATTAAATACACCCTCGATTACCTGTCTGATGATTTAATGAAATAGGACAGGATTGTTGCAGGATAAAACAGAAAAATAAATATTAATAGACAGGATTTACAAGATTAACAAGATAATATTTGTGTATTTTTTTAATCCTGTAAATCTTGTCTAAATATTTTTCAAAGGAAAACTGGACATTTCTATGTGGAGATTGCCTGTTTGAGGACGATAAATTTAAAATTAACATTCTTCCTGTTTTATCCTGCAACAATCCTGTTAATCCTGTCTAAAAGTTTTTTTCTCTCACCTTAATTTATAAACAGGCAGTGCGCCATCTGCCGCAGTCTGGTAGGTAACGGTAAAATCTTTCAATGCATTCAGAGCATCTT